>Ga0182024_10004282_pt1 | contig 33038 bp, 37 predicted proteins | sample P32metaG_FD_120480 | JGI IMG/M metagenome (GOLD analysis project Ga0182024, IMG submission 120480) | Permafrost microbial communities from Stordalen Mire, Sweden - P3-2 metaG (Illumina Assembly) | ecosystem: Environmental > Terrestrial > Soil > Wetlands > Permafrost | place: Sweden: Stordalen... | reverse complement strand
TTCCCCGACGTGCGGCGCCGGCGGACTCGCCTCGGTTGCCGGCCGGCGACGGCCGGCGGCGGCGGAGGAAGTGGCTGGCGGAGGGAGTGGTGTGGCGGCGGAGGGAGTGGCTGGCTGGCGGAGGGAGTGGGATTCGAACCCACGGTGCCCATAAGACACAACGGTTTTCGAGACCGTCCGATTCGGCCACTCTCGCATCCCTCCAGCTGGACTTTCCCTGCTCAGAGCACCTGCTGAGACTCAGAGCAGAATCAACCTGAAGTCCCCGCAGGTCAACGCAGGTGCCGAAAAGTTAGAACGTTCTAACTCTGTGCTGACTCTCGGCCGAACCCTTCATAGCACAGCCCCTGCCAGCGGCCTGACCAGGGCTCACGTGGCCTCAGCCAGCTTTCAAGCTACGTCAATCCCCGCAGCCGCCTAAACCCCCCTCAGCCTGCCCGATCACAAGCTGCTAGTCCGTCGGCGTCGATAACCACCCGGGTTCAAATCCCGGCAGCCCGACCACTGTTACCAGGACTTTCAGGCTGCCTGCCCACTACAGCCACCGCCACTACAGCCACGGTTACAGCCACAACAGGATCAGTCGCCGTGCGGTCAGGTCGCCTCGGCGCTCACGAGAGCTTGGCGTCGAGGTAGTTGAGGAGCGTACGCCCGACGTTGATGATCAGTCTCGCCTCGGGCTCCCCGAGAAGCGTTGTGTTGGGATGGGCGACACTCGCCTGGTTGCGGACAGGGAGTAGCGCATCAAGGATGCTGGCGCTGGCGTTTAGGACGGTCTTGATGTCCTGTGCACGTGGACCGAGGTCGGCGAGATTGGGGTGCCCGGCCTCCAGCTTTCGGAGCAGGGCGACCATGGTCTCACGCTCCCCGTGGGCAACACCGGCACCGTCGCAGACAGCGATGAGATAACCGTGGAGGACGGTATGCACCCTGTCCACGGCACTCGTAGGGCCAGAAGTCTGGATCAGATTCTCCGCATCTTGAAGGGCACGGAGGACCACATCGCTCGTGATCTGCGGGGTCAGGCTCGCCAAGAGCGGGCCGGACTCCAAGCGCGCGATGTACCCCAGCATCAAGGCGTGAGTCGCCGGGCGGCTCGTGGGGGCTCCGTCCTCATCTGGCGGGAACCGCTCGATGACGCCTCGGAGCACCTTCGCTTGGTCTCTTGGCGACAGGGAGGCAAGCGCGGCCATGAATGTCTCTCGAGTCGTCCCGTGAAAGGGGTTCAGATCGACGGACAGCTCGCAGTACTCGGCATAGAACTCGGCGTGCGTGCGGTAGCTGAAGCGATCCGGCAGGCCGAGGTAGCCACCCGAGACGCCGATGTAGCGGTTGACAATCCGGACGATCTCGTACTCGGTCAGTCCGCTGCTCACCTCGCCGTCCCGTCGCGGATCGGTCTGATCATGTGGAAATGGTGACGGTACCCGTGAACGCCGTCAACGACGGCGCTAGGTGCAATCTTGCCCGATGTGCGAAAAGCGCAAGTCTCCCATGCTGACCTCCGATCACGAGGCAGGGATAGCCGTGACGGCAACCCCACCTAGTGAGGTCGTCACAAGTGTGTCCTAGGCTGCTCTGGATGGGAGTCGAGGAGCGGATGCTGAGAACTCACAGGAATTGTTCGTACGCGACTGACTTCGGTGGCGGCCATGGTCGCCGCTGCTGACACCCTCGTCGCCGACGCTCTCATCCGCCTCCCCGGGGGCGACCGCCCTGTCACCATAGTGCAGGCCCAGGGCACGGCCAGCGGCCAATTCTGGACCGTCGTGTACCGGGACCACGACGGCCGGCTCGGCGAGGTGACGCTCTCCCTCGATGACCTGTCGGCTGTGGAGATGGTCGAGCGCCTGAAGGGCATGTCCTTCACCGGCAACGCCGCGCGCTTCCGGCTCGGGGTCGAGGCCACCCGCATCCAAGTCAGCTTCCAGCACGACATGGCGGCGTTGGCGGTCTCGAACATCGTGCCGTTACCCCATCAGCTGGAAGCGGTCTATAGCGACTTCCTCAGTCAGCCTCGTCTGCGGTTCCTTCTGGCTGACGACCCCGGCGCGGGCAAGACGATCATGGCGGGCCTCTACATCAAGGAGCTTCAACTCAGGCGGGCGGCCGACCGCGTGCTCATTGTGACCCCGGCCAACCTGCGTCCCCAGTGGCAGCGGGAGCTGGCAGAGCGTTTCGATATCGACTGCGTCCAGATGGACCGGCCGCTCTTCGACTCCTCGCCGACTCAGAATCCGTGGGACCTCCACGACTTCATCATCGTGTCCCGTGACTTCATGAAGGCCGAGTGGATCATTGACTCGTTTGTCGCCGCCGAGCGCGACTGGGACCTCGGCATCATCGACGAAGCCCACGGCTTTACGATGCACGTCGACGGCAAGGGGCTTATCAACAAGAAGAGCGATCGGTACAAGGCGGCGGAGAAGGTCGCCGAGAAGGCGCACCGCGTTATCCTCCTCACCGCCACTCCACACTCGGGGAAGGTCGAGTCACTCTGGGGGCTGCTCCGCCTCCTCGACCCTGACGCCTACGGGGACCGCTGCCCCCAGGTGATCGAGCTGAATGATCAGCAGTACCGCAAGGTTCCCAAAGAGGAGATGGTCGACCTGCGGGGAGAAAAGCTGTTCCATCCCCGACACCCGCACACCATCGAATACGAGCTGCAAGGTCCGGAGCTGGACCTCTACGAGGCTGTCACTGAGTTCGTCTCGAAGAAGCTGGTGGAGATCCGCGGGAACACGGCTGGCCGGGGGGCGGGGTTTGCGCTAACAGCCATGCAGCGCCGCCTAGCGTCTTCGGTCCGGGCGATTCGCCTCACCCTCGACCGGCGAGTCCGCCGCCTTGAGAAGGCGTTGGAGGACATTCCCGTCTACCTGCGGAGCCAGAAGGCGTTCCAGCAGTCGATGTTCCCCAACGAGGAGGAGGCCCACGACCTCGACGAGGAAGACTTGTGGCGGTTGGAGGAGAAGGCGTTGGCAGAGTGGCTCCCCGACACGGAGGAGGCGCTTCGTCTTGAGCTGGAGGAGTCCCGGCGGCTGTTGGCCATGGCCGAGGAGACCGAACAGGCGGGGACCGAGCGCAAGCTGAACGAGCTGCTCGATGTGGTGAACGCTCAGGGGCTCGTTGACGACTCGTCAAAGAAGCTGCTCATCTTCACTGAGCACCGAGACACCCTGCGCTACCTGGTTGAGAAGCTCGAACCCAAGTTCGAGGTCGCTCAGATTCACGGCAGCCTTCGCCTGGGTGAGCGGATTGAGGCCGAGCGGTACTTCCGAGAGCGGGCTCAAATTATGGTGGCCACCGAAGCAGCTGGGGAAGGAATCAACCTCCAGTTCTGTCACCTCATGGTCAACTACGACATCCCCTGGAACCCCAACCGGCTGGAGCAGCGGATGGGGCGCATCCATCGCATCGGCCAGACCCAGGACGTGCACATTTTCAACCTGGTGGCCACTAACACACGGGAGGGCTACGTCCTCGCCACGATCCTCAAGAAGATCGAGAAGATGGGCGAGACCATGGGCGACTCAATCTTTGATGTCGTCGGCGAGCTGCTGGCCGGATATCACCTTGCGGACGTGTTGGAGAGCGTCGTGGCGGGGGAGGTGTCCAAGGAAGACGCCGCCGCCGCCATCGGCATCGAAATGGACCCCGAGATTCGCCAGCGGGCCGAAGAGCTGCTCACCCAGGCGCTAGCGACCCACCACATTGACTGGCAGCATCAAAGGGATAACGAGGCACGGGCTGAGGAGCGCCGTCTCCCCTCGGGCTACTTGAGCCGCTTCTTCGAAGAAGCAGTGGCCTTTTCCGGCGGCCGGGCCGAGAAGCGTCTCGACGGCTCCCTCCGGGTTACCCGCAGCCCCGACAACCTGGTTGCTCGGTCGCGCCTGGCCGGTGCCACCCGCAAGATCGCCCCGGCGTACGAGCGGCTCACGTTCGACAAGACGGTCGCTATGCGGCCTCCCATCCCCGATGACGACCCGGGCGTGCCCGTCGCTGAGCTGTGCGGCCCCGGACACCCCCTGTTCGACGCCCTGGTCGGGCACACCATCGAGGCGACGCGTGACGACCTGGCGGCGGGTGCTGCTTTCGAGGCTCCGGACATCAACCAGCCGCTGCTCCTTCACTTCCTGATCGGGGACACAATCGACGGTAACGACGAGCTGGTGCACCGATCGTTCGCCAGCGCCGCTCACACTGCCGGAGGCTTCGAGCGGAACCGGTCGTTCCTCTACGACCTCGTACCTATCGACGGAGCCATCCAGTCCTCCGATGAGCCCGTCGCCGAAACCGACATCGTTGGGTGGTCCCGCCAGCACATCTTCGAGACCCGGTACAAGGATGCAGTAGCAGAGCGCCAGGAGGTCGCTTCGATTCAGGAGAGCTTCCTGCGGCGCTCCTTTGTGGCCATGCTCGCCCGTGCCGACATGGCTTTGGACGATCTGGAGCGGGAGGTGGCCGAGGGCCGCCAGGGGGCCGAGGGGCGGCTTCGCCAGGCGGAGTTGGCCAAAGCGCAGCTTCAACAACGCCGGGACCGCCGCATCGCCCAGACCCAGCGAGGCAAGCAGGTGCGGAGGGGGACGGTGCGCCTCCTGGGGACGGCCCTGGTCATCCCCACCACTACCGAGGTGGGGTCGGGGGGCCGAGACGGGAAGAAAGAGGACGAGAATTCCGGGCTGGCCAAAGAGGCTATCGAGCAGGTCGCCATCCGGGCGGCGTGGAAGTGGGAAGAGAACCGGGATGTCGACTATCTCAAGAGCGTCGAGGCAGACAACATCGGCTTCGACCTCCTCTCTGTGAAAGACATTGAGCGGCGCTGCATCGAGGTGAAGGGCCGGGCTGGAGTCGGCATGGCTTCCTTGTCCTGGTCCGAGTTCGCCAAAGCCATCGAGCTGGGCGACGACTATTGGCTTTACCTCGTTCTCGACTGCGCCACCCCTTCGCCTCGGCTGTGCCGGGTGAGGAACCCGGCGAAGGTACTGGCAGACCATTGGAGGCCCGACCTCAACGTTCAGTACATGGTGTCACCTGATGCCGTTATCGCAGCATCGGAGGGACGTTGAAGAAGCGCGTGCTTATTGAGGACGAGATTCCGCTCGCTGCTATCAACATCGAGTCAGCCCGAGACAAGAATCTTCGCCATGGACACGTCTCGACTATGCATCTTTGGTGGGCTCCGCGACCATTGCCCATGAGCCGAGCCGTCGTCTTTTCGTGCTTGGTGCCGGCTCCCCGGGACGAGGATGAGCGCAAGGAACTGATGCGCGTTCTGGCCGAGGCGATGCCATTCGAGCGAACGCTTCAAAGCCGGGCGCTGGACCAACTCCAAGCCAGGCTCCAAGAGGCTTGGCCAGATGGTCCGCCCAAGGTCCTGGACTGCTTCGCCGGCCGCGGCATCATTCCCCTTGAAGCGATGCGAATTGGATGTGATGTGACGGCCGTTGACCTCAACCCCGTCGCCCACCTCATCGAACGGTCGATCCTTGAGTTTCCCCAACGGTGGAACGACAGCTTGCCAGATGGACGGCACCGGTTGATCGTTGATTTTCGGAAGTGGGCTGACCGCATGCGAGAAATTGCGGAAGGGGAGTTGGCTCAGCACTTCCCAATGGAAGGGCGAGACCGTCCCGCCGTCTACTTCTGGGCTCGCACCATGCCTTGTTCCGAGCCAACATGCCATCGTGTCATACCGCTAATCAAGAGTCGCAAGCTTGCTAGCTCGGCAAAACGAACGGTGCGTCTTGACTTCGATGTTCAACCCGGCCGAATCGACGTATCGGTCCACGAAGGCAAGCCGAGTGATGGCTCCGACTGGGGCACCGGCACCATCCGCGGAAGCGCGGTCACGTGCCCGGCGTGCGGCACGACTCAATCGCCGACGGAAGTAAGGAAGTACGCCAAGTCCGTTGGCTTTGGCTGCACGCTCTTTGCCGTTATGACGACCTGCAACGGTGGCAAAGTCCGCGAATACCGGACTCCCTCGCCCAAGGAGAAGGCAGCAGGCGAGAACATCGCGCTTGAGTTGGATGCACTGCCTGACTGCCCGGACGGCACGACCGCACTGCCTGACGAAGCGATCAACAAGGCGCAGTTCCGGATTTTGCGGAGCCTTGTCTACGGAATTGACACCTGGAGGGGCCTCTTCACGGATAGGCAACTTCTGGTGCTCGGAACGCTGGCGTCCGCCGTGCGTCAGGTACATCAGGAAATGACTGCGGCAGGTGAGGAGCCTGAGCGGGCGCGTGCGTTGGCCACCTACCTCGCTTTCATTGTCGACAAGATTGCTGACCGCGACTCGTCGTTCTCATCGTGGGACAACGGTTACGAGAAGGTGCGCAATACCTTCCCGCAGCAGGCAATACGAATGGCGTGGGACTTCACCGAGGTCAACCCTTTCTCTGACGCTTCGGGCAGTTTCGATGGTGCTGTACGCTGGATTGAGTTGGTGCTCCAACACCTGTGTGCCATCTCCGGAGGTATTGCAACCGTCATCCGAGGGAATGCACAAGCCTTGGATTTCCCCGATGAGCACTTCGATGCCGTCGTCACTGACCCCCCATACTATGACTCCTTCCAGTATGGAGATCTGTCAGATTTCTTCTACGTCTGGCTCAAGCGGAGCGTCGGCCACCTTTATCCTGACCTGTTCGTAACCCCACTGACTCCGAAGCAGGCAGAAGTTGTCGAAACTCGAGCAGACAAGAAGTCTGCTGAGTACGTCAGTCATGAAGAATTCGAAAACCGGCTCGGAGCTGCTATCGGAGAACTGGCCCGGGTTGTGAAGAAGGATGGGATTGTTGCCGTTGTCTTCGCTCATACTGACGTAGAAGCATGGGAGCGTCTGCTAAGAGCCCTCAAGGGCGCCGGACTTGTGGTGACGACTTCCTGGCCGATGAGATCTGAGATGACCAACCGGCCGACCGCTCATATAAGTGCTGTTCTGTCGTCATCGGTCGTGCTCGTGTGTCGTAAGGAGAGCTCAGCAGGAGTCGGCTATTACGACGATGTCGTGGCGGAGCTGGAGCAGCGCATCGAAGAGCGGTTGGCGGTCTTCGAAGACATGCAGCTCGTCGGCGCCGACTACTTCGTGTCGGCGATTGGACCGGCCTTCGAGGTGTTCGCCAAATATGGGAAGGTGATCCGACTTTCCGGAGCGGAGGTCGGTGTGGACGACTTGATGGTGCTGGCCCGTCAAGCAGTGGCACGTCATGCGGCTCGTCGCCTCCTAGGTGGCGAGAGCTTGTCAGCCCTGGACGACAGCGCCCTCCTCTACCTCACCTGGCGGTGGGCCTATGACGGTGAAGCTATTCCTGCGGACGAGGCGTACAAGCTTGGGCGTGCGTTCGATCTGGACTTCGCCGATCTCACCCGGCCGGATGGAATCGTCAAGAAGACTGGGGACATGTTCCACCTGCTCGGCCCTCAGGATCGAAAGAACGTGAAGATAGGGCCTGGGTCTTCATTGGTCGATGTGCTCCAGGTTGCCTGCCAGCTTCATGACGCCGGAAGACGGAGCGAGCTTGTCGAGCTCCTTGGGGCGACCGGGGCTGGCACCGAGCCAGGCTTCTGGGCGTTGGGGTCCGCGATCGCTCAGGCGCTACCCGATGGGGATCGGGAGAAGACCATGCTGCTGGGTCTTACTGCCAATCAGGAGACCCTGACGTCGGCCGCCCAGAACTCCCGACCCATGGAGGCGCCGTCGCTCTTTGCCATCGAGACGCCGAGCCTCTTTGGCGATGACCGCCCGACGCTCTTTGAAGGGAGCAAGCCATGACCCTTTCTGCCTGGTTGGACGTAGCCACCCCGCACAGGGACATTGCAGACGGATCGTTCGACGAGTCGCTCTTCGCTGCGGACCTCGGGCTGGTAGCCGAGGGGCGTGGCCCCCAGGACTACCTCGACGCCGAGACGTTCGCTGCGAAGACTTACCTGACAGGCAACCTCAAGGCGGCTCTTGTGGAGATCGGCAACCGGCTGAACGGTGACAACACCGCGGCCGGGGTCTACCGGCTTCAGACGGAGTTCGGTGGCGGCAAGACCCACACCTTGCTCGTCGCATTCCACTGCTTCGGCTCGCCGGAGAAGGTCCGTTCGACGAAGCTCGGACGGGACCTGGCAGACGCCCTTAAGGCGAAGGCCCTGCCGAAGGCGAAAGTCGTCGTCCTCGATGGAGCGGCACTTCGCCCCGACGCTGTGAAGGTCGAAGACAGCGTTGTCCTCCATAGCTACCTCGGCCACCTTGCCTGGCGGCTCGGGGGCCGGGAGTTCTATGAGAAAGTGCGAACCCAGGATGAGGGGCTGCTCGGGACCTCCACTTCCCAGCTCCTGGAGCTGCTTGACGCCGCCTCTCCGTGCCTCATCCTTCTGGACGAGACGCTGGAGTACCTAAATAAGGTCTTGGAGGTAAGGTCGCACGAGGGCAACCTGGCTGCGACGACCCTCACCACGATCAAGGAGCTGTGCACCGCGGTGGCCAACGTGCCCGGCGCTGCCGTGGTCGCCACCCTCACCTCCTCCCGAGCCGAGGACTACGCCAGTGTGTCGGGCCAGGACATGCAGGATCGGCTTTCCCGAGTGGTGGGTCGTACCGAGAACATCGTCACCCCGGTGGAGGGCGACGATGTGTTCCCCATCCTGCAGATCCGTCTCTTCGAGAACGTGGGTGACGTGGCCGAGCGCCGAAAGGTCGCCGACGCCTACGGGACCTACTACGAGCAGCTCGGGGACGTGCTCCCGTCCTCCTTCCGTGAGGGCTCTTACCGGGATCGCATCGAGGCGGCCTACCCGTTTCACCCTGAACTTATCGACATCCTGACCAATCGGTGGGGGTCGCTGTCGGGCTTCCAGCGCACCCGAGGTGCCCTTCGAATGCTGGCGCACACGGTGAAGGCATTGAGCCAACAGCGGAACCAGGCCACACTCATTCTTCCCGGCGATGTGCCGCTGGGGGATTCCGGAGTCCGGGCGGAGATCCTGCGCTTCGCCGGCGAGTCCTTCAAATCCGCACTCAACTCCGACATCATCCGAAGTGACTCGAAGGCAGTGGATGAGGACCGGCGCAGGGGTGGGGAAGTCGAGCGCAACCACCTCGGCGTTGGGCTCGCCACCACGGCGTTCCTCGATTCCTTCGGCCCGGACAAGGTGGTGGGGGCGTCGGTGGCGCATATGTTCGCAGGCGTCGGTCGCCCGGGAATCTCCCGCGGGGTCATCGAGGACGTTCGGGATGCCTTGGCCCAGACCCTCTGGTACATGCGTTACGAGGGGGGGCGGTACCGCTTCACCACCGAGCCCAACCTCAACAAGGTCATCATCGAGCGTGAAGGATCTATCGATGAGAGCAAGCTCGCTGAGGTCATGAGGGAGGCATTCGCCCGTGTCGCCCCCCAGGTGAACCCGTTCCGGGTTGAGGTCGGGGTCTCCGCCTCGACCGACCTGGTCGACGAGCAGCGCCTCGTGCTCGGCCTCCTCGACCTCGCGTACTCCGTCGGGCCGGAAACGTCCGGGGACACGTTCGCCAAGGCGGAGGAAATTCTGACCAACCGCGGCAACATCTCCCGGGTGAACAAGAACGCCGTCCTCGTGGTGGCTGCCGAGGCGCAGATGTTGGGGAAGGCCCGCCAGGCCGCCCGGACCCTCGCCGCCATGCAGGAGATCAACAGCGACCGTCACCGGTTGGAACGGTTCAACAAGGAGCAGCGGGAGCAGCTCGCTGAGCGGCTCAGCGAATTCAGCGATCGTCTCCCGCAGCAGCTGGTGATGGCCTACCACCACCTGGTCATGCTCGGCGGCGACGGCGACGGCGGGATGCAGATTCAGCAGGTCGACCTCGGCCCGGCCCGCATCACCGACACCGCCCCCAGCCGGGTGCGGGACTACCTCGTGAGCAACGACCGCATGCTCGACGACGCCCTGTCCCCGGCCGCCCTCCTGTCGTCCCGCTTCCACATCATGTCGGAGGATGCCCAAGCGGTGGAGATCGACAAGCTCCTTTCGTACTTCTACCGACTACCCCGCCTCCCCAGGTTGGCGAGCGCCGACGTGCTCCGACGCTGTCTGGCCGCTGGCGTCGAGACTCGAATCTTCGGGCTGGCTTCAGGCCGCAACTGGGACGCGCCGGATGCGGTGTGGAAGTTCGGGGGGCGGGTCGATCCCAGCGAGATCCAGTTCCAGCCCGGCACGTGGCTCGTCCGAGCGGCGGCGATGGAGAGCCTCATCGAGGCTCTGGGTGGGGAGGTACCGGTGCCGCCGCCACTCGCTCCGCTGCCCGCGCCCAGCGGAACCCCGCGGGGAGGCACCGAAGCTCCCGGGCAAGGCGGACAACGCCCCACGGACCCGATTCGGGTGCGTATCCGGGTCGGTGACATCCCGGCCGACAAGATGCGGGATGTGATCAAGGTCGCCATCCTCCCGCTGGCTGCGAAGGGGGCAGAGGTCATCACCTGTATCGACATCGTGGCCACCAAGGCCGACGGTGTCCCCCGGCGCGAACTCGACCTTGTGGTCGCTGAGGGGCTCCGACAACTCGGTCTTGACGCAGTCATCCGAGACGAGAGCGCGTCGGAATGATGACTTCATGGCGATCTAACGATCATTCGAGCGGCTAGGCGCTTCCTGACGCGGACAGTCTTGGTGGACGGTGGGACAGAGGAGACCAGACGTTCAGCATCCCGCAGATGTCTGTTGGCCACGCTTGTGGTTTTACGAGAACAATCCTCCGCATATGTACGCTGACGGCGTGGCATGCCATTGGCAGGCACTGACCCGGAAGGCCTAGAGGGAATCTCGCTAACCCCGAGACTAGCTAAGCTAGCCTTCGTCTGCACGTTTGCACCCCCTGGCGGATCCCAGAGATGTTCTGTGGTGCAGCTTCCAACGGGGTGGCATCGGGATCGATACCAACTTACAAATCAACGCCCGCGTACCCGTGAGGCGCGGACAGGAACGCCCCATTAGAATGTACAACGCTTTATCCACGTCGCGGGCAGTATAGGGCAGTCCCACCTTCACCACATTGACTAAATCGCGCAGACTGATCACGTGATCGAGATACGTCGGGTACCTAATAACTTCGCAAATGCAACCAAGTGGACTGAGGAGCTTACGCATTGCACTTCGAGCGTGCCGGTCCGTAACAGCGAAGTTTGTCATGTCCCACGCCGTTAGAAGGGCGGAACCCAACGCGAAGGTAGCGCCCATCCCAGCCAGGTTGCCGCGCAAGGCGGCCACACGCGCGACAGGGGTGAGTCCTGGCAGGAATGCGGCTTGTGTCGCGGCTATCACGGTGACCTGTGGGGTGTGTTGTAGCGTTCTGTTCCACGGCGTATCACAACGGAGGCGTTTCCAAGCAGCGAGCCCACCAATGTCTAACTTTGTGGCGGAACCTGCAGCGGCGATACGGGCTCTGATCTCATCGAAGGACTCGTCGTAATAGGGTGGATAATTGGCGAGTGCTGCTAATAGCGCGGCCTGGCTGAGTGGCCCGGCTGCTGCGAGAAGTGTTGGAGCGGGACAAGGCGGCATCGGCCCAGTTTAGCTTGCACGAGCCATGCTCGACTCTTGCGCAACTACGACAATCGCGACAGCCCGAGCAGGTGCTCGGATGCCACTTCGCTCCCGTCGTGGGCGGAGAAGCAGATCACGAGACCTCGCTTTAGGTTGCGCATTGTTTCGCGAATTGCTGCGAGCGCCAAGGGTCGAGTTTCAGAAACGGAATCTCATTTCGCGCCACCTTCTATCGACCAGGCATCAGTTATACGTAGACAGCACGACCGCCCGACCGGCGCTTCGGTGCCACTTTCCTGAGCCCCCCGGGAGATCCTTCGAGTGAGCGATCTTGCCTCCTTGCCTTTGCCAGGTCACGCGCCCTCCGGAGGTTCGAGCGTAACCCGCCCGTACACCAACTGCATGGCCCGAGCTAGGGCGTACTTGACATCCTTCTTCGGCATCCCTGCGGGCATTAGGAAGGTGGAGTGAGCGCAGTCGATGGGACGATCGCCCACTGGGTCGTGCACCACCTGAATGGAATGTGACCCTGACTGTATACGCCGAACCTCTTCAGCTGCGATTTGGTAGACCAACTTATAGCCCTTCGCTCGATGAGTACTGTCGAGCATTGCCCTAGGACCTAATCCGTGTCTGCTTAGATGTTGTCTCCAAAAGGTTGATAATACTGACGGGTGCTTTGGCTGCTCACGCTCGAAATGAAGTGAATCCGAGTGAACCCGCGGCATGAACGAACCTTTATCTGGGTTCCATTCTAGGTGATCTAGGTCGTGCTTTACTCGGCGGAGCAGTGAGCCGTCATTAGGCATCGCTACAGCTACGCCGCACCCGAAAGATCTCGCAATCGCCCCAGACAATCCAAGACGCGAGCAACCTGCGATCCACATTCGTCTAGTGAACCGGACCACGACTCTCCATCTCGTATGTTATGTGCCCAAACGACAGTTCCCTGCCGCTCAACTGTGATCTCGAAGTCCCACCCGCCCTTGTGCCAGACGTACTGTACTCCACCTTCTTCTGAAGGGACGACCGACGGCGTCGGTGTATCGATTGCGAACCAAGTCAGCGCCAACGAGCGAGCGGTTTGAATAGTCTCGAGAGGCGGCTTTGGATAAGCTTCAATGTCCGGTTCCTCGACGAAGCGTTCAAGGTCACCCAGACGACTTTCGACATAGTTAAACCAGCGCGGCGATACGCCAACCTCATTCCAGGTAGCACCCGAGGCCGACCGTGTTTCGGAGTTTACGAATGCCCACGTAGGCATGGGCAAACCACGTACTCCAGTTATGGATATGGAAACAAGTGACGGAGTGATCTGAGAATATGACACGCCCGCGTTCCAGATCCTCCACAGGAGTTCAGGCATTGACGCAGCCTGGCGCGCCCGATCGACAACGATCGGCCCGCTAACCTGCCCATAGTAGTTTTCCATCACCTGATTGATGGCCTGCCTCCACTCAGCAAGGAGTGTATACGAATCAAAATAGGGTGTAGTTCCCGTCGCCACGGTCATCTAAGACTCCACTGATGATGAGCGTTGTCCGACGTGAGTTGAGTGAATGCCCGCACGATAAGTTCACGTCCGTTAGTCAACAAGCTGTCGATGTCCCCATCGTTCAGCGCGGGTGGAACTGGTGCCAAAAAGTTCAGCGTCAACAGAGAACCACGTTCCGGTTTTGGCGCGAGTCTGACGGCACCACTCTGAGCTTGGACAGTAAGACGACCGACAGGGCGGGAGTTGTCCTGAGCGTCGTAAGTACCGATCCAAAATTGCGGCTCCGGATATTCTGCAAGACTCGCTATATCGACTCGCGTGGATTCAGCTGGCCGAAAAAACTGATGTGAGCGAAGTTGTTCATCTGGTATCCAGTTGATATAGGTGACTTCCACTTGCTGCAGCTGAGGTTTGGGAAAACCCTGTTCCCGCAGTAGTCCGCGAAACTCCCTGTAGCGCTTCCAAAAGAGATCGTGTATGGCCTCGAACCTCGGGTATTCGTCTCGTCGATGTCGCCAGTTATGAACGAAGCGGTCATTCTGAATCTGGATCAGGAACGAATCATCGGCACTTATTAACCACGTTCTGCCCAGTCGTCCGGGAGGGGCGGGCATGATTGGGATGCCAGATCCCATGGCGAACTGAACTTGACCTAACGGCTGAACCGTCGACTCGAGTCTAGGCTGATATTGGACAATGGGATAGTCGGATCGAACCGTCTGCCAATACGAGGAGACCTGTTCGTCAGAAAACGCCTCTAGCGGCAGGAACTGCAGACCGATGACCACCTCATCGATCGGCGGTCGAGCAAATTCAGGCAGGTCAACGGGACGATCTGGCACGCGAGGCATCCTAGACGCACATTTCGGGTCGGAGCTGGACAGGACGCCTTGGCTGCCTGGCCCGACATGGTTACGGTGCCCAGCAATGGCGTCCGCATTACGGCCCACGTCTCGATGCGGTAATCCGATGATGACTCGATGACTGAGCTAGGTCCCTTAGGTGCTGCTAAGCCGTTTGCGCCAGGACTCCGGCACGAACAGTGCTCGGGCGCCACCGTAGACCGCCGTGGACAGTGGGAACACGCTCCGCGTTCAGCTCAACGAGCGATCGCCGACCAGCCAGCGCCAGCCTCGTGATCAGCCACGATGCGGCCGACAATCTCGCGTGCCAGCACGGACGGACGACCGAGTTGGACGCCCTGGGCACGCTTCGCGGCGAGAGCCTCGCGGGTGCGAGCACCGATAGCTCTCCGCTCGCACTGTGCCACTGCGCTCACGATGTGTGCCACTAACTCGCCGGTCGGCGTGGTCGGGTCAAGGCCGAGGTCGAGCGCGACCAGCTTCCAACCTTTCCCGCTGGGAGCGGGCCAACAGGTCTGCCGCGTCCATTACTGACCGCGTCGCACGGTCGAGTTTCGCAACAACGAGCACGCCGGCCTCACCGCGTGCTAGGCGGTCGAGGGCGTGCACGATACCGGGGCGATCTAGCGACTTCGCTGAGAAGCCGGCGTCTTCGATCAGGTCAGCGAGCGTCCAGCCGCGAAGTTGGCACTCGGCGAGAATGCTGGCCCGCTGAGCATCGAGTCCGAGGCCACTTGCAGCCTGCTCGTCCGTCGAGACACGGACGTAACCGACCACCATCATCGGGTCTGCTGCCTCAGTGGCGTCGGGCGTTGGTGGTTGATGCCGAGAGAAAGTGACCACAGCCGAGTGACAACGGCAAGCGATCCCGGCTGGCAGTGGATGGGTTCCTCGGGTCGAAGTAGGCTTGGCTCCGTGGATAAGTGCCGTGCGCTTGATTGCCAAGAACCTCGTGACCCGCAATCGGGTCTCGGGGCCTGTGTGTTTCATCAGTTCAACTTTTACTGCTGGCTTCGCAGAAACGATCCACTACCGCCCGGCGAGTCAATAGGTCCACAGCGGGTGGAGCGGCCACCGAACGGACCACCGATAGTGATGGTGTGTCGAGAGAATGACTGCCACGAGCCCGCCGTGCAGTTCATGCTTTGTGTTCACCACCTTGTCGAGTGCGAGCTACCGCATCTGATGTATCGACTAACAAAGGAGCAGTAATGCATCTTTGTTGCCATTGCCTTCCTTTTCCGAGAACACCGCCGGGTCATTGTCCCTGCGAACGATAGAGGACGGCTGCGCCGGCCTTCGCATTGAGCCCGTGAAGTCCTGGGAATCGAAGGTTGGCGCCCTCGTGACACTTGCCGTACCTATTGACTCGGCCACCCTGGAGGCTGTCTTCCAGTCGCTACCGGGGGCGACCGACATTGCCACCGATGGCGTCGAGCTGCCCGATGTCGTCCTCTCGACCGGAGCCTTGAGGACGACTTCCGGCTCCCATTTGTGAAATGAGATCAGCCTATGAACGACATTTCGCCAGAATCGCTTGAGAGCGCCTGAGATTGAGCGGGAGTCCCTTCATACCAGACACGGCACTTTTGAGCGGAGATCGTCGGGGAGGGACCGGGAATGGACCCCGCAGCTTTGCAGTGGTCATAGCCAGGAGGTTACCACCCGCTGCGGTGAGCCAGGTCAGGAACTTGACGCCATTTCGCTATATCTTCTTGGCAGGTCAGCGGTGGTGCGGTCGGGGACGTTCTTGTGTTCATTTCGCTATATGTCTGTGCTCGAAGCTGGCGGTGGGTCGCTAGACTGGGAGGGTTCGGGTTATTCAGCCGTTTATCCCCTCGGTGGCTTTGATCTATGATAGACTGTTAGTGGGCATTTGACTATGCCGCCATATCCCTCAAAGGAGATTAAAATGGAGTTCGAGTTTGTGGATAGATTGCCTCCCTCACCGTATAATGACTACCGGCCGTATGCGCTAGCCGCTCGTGACAATCCCGGGCACTGGCTAAAGGTCGGCCGGGCTGACCCTCGGGGGAACATTGTGTCGGGCATGAAACGTCGTGGGCTCGATACTGAGACTAGAGGCGGCAACGTGTACATTCGGGCGCCTAGGCCGGCTAAGCCGGTGGTGCATGATGACAACGACGTTTGAGCCGGCATCACTTACCGACACTGGCAATGGTCAGGGGTTCGTCGCCCAGTTTCACGAAGCTGTCCGGTATGTGCATGGATGGCGTCAGTGGATCGTGTGGGATGGAACTAGATGGAAGCCGGACGCTATCGAGCTTGCCATGGAGCTTGCTAAGATAACGGCCCGGAGCATCTATCAGGAAATCGCCGAGGGCGCACAGTCCTATGGATGGACCCCCGACGAGTGCAAGGCAGCGGCGACGTGGGCGAGGCAATCTCTCAACACACACGCTCGTGGCCATGTTGAAAGCCGCCCAGTCCGACCCTGCGGTGGCAATCACACCGGACATGCTCGACACACATATCTATCTGTTGCCGTGCACCAATGGCACCCTGGACCTGCGGACGTTCGAGCTTCGTGAGGCCGACCCGGCGGACTATATGACAAAGAGCACAGGGATTGCTTTTGATCCTGGTGCGAGATTGTCGCCGGCTTCGGAGGCGTTTCTCACTCAGATCACCTGCGGTGACGAAGACCTCTCCGAGTACATACAGAAGGCGCTTGGCTATGCACTCACCGGGGACGCCGAGGCAGTTAGGCCGTGGATGCGGGAGTACAGGGAACTCGCTCGTTCCAGAGGGATAGGAGCAGATGTCAGCGAGGAACCGGGCGGGAACCTGCTGGAGGTCACGGTGCCGTTTGCCTCCTCCGAGCAGGAAGCCTTCAACATCCTGGATGCCGCCCGGAACCTCATCGATGAGGCGAAGGTGGCAGCCGTTAAGCGCTCCGAGACCGAGAGCACCACTGAGCAACACGTTCGAAGTTGGTGGAGCGCTCAGCAAGGCGAGGACGCCTCGTAGTCACGATCACCGTTGAAGCCCGGCGCGGGCTCCCCTGCGGGCAAATACGGAAGGGCTTTTTGGCCTATTGGCTACTTTCAGCGCGGCACAGGCCACCACAGGGGCCTGTCGGGTCAACGTAGGAGTTGCCGGGGCGGTCACTGCTGTCGTGGCCTGGCCTTCCGCCCATAGGTCAAACGGATAACGCCTTCGACCTTAGCCGGGGAAGTGGTTTACCACAGGGACCAGCCGGCCCACCGGGCTTGCGGCTGGAATCGGCAGGGCCGGCTGGTCATATGGGCTTTGCTGTCCTTTGGGTCGGAGAAGTGCCACCTAAGTGCCACAAGGGGTCCTTGGCAGCTTTGTCGAGGTTGATCGCATTTCCGCCCTTGCTGCCGACTCGACATGCGCGGGCGCATGAGCAACTACCTCGTGCCCCGCCGGTAAAGCTGATGTTCCTACCGGCGCCGCTCACCTGCGAAAGGATGTAACCGATGGCAGCGCTAACCCGAGCTGAGGCCAGCAGGCTTGCCGATGACCTCGCTCGCCTGCTCGATCAGGTCGACCGCGACGACCTCGTTGTCAGCGCCGCAACGCGGTACCGCCTTGAGGGGGCCGTGACCGGGCTGAGGGTCGTACTGGGTGGGGTAGCCGGAGAAGTCCTCGATGGCTTGCTGCGTGAGGATGTCGATCCCGCAGTCTAAGCGCCGGTCGTCTAACCGGCTCGTCTGACGACTGCGACCACAGGATGTCGGCACAGCACGGCGAGCGTTTGATGCGCGCCGGGACGCTGTTAAACGGCCGCAGCGAGTGGGTGGGCTCTTGCGAGACAAGCCGCTGGATAGATGCGCATGGAGGGCCCGCCATGCTATCTGCATAGCTTGGGCGGGTAGTTACGGCCGTCGATGGTAACGCCCCAGGCCACGCCATTCCAGGAAGCGAAGTACGTCTCGCTGATCCCACAGGTTCTACTCGAGTTCACGTAGCCGTTCGCGAGGCAGAAGTGGGCCGAGCTGCAGGCGAACGCAAGGCCACGCCAGCCACTGAGCTCGGAGTCGGCTCGGTAGAGACTACGCGTCTGGAAGTCTGTCGGCACACGAAGCCCCGGTGTCGGGACCCACATGCCGCCCGTCGATTCGTATACGTCAAAGGCGGCGGAATGCCCGGAGCCGCGAGGCGCCGTGGTGGGGATGAAATCGGCCAGGCAGGCGTCGGCCGAGCACGACAACGTCGGCTCCGCTGTCGGTGAGTTCGATCCGGGCCAACCGGCTCTCCAGCTTCGTCCGTTCCAACGGTCGAAGGCGAGCACCCCGTCGACCGTCTCCCCGGCAGTTGTGCACATCGTCGGCGAGGCGCACGCCACCCGGTCGAACCCATTCTCCTCTCCGTGCTCGCGGTTCGCCCTCGGTCTTGGAAACGGCACGAGCGTCGCAATCCAGCGCGTGCCGTTCCAGGTCTCTTCCGCCGTGACGGCGGACAGGACGACTGCACGTGGCCCGATGCCAGCAAAGGCCCGGGCCCGTACGAGGCGGGCAAGGACGTTTGGCTGTTGCAGATCCGAGAAGACGCCGACGGCCGCACAGAACGTCGCTCTCGGGCAGGACACGCTGGAAAGCGCACTTCCTCCCAGCGAGGAGTAGATGTTCGCCAACGGGTTCGCGACCCGCGTCCAGTCTTGCCCGTCGAAGTGCTCGATCAGAGCACCTTGGGCGTCGGCGCCCACCGCGAAGCAGTCGTTTCTCGTCGGGCACGCCACCGAGTCAAGCGACGCACCGCGGGGTCCGGCGGGCAGAAGCGGCTGATCCCAGGACGTTCCATCCCATTGCACGATCAACGGGATTCCGCGAGCTGCGCCGGCGTATGAGCCGACGGCCACACACTGACTCTGCGTCGCGCAGGCGAGCCCCGAGACGTGTGAAGTCGTGTCGGTCCGATAACGCCTGCCGCTCGGCATCTCTGACCACCGATGCCCGTTCCACGACCAGAAGAGTGGCGGGCTCCCGCGGACACCACCTCCCAGTTCCACACACCATGTGCTGGATACACACGTCAGCGGACCAGAGTTGTCCAACAGGTTTTCGAGGCCGAGCGAGTACGCCGTCGAAGCCTGTGTGGTAGTCGTGGTGGCGGTAGTCGTCGTGCTCGTAGATGTGGCCGAGCACCCCCCAACGGCAATCGCCGCCGCCACGCACGCCGCCCGGACCCCCCGAGCCCTCATGTCAGTTGCTACCTACACGAACGGCAGATGATGAGCACCGGGCACTAGCCAGTTGCACGTTGTCACTCTGTCTGACGGTGCCGTCGGTCACTCCGTTCCGGCAGACCAGCGGTTGCAACTTCCACATGCACGCATTGTCCCATGCGGCCGATCTGGCTGGAGATCGCGCACTCGGGACGCCTCGCTGTCAGCGCAAAGAGTCATGACTGCCGCGCTCGCTACAGGACTGGGAGGCCAACTGCGCCGAACGCGGGCGGGGCGGCAGACTGACGCAAGTCTCCTAAGGAACCTAAAACTACGCAAGCACACTCTCATGGGCGTTTACAACAATCGACCGTTTGCTATATATCGGGTTGGGAATCAGCCCCGATCGGGTGTCCGGTGGGGTTGCTCCGAAAACGCGGCCAGCACTGCCCCCAATGCCGTCACCGCCCCCTCTAGGCGGTAGGTCATTGCCGTGGTGGCGGATAGCTCTTCCCGCCGAATGGCATCAAGCAGGGCGTCGAGCGATCGGGCAAGCTCGGCCATCTGCTGGCGGGTGAGGGGTCTTGTGGCCATAGGTCAAGTCTGCATCGCGGCAGGTGTGTAGGCGAGGCACAGGGAGGCGGCGTGAGCGGAGGACCCGTTGTGGAAACTTGGTCCTGTGGTCTTACGCGGCACCGACAACTGTCACAGTTGCGCACAGGATCGAAGTCCGGTATTTCTGAACGCGGGGAGAGACAATGCTGTAACTACGGGAGATTCTGTAGGTGCCTGGGGTCACTTTGGGCACCAGCACCGACACCGGTCCGGTGAGTCCGAGCGCTGGTACAGCGGCTGTCAGCCTCGGCGGCAGGCCCGTTGGCGGACCAAACCCGCTGACGAGATAGGCGATTCGTTCCCAGGTAGCGCCATGGAGGGTGTCAAGCTCCGACAAGACGCCGCCGATAACGGCCGGTCGGTGGTCGATGAGACCGTCCCGGCGTCCCGCGACGCTCACCATCACAATCTGACCGGCGTCGGAATGTCGAGGGCTTGACGATGAGATGAAAAGCGGTGTGAGAACAGCCAGGTGCCTGTGGCAGACCCGCGAGGTTGGTGATGCCTACCGGTGGCGGATCGGACACGCCTCTCTGGGTCGTGATCCCGACGCCGATCACGAAGAGCACGACAGCGGTCACAATAGCGAAGCTCTTCACCGTCCCAAAAATACCCTGGTTCGGGGCCTGTTCCCTAGCGCCAGGATGCGCCAATCCACCGACACGCTCATGTCCGGTGGTGGGGCCAGCACGCTTCCCTACGCCAGCAACGCTCCTTGCAACCGGTACTCCATCGCCGTCGAGGCCGATAGCTCGTCACGCCGGATAGCTTCGAGCAAGGCGTTCGACGAGCCGTCCGGGGTGGAGGCGCGGCCACCTCGACGTTGTTCGGAACCCCGAGGCTGACCGAGCTCACGACCTCGACGCCGTAGCCGGCGAGGTAGTCGCACAGGACGGCCGTGAGGGGCTTCACATAGAGGGCGACCACGGCGATCCGTTTCGCCCCGATGTGATCGAGGGCGCGGACGAGCCCTCCGGCGCTGCTCGTCAACCGGAGCCGGGCTGCCCGCCTCGACCAGGGTGTGGGGCGACTGCTCCCATGTCGAAAGCCGCACGGCAAACCCTGCGCTCGAACCTGTTGTTCTTGACAAAGAGGGTCCTTGTCCTGGACCCGCCTCCGGTCCCGCTCGGTCGGGAAGCGTCCCAGGCCCCCTACAGCGAGGCGGAGATTGCCCGTTACCTCGCCCTCCCCGATGCCCAGCCGACGCCAGAACGGCGCTCCAAGGCCTCCGGCTTGATCGCCCTCGGGGCCGGCGCCGGCCTCATCGGCGCAGACCTGCGGCTCGTGACCGGTCTCGAGGTGCACGCCCGCTCCGGTGGCGTCGTCGTCGAGGTGCGGGGCATCCACCCACGGGTCGTGCCCGTGCGCGCCGAGATGGCGGCGCGGGCGATGCAATCGGCTCGTTTCGCAGGAGGAGCGTTCATCGTCGGCGGGGCCGAGCCCAACAGGCGGAACATCACGAGCCGCCTCATCGCATCGCTCGCCCCAGGACAGCCCAGGGCGGCGCTAAATGGCATCCTTCGACTGTGCGTGCCGTTGTGCTTGCTCACGAGGCGGGAAGCGCAGCCTGAGGTCTGGTTCGAGCCGGTTCACTGCCCGCCTCAGGGTGAGGCGGCGGCGCGAATCCCTCTTCTGCTGCCGGCCAGACTCTTGGTCCCAGCCGCCTTCTGCGGGGCAGGCGCCTTGGTTCTGAGCCTCTGGATCAACAAGCTCGCGGGTTCCAAGGCTCGGGGTAGTTCTTCGGGCTGTCGATAACCGCCGCGCTCGTAGTGCCGGTGATCGGGAGACTCGAGGTCGTTGTGGGGCCTGTCGTGCTCGACGCGGACGAGGGCGCCTTCGTATGCCTCGGACCTCCGAAGGCGAGAAACTTGCGAATCGTGCGGGCATCGAGCTTCGTGTCCGGCAGGAGGATGTCGGCCCCGTCGTAGACCGCCTCATTAGTAGGTAGCACCTCGGTCTTGAGGGCACCTTCCGCTATACCGCGGTACTCAAGGCCAAGGGACCTGATCTCCGAGCCAGAAAAGTTGTTGTCCACTACGAGGTCGTGCGTGGCGGCGCCGATGAAGTCGTTTATGGCGATCGGATTGGTGATCTCGCTGTTGGCACGCTGGATGACCGCGTGGAAGAAGGCTTGCTGGCGACGGATACGGCTGAAGTCGCCGTTTCCGTCGTAGTTCCACTGGCCGCGGGAGAAGTAGTACGTGTCACGGCTGCGGACGAGCTCCAGTGCCTGGCTGCCATCCACGACCTGACACCCCGTCGTCTTGATGCTCAGGCGCGAGTTCTTGTCCTTCAACCGGTCGGGGAAGTCCAGGTAGACGCCATGGAGGGCGTCGACGACATTGGACAAGTCAGGGAATGTGGCCTCCACGTAGTGGTTGATCGGTATGTGGAAATCCATTTCGATCGTTTCGACGAGGAGGTTCGGACCCGCGTTGAACGAGGCGTTGATGCGGTTTGAGCCTCCGGTGCCTGGGATCGGCACCCAGGTATCGCGAGGGATGGACAACATTTCTATGCCCTTTGACTGTGGAGCGAGCCGGACGATTATTATCACGTCGGAGCGCTGGCCGGTCACGGTGGCAGCGCTCCCGACCTCATGCGCCAGTTTCTTGCTGTTGCCTACGTAAGCACGTGAGTCCGATCCGACCAGGAGGATGTTGATGGGCGCTCCCGGCTTCGCAGGCGGCGGTGTCAGACTCGGGATTGTCACCTTGGTTATCCGATTCAGCCGGTAGTTGAGATAGAACCAGCCCGCCGCGCCGAGCCCGAGAGCCACAGCCAGAAAGACCGCCAGGCCGATAAATATTCGTCGCCGCCAACGTCGACGGCGGGTTCCGTCGGACTCCCGTTTCGCGCCTACGCCTGCTCCAACGGGCGCCACGCTCGGTCCTGCCTGACGGCTCTTGCCGAATCGAGAATGCTCCTTGTCGCCGCTGGCCGAAGCATTATCCGAGGTCACGGGCTGAGGGTACTTCTTCGCTCTCGTCTCGAAGGGTCAGCCACTGCCCGCGAGCTGACCGGAGACGGCGTCAGAACGGCCGAGGGCGGCGCCAAATCGCATCCGTCGACTGTGCGTGCCGTTGTGGTCGCGTACGAGGGAGCAAGCACAGGATGAGGTTCGGCTTCGAGTCAGCGCGCTCTCCACACCGGAAGAGGAGGAAGCAGTGCGGAGTATGAGCTGTTGTTGGTTGCGTTGGCCCCGGTGGCGGCGCTGATGGCAACGACGTAGACATTGGTGGTGCAGGATTTGGGTGCGGACTTTGGCCCATAGCTGATGCACCCATGGCTGCCGGGTGGATTTAGCAGAAGTCCCCATACCAAGACCTTTGCCCCGCTTGGAAGTTGAAGGTGTTCGAGGCCGATCGCAACGACTCGCGATCCTGGCCAGATGCCCTCCGTCGTCGCAGTCCGTATCGCCGTTCGCTCCGGCACTCTGGCAACGTCTCCCCGAGACGCGGCCGAGAACACATATCCGCCGGTAGACATGGCTTGCAGGTCGCGGCCGGAAAGGGCCGGCGGTGACATCTGGCCGGAGTGCGACGACGGCAACAACGTGACATGGATCGCTGCAGGTGCCTCATTTGGTGCCGGAAGACCTGAGGTAACGACAGTGGTTACATAGCTCCCTGGGGGAAGTGGCGGTGTGCCAGCAGCCGTGCACACCGGCTGCTGCGAGGTCGCTAGCGCCTTCACATGCGTGCAACCCAAGTAGGTCGTAAGTACGTCGAACGGGACACGATTCACGCCCGGGACGAGCTTTACCGACGGTGCGCACGCGACGGCGGGCGAAAGTAGGCCGTCGAAGGTGATCCTGGCGTTGCTCAGTCCCACCTCGAACCAGCCGTCCGCAGCGCACGCCTTCACGGTGATCGTCTTGTGGGTCGTGTTTGTCAGCAAAGCAACGCCGCGGATCGTCGTGCCGGCAACGACAATTGTTCTGTCGAGCAGAAGGCGGATTCGAAGGGGCGCCTGCCGTCCCGCCGGCGTGCTCGTGGTGGTCGACCGGGTGGACGTGCTAATGCGGCCGCCCGAGGGTCGGCTCGCTGCGAGCACAATGCTGCCCCCTAGCACACCAACTGCGACGCAGACGGCGGCAACTAGGCGCCCGTTGACGCCGCGCCGCCTCTTCGTAGACCGGCTGGCCCGGTCGAGAACCTCGTCGAGCCTCACGGGTGCAGGGCCATCGAATACGCGGCGGAGCCGTTCATCAAGATCGGGCATCAGGAACCACCTCCAAATGTGAACGGAGCCGGGCAAGACCCCGCTCAAGATGTGTCTGTACGGTCGTGACTTTGAGACCAAGCAGCTCGGCAACCTCGGCGAGGGTCCAGGAATAGCCGTGTACGAGCACTACGGCCACACGCTGCCGTTGGCTCAGCTTGCGCAGTGCGTTCATCAGGTCGGGCTCGATCCACGGCTCTGCCCACTCGTTACGAGCTTGCAGCACTCCGACTTTCCGCCGCCGGCTCCGGCTCTGAGCGACGCGGTACAGGTAGCGCACCGGATAGTCGAGGCTTTCCAGGTCGTCGCGGTGCTCCCACGCCCATGCGAATGCCTCTGCAGTGGCTTCTCGACCCGCCTCCGGTCCGTAGGTCGCCATCAACGCTCGGCGCAGGGGAGGCTCTGTCGTCGCAAAGAACCGACCGAACGCTAGGTCGGCGTCACCCTCGGCGGTGTCTGGCTCAATCGACGTCACAACTACTTAGACCCGTGCACTATCGAGCATTACCACATGAGATCCGGTGCCGGCGCCGACGAGGACGATCTGCCGGGTCGGCCCGAGACAATCTTGAAAGCTCCTTAGGCGAAGTCAAGGTACGCCGTGGGGCTCATGATCGGCGGGGCGGCGGTCTGAGGTACCCCGGGTGCCGCCAATGACCATGAGCGGGACGTCCACGAGCAAGGCCTGCGACCGAGTGCACCATCTCCATGTTCGCACGAAGCCGCCAGAAGCGGCTTTCGCGTACGCCGCTGTCCACGTCGGAACAGCCTGTCTGGTGGGAAGAAGCGGTGTGAAGAATCGAATGCTCACGCTGTTGCGCTCGGCCTGGGTCCCCCAGGCAACCGCTGCGACCGATCTAGCCGATGACGACCCTGCTCTTCCCGTCCGCCCCCACTGGCGGCTCATGGCAGGCCCTACACGGCGGCAAATACGAGACTGACGCCAATGGCTCGTCTGCAGCCCCAACCAGGGTACGCGTTGCTTCCGTGCCTCACGAGCTGTAGTTCACCTGAAGGCTGAGTCTGGCACCAGTGGCCACAGGGGTTGACTCGAATCGCAAGAGATAACGCCCAAACCGCCGAGAGACGTCGAGATCATGGAACGCTTCTGCCCTGGTAGCAGCGATGATCCTGCCTGCAACCCAACTGACGCCGGGGATGCCGGTGAACTGCTGAGGTGGTGAGCCAAGAGCCTCTTCCTGAGTGAGACGAGTCGCCGCAAGGTCGCCGGCAGACTCGTGATGAGGATCGCCATTCGACAATAAGGCCGTCACGTCCACTGCAGTGAGATCGACCGGCTTACCGATCAGCTCGATCACGATCCCACGGACGCTGTCACTGCCGAACTCTCGGGGAATGCCGTCCAGCGGTGACGACCTCCACCTGATCGGCCCGAGGCGCAGGGTCTGGAAGTAGGCCTCATCTTTCGCAAGGCTGCGGCCCAACCCGTGCTGGGGTACCGTGGCAGTGGACGTGGTCGACGTGGTGGTGGTAGCAGGTGTCGCGGCGCCGGCCACCTGCTCGGTGACCACCCCGCCCTCCAGCACCCCTGCTCGAAGCCATGCCCGGATCAACTTCAGCATCTTTCGGTCCGATACCCTCTTGGCCACTTCGGTCATGATGGCGTCGAACGAGAGGCTGCCGAAGCAGTCAGAGATGTCGGCGTCGAGCGCCCAGGTCGCTCCCTTGTTGACGGTGGTGCGCACAACCTCCAGGGCCTGATGTGCCGATCGCTTGGGTCGGAACCCGAAGGAACAAGGCAGGAAGTCTGCCTCGAAGATCGGCTCCAGGATGGACTTTGCCGCTGCCATCGCCACCCGGTCCCGAACACAGGGGATCGAGAGCGGTCTGGTCTTACCCGTTGTCCAGGCTTTGGGATGTTCACCCGCCGGAGAGGCCGTGGCCGGTAGGTCTCGGCCTTGATTTCTGCGGCGAGGTCGTCGAGGAAGGCTCGTACCCCCTCTGTGCCTCCGTCCTCGATGTCGGCGATTCTCACGCCGTCGATGCCGGGGGCTCCTTGGTTGATGGCAACGTCGACCCAGGCTCTCCACATCACGTCACGGCGGGTGAGCTTGTCGTAGAGGGCATGGAACCGACGCTTCGGGTCCCTGCTTGGCACTGCGGTAGAGCACGCGCTGGAGCGCTTGGAAGGCATCCACACCCTCGGTCCGACGGACCGACGTCGCCCGAAAGCGAGCAGCGTCGGCCACCGCGACCTCGGGTGCGCCCGGCTGGTCCAGACTCTTCGTCACTGGCCGGCTCCCTTCGCTGCACACGCCTGCACCGATGAAGTAGGGGCCCTTCGCATCGGGCTGGGCTGTGCGGTCCCTCGCCGTCGCCTGCTACTACTGCCCCCTCCGACTTCCTCTCGGCCGCCTGGCGCTTCCCGGGGTCTCCGGTTATAGCCAGGCATCGCTTCCCGTCACCCACCGTGGCGGGGCCGAGGAGGATCTCCCCATTTCCGAGCACAGCCATCTGCCCGTTCCGCGCCTACTGCGCCGAAGGGTTCCTCGGTGCCCGCTTCCGGTTCCCTGGCACCTTCCCTGGCCTTCGCTGTTCCAATAGCAGCTCGGCACCCCCTTGGCCCGCCTCTCGGCGGGGTGTGTATGACGACGCTTATCAGGCCTCGCAACTTCGCACTCGCTACGGACCGGTCAGTTGTTTCGTCCCGCTTCGCACCCGGCCTCTCGACCACGCACGGGGACGTCCCTACCGGGGACCCGGACGTCTCCCCGGACCAGACCTACCCTGGCTGGCTGCCTCAGTTTCGCTTGGTCACGTCATGTCATCGGACTACTCCTTCTGTCATGGCGCCCCAGCTGATGGGCACACATCTGAACTACACGTCCGGTGTCGCGGAGATCGCTCAGCTGGTCGAGTCTGCGAAGGCACAAGGAGAGAGCTTTATCGCCATGGCGCCCCCAGGCGTCGAGCTGCTGGTGCCGCTCATCAACCAGGAACTGCGAAAGGCCGATCAGTCGGGCCTCGGAAGTTCCTATCCGTTCCCGACGCCGCCAAGCCAAGTCGTCGAGCGTCTCTATCGGAAGGTTCATCTTTCCACCCTCATCGGCATCCTGGACCAGGTTCGAACGACCCTGGTTGAGCTCGTCGCTGAGATGTGCGCGGGTGAGCCAGACAGCGGTCGCCTGCCGAGTCGAGACATCGCGGAACAGGCGGTAGATGTGGCTATCTACGGCAAGAAGAACCGAGTGCTTATCAACCAGGTCGCCCCAACCAGCCAAGGCGTCGCATCCCTCGGCGGGGTGGCCTCCGCCGCAGGTTCCCCTCCGGAAGGCCGATCACGCAAGGTGATGTGGTGGATTGTCGGCATCGCCGCCGTGGTGGCCGCCGTGGCAGCAGTTCTTGCGCTTCTCCTCACCTAACCGGCTCAGCCGTCTCTCTGTGTCCGGTCTGGTGGACCTAACCGGACACTTTGCGAACCGCCACCTGAGCCGTCCTATGCAGGAGATTCTCGAGCTCGCCACGGCTCTGACCGCGTGAGTGAGCGTGCCCGTAACCCTTTCAGTGAGCTACCGCCAGTTTCAGGTCCTGATCAATTGTCTGATACTGGCGTGGCCAGTTGGTGAGGACCGTGGCCGAGCCCTCTTTCCCCTAAGTAGAGGAGCGGGCGATCGGAGAGTTCTTCAAGTGAGCCGTTGGTACGACGAACCCAACTCACTCCTGCCCGATCGGCAAACGCAATCTCCACGCCAGGGCGATAGTTGAGCACACCGCCGCCGGCAACTGCGGTCCGCCATCTTCCCGGTGGGAGGATGCTCGAGCGTCGCAGTCTTGTCCCGCATCCCCGGCGTGAGCGAGTCCTCGCCAGTCCTCGGCATGAGACCCTGTAGATCAACAAGGGTGACGACGAGTGGGTAGGAGAACGTCGAGCTGGCACCATCCGGCAAGCGGAGTTCGATGCAGTAGTTGACTCTCGCTATACAACAGTCTAGCTGGTTGTTAGCTAGCTCGAAGACCGCTTCGATAGGCACCCCGATCAATCGCGAAGGCCCATTTTACATCAGCACCGCCCGCCGGTAGGGGCGTGTAAAAACAGAGAACGATGCCGTTGTCGCTCCCAGGTACCTTCACCAGTTGCATACCATCCCTATGATTGGGAATGAACTCATGCTCGACGAACACGCCCTGTTGTGACCCCACCCTAATCGTCAGGCCAAAACTATCAAGGAGCGCTTTGAAGGCTTCAGAAGGCGTGCAAGCGTAAGACCGGAGCTGCGAGTTACTACCATATAGTTTGAACGCCGACGTCAAAACTGGCTTCTGCCCCGTGTGGGTTGCGATCAGGAGGAGCGTGACATAAGGTCTGCGTCCAAATTCTATCTTCCTTGTGATGAGCCTGACTTCGACGTTGCCGAGGTCGAATGACTCTTGGGCATCGGGGTCTGCAATGATTTCTCTGATGTGGTTCGTGCGAATGCCCTCGACGAACTCATTCTCGATCCGGAACTGATCTGTGATGACAATGTCCTCGGCTTTTAGCGTTGTAGCATCGGCGCGTCGGCCGCTGCCGGTGTAGTTCACCTCGATAGTCGCTGTCGTTCCGACTTCCCAGACTGAGCTTGGGAGGGCAGCTGGACGCCGAGGATGTGCATGTTCGAGGACGAGCGATCGGCGACGAGCCGTGTAGATCGCGGGCTCACCTGGCTCGGCAGTTATGAAATAGTCATCCCAAGTAATCACTGCTTGAGCGACGCTCCGGTAGGAATCACCGCCGATGGCCTCCGCAGCCGCGTCCACAAACGGCTTAACGTCTGACGGGGTCCGGTCATCGAAGGAGGCTCGAAGTCCCTCTCGTTCGATGTAGAGAAGCGCTAGCCCAACGCCGCCGCGGTCGACGCACTTGATCTGGTGATTGGCCTTTGCGATGACCTTCTTGACTCGGCTGGGGGCGGAACCTCGATGTATTCGCTTCACATCGGCCCATACGGGTTCGTTACCGTCTATACAAAGATCAGGGTGGCCTTCTACCTCTCCCATCGTCACCGGAGTCTGCGCATTTAGCGTGCCCCAAAAGTACAGCTCGGTGATCACGTCGTCGTAGTGAGCAGGCTTGACGATGCGCGAACGAACGAACTTGCGAACCTGCTCGTCGGGAAGGAAGTCCCAGTAGTCACCCTTGCCTGGATCACTAGCCCACGTGGAGCGATCCATAAGAGAGCCCGCGAGTTCCAGGACTTCCGTGGACTCGTGCTCAAGGTCAAGTTGCCGTTGGGACCTCGCGAGCTTCTCCATCCTTCGGTAGCGTCGGACTGCCGGATGAGCTGGATACCGGAGTGAGAGGCGTGCGAGTCTGACGTCGGAAAACATCGCCTCCAGCACCGCGAGTTGGGTTGCGAGCTCAGCGCTGAATGAGACAGCGTCTTCGTAAGCAAGGGACTCCGGACTCTGCACGGCTCCTCGAGCCTCCCTTTACGTTTCGCGGCCAGCCGAACGGTTCGGTTGAGCTACCAAGAGAGTACGCCGAGGGTGTCTCGCGCAGGCGGGGGAGCTGAGAGTACGACAGCAATCTGCCGAGGACCGCCCACCGCGTACGCGGCGTCTCGGATCATCGGTCGGGAGTTGTGGACCGTGGCCATCGTGACGGCTCCACCTCTCATCTGCCTATTGAGTGCGCTGATCGGCATCTGGTTCCGGAAGACGCTCAAGTTCCACCTGCCGGGGCTATCGTCAGTCCCATGGCTCAGACGATCGAAGTGAAGCTGGTGGACGATATCGATGGTGGTAGCGCTGATGAGACGGTGGTGTTCGGCCTGGACGGGAGAGCCTACGAGATAGAGCTGAGCAAGAGGAACGCATCAGTTCTACGGAAAGCTCTGGCGTCCTACATAGCGAACGGTCGCCTTGCTGGACGGACGCCGGCTCCTGGGCGATCACGGAGTACGGGAGCCCGAACGAACGGGTCCGGAGGCAAGACTCTCTTCTCCCGACTCACCGCCGAGGAGAAGGCGAACTTCCGGGCGTGGGCCAATATGCCGACTGCCAGACGCATCGGCGATGCCCGCGTTCAGGCCTGGAACGAGGCCGGAAGACACTGAGAAGGCATAACAAATGTTGCTCGTGGCCGAGGCAGCGTGATAGATGTCGAGGTTCTGTTTGGTGGCGGCATATCGCCACAGTGTCTACGGTTTGCCCGGCTCGCAGCAGTTGGCGACCGACGTGCTCTCGACGCCTTGCTCGGGGACGACCCGTATGGCGAGAGGGACACCTTGCGGCCGGTGGTGGTGAACATGATGGAAGTTGTCCTAGTGGCACTGGCCGACCGGTTGCTCGCCGAGCGTCGCGATTTCGGGGTGTGAATCCGGTTCCCCGGACGCGTTGACGGCTCAGACCGGACCCGCATCATCGGGAAGGTCTACGTCGTCCTCCCAGATTGCCACCGCCTTGGACGCCGCATCGAGAATGACCTGGGCATCCAACAGCACTTCCGATTCGGCGATGCCGACCGCTGGCCACTCACAGACGAAGCGCATCATCCCCGGCGGCGGCAACGGCTCGCACCAATCCAATAATGAAGGCTGTGCTTGCGACCTCCGCTGCTGTCGCCGATGGGCATGAGGACGCAACCATCGTGCTCAACGAGGCGATGAGGTTCGAGGGTCACGTCTGTCGCCCGGCTGCCGTCAGCAACGCCGATGCCGAAGCGAAGCACGCCCGCTGAGCTTGGGGTCTCCATGTGACCCCATGGATCGACGGTGGGAGGGCTGAGGCGGCTCACGGTGATCAGGCTCAGGCCGAAGCCCGACGGGTACGCCACAACGGCAGTCACCAACACCGCAGCCTCATCGTTCCGCGCCAGCAGTGCCGAGAACCCGATCGGCACACCCAAGGTGTCGTCGGACCGTCCTCGCCACGGCTCGCGCCGCGACTCCGGCAAGTGGGACTCGGGCCGACGGGGGTCTGTTCGAAGAAAGTCACAAGGCACAGTCTGACCTCGGCGGCAAAGCTGACCACCGGAGTCAGGATCGGCGTGGATGAGGGCGACGCTGAACGGACCTAGGACTCAGCAGGTGGGACCTGTGTCCCCGACACGACCGCCTCGCACCACTGCAACTTCTCCTGCTCGGTCATCTGGTCCCAGTTGTCTGGCGGCCGGATAGCAAAAAGCGGCGTCTTGTCGGCTATCTGTGACGGTCCGTGAGCGATGAGCCGAGCGTGGCCAAAGGCGATGATTCTGAGGACTAGGTGATCGAGCGCTATACGCGAACTCACCCCGCTCCTGCTTTGTAGGAGTATGGAAACCGTGAGAGCGCGCCTCCTGGCAGTTGTGGTCTTCGCGCTGACGCTCGCCGCATGCACCAGTTCGATCGCACCTTCGCCAACGTCGTCGTCTACATCAAGCCGACCTGCGCCCACTACAGTTCCGGCGCCGAGCACGGTGATAACCAGCGTGGGCGTGGTGACCGGGATGGCCGAGCCGTGCACAGGTCCGGCGGCCTATCTCCCCACTCATGTGAAGGTGCAACTCCACTCCGGGCTGATGCTCGTCGCGTCGCAGACGATCCGATCAGGTGCCAGGTACCGGTTTACGGCCGTCCCTGGGTCGTACAGCCTGACAGGTTGGTGGGGTGCTGTGCGGGTGACCGTGCGAGCCGCGCACACTGTCACCACCAACTTCTTGGACACCTGCTTCTAAAAGCGCGTCTCGGCACCACCGGAGTCAGGATCGGCGTAGTTGAGCGGCACTGCGAGCGGGACCTAGGACTCAGCAGGTGGGACGAGCGTGCCCTGCACGACGGCTTCGCACCACTCCAACCGCTGCTCTTTCGTCATCTCGTCCCAGTTCTCTGGTGGACGGACCATGAACAGCGGTTGTTTGTCAGCTATCTGTGACGGCTTGAAGTCTTTACTCGTCGTCACACTCGGTTACCTTACCATCGGGTTTGCCGGTCCTCGTCTGCTCCCATCTAGAGCTAATGAGCAGCCCGAGACATAAGATGCGGCACCTTACCTTAGCCAGGGGAGAGGTTTGACCTCCGGTGGTAAGCGCGTGATGGCGGCATGTCCCAGGATGGCCGCAAAGGCCTCTGTAGTCGCCTACGGCAGGTTGCACCGTACCAATTGGGATAGCCCCGTTTGAAAGCGAGTGACCCGTCGCGAGACGACCTAGCAAAGAGCATCCCAGCAGAGGATTCGACAACAACGTAGGACACCATCTCCCGGATGATGATGGTCCGCCCAGTGGCTTTGGCTGCCGCTGCCCGGAGCGGCCAGGGGGGTCTGTGGTCACCCTCTCCCCTGGCTACGGTAAGGCTACTGCACCTTACGTTCCTTGTGGCTGCCGGGCGCTAGTCTCCACACGGCACGGCTCCGTTGCCACCACCCTCTTCTGACACCTGCCACGACCGGCATCAGTGTGACCACGGCCGTTCGCCTGTAGTAGCGTCGGTCAGTCTGACGCCGAGCAATGGAGGATTTCGTGAGTCTGGTTATCCGGTTCAATCCGCCGTCTTTGACCGCGGAGCAGTACGACGAAGCCGTCCGCCGACTAACGGAGGATGGGGTCTTTCCCGCAGACGGCCTCGACTACGAACTCTGCTTCGGCTCGGACGGCAACCTCAAGGTCAGCCAGGTCTGGGATTCGCAGGAGCAAATGCAAGCATTTGGCGAGCGGCTTAGGCCAATCCTGGCCGAGTTGGGGATAGAACCCGGCGAGCCTGAAGTTCTCGCCGTACACAACATCATCAAGCGTTAGCAACGCTCACGCAGGTACGGCGCCGGTCGTCATGCTTTGACGGAACCAGCGGGCGGATTGACCGGCTTGTACCAGCGTTGGCCGGAGCGGCCCCTGTGCTGCCGTGAATCCGTTGTAATACGTCCGAGGAACCGCACGCCGGGCGTGGGCGCTCGACACCGGAGTGATCAGCAGCCACAACCCGAGCACTGCAACGCAGCAAGCCCGCTGCAACCCCACTCCCGGTACTCAGGCTTCAACGTGATCGCGACTACGAGGCGACGTCGCCCTGCTGAGCGCTCCACCACCTTCGAACGTGTTGCTCGGTGACGCTCTCGGTGTCGGAGCGCGTGACGGCTGCGACCTTCGCCTCATCGATGAGGTTCCGAGCGGCATCCAGGATGTTGAAGGCTTCCTGCTCGGAGGAGGCAAACGGCACCGTGACCTCCAGCAGGTTCCCGCCTGGTTCCTCGCTGACATCTGCTCCTATCC
>Ga0182024_10004281_pt1 | contig 33041 bp, 31 predicted proteins | sample P32metaG_FD_120480 | JGI IMG/M metagenome (GOLD analysis project Ga0182024, IMG submission 120480) | Permafrost microbial communities from Stordalen Mire, Sweden - P3-2 metaG (Illumina Assembly) | ecosystem: Environmental > Terrestrial > Soil > Wetlands > Permafrost | place: Sweden: Stordalen... | reverse complement strand
TCCATGCCCGAGGCCTTGAGGATGTGGCTGCTCTCGTTGGCGCCCTTCTCGGGCTCCCGCAGCGTGAAGAGGGCGAAGCCGAGCGGAATGCCGGCCAGCGCGACCAGGAGGCCGTAGCGCCAGTTGTGCGAGACGGTCACGACGTAGCCGAAGATCAGGATCCCGATCGTCTGCGACAGCGGGTCGGACAGGTTGTGCCAGCTGAAGACCCGCCCGCGCGACTCGGTCGGGTAGGCGTCGGACAGGTAGGAGTTGTGCACGGTGTTGTTGACCCCGGTGCCCACCGACGCCGCGAGATACAGAAAGGCGAACCACCAGACGTTGGGCGAGAACGCCATCAGGCTCCCGAACCCGGCGAAGACCAGCAAGGCGATGGCTGCCACCTTCTTGCGACTGCCGCGGTCGGCCCACACCGCCAGAGGGACGGCCCACAGGAGCTGGGACACCTGGGCGATGAAGGCGACCGCGCCCAATGACGCGTTGGACATGTGGAACGAGGTCTCGAGGTTCCGGCCGATCAGGGCGATCCCGTTGCCGAAGGTGCCCGGCACAATGGCCGCCGCAGTGAGGAGGACCAGGGGGGCGTAGCCGGAGCTCTTGAGGATGCCGATCAGCGACGGAGGCTTGCCCTCCCCCGTGCCGGGCATGACCGCCAGGTCCGCCACGACCTCCGCGTCCTTGACCTGGGAGACCGCCTCACGTAGCAGATCCTCCGGGACTGCGAAGTCGAACAGCGGATCGTCGGTCACCGGCTGGGGACTCTATCTCTGACACCGACGTCAGGGAAGGTGGCGCCGGCTCACCTGGCGGCGGGAACTCCCCTCGGCTCAGTCATAGGTGACCGTGACCTCCTGGGCGATCCAGTGCTCCAACGACCGCACGTCTTCGTGGCGGGGAACGGTGCCGAGCACGGAGAAGACGTATTCATGGCTCCCCTTGCGCCAGTCGACCTCGGCGCCCGGTGGTCGGCTGAGCGAGACGGCGTCCACACCCGGATACGCCGCCAGCCGGTCGAGTCCGTCGACACTCGCCACCCGACTCGCCCCGATGGGCGGTTGCTGCGCAATGACGTAGGCCACGTCGGTCGTCGGCACCAGTTCCGCGAAGACCATCTGCTCCCCGAGGGCCACCCGGCGCGAGATGTCGAACAGGTCGATGGAGGGCGAGGCGAGCTTGAGCACCTGCGGCACGAAACCACCGATCCGCCCGTTGACCTCGATCACCCGCGGTCCTTTGTCGGTGATCTTGATCTCGGTGTGGAGACAGCCGATCCGAATGCCGATCGCCTCGATCGCTTCGGTTGCCAGCTCCAGCACCTCCAGCTGCAGGGCTGGGGCAAAGTCACTGGGAATGATGAGGCCCGTTTCCCGGAACGGCTCGTCCTGCGGAAAGCGGCCGGTCACCGCGAGATGGCTGATCCGCCCGGAAACGACGATGCTCTCCACGGACACGTAGTCGCTGAACTGTTCGCTCGGCGGCGGCGAGGCGCCCACCATGTACGACTCCACGACCATGGTCGACTCGGCCTCTCCCGCCGAGAGCTCGGCGACGGCCGCGCGCAGCGTCGCCTCGTCCCGCGCCAGGAGGGTGTCCCGGCTGGCCGCCCCCTGCCGCGGCTTGATCACCACTGGAAATTCGATCTCCGCGACCAGTGCGTCCACGGCAGCGCTGGTGGGATGACCCGGCACGGCGATGCAGGTCGGCACGGGCAGGCCGCCGGACCGCAGTGCCTGGCGCTGCGTGACCTTGTCGAGCAGCCGCTGCACGACGACCGGATCGGGGTAGTCGAGCCCGAGCCGCAGGCCCAGCGCCGACGCCGTCGCCATCTGGGCGTCGGCGTAGGCGACGATGCCGTCCGGCTCCATGTCGCGCAGCGCGTCGGCGGCCTCTTCCTCGGCCATCCCTGCGATGTCGACCATCCGCCCGAGCTTGCGTAAGAGCCGCAGCATCGACGAGTCGTTGAATGCGTTCGAATCGACGACCCAGACGATGTCGCACATCGACGACGCTGTCTCCGTGAGAGAGAAGGGTGACGTGGCACCTGACCCGTAGACGATCGCCAACAGCGAACGGCGTTCCGAGGCCATCATCACCCCCTGCGGTCGGGCAACCCGGCGACGCTCGGCGGCACTACCAAATTTGGCCGTCGAAACTGCCGAAGAGCGAATCGGGCAGCAGCGGCAGGGAGGCGCGGGGGATGAGATAGGTCGAGACATCGAAGAGGTCCTTGAACGGCGTGTACCGCTTCGCGGTCTCGTCCAGGTACGCGTACCCACTGCCCGCGGTCCCGACCAGCCGGCCGAGCATCCGGTGGGCCATGAGCGCATGGCGCTGCCGCCACAGGGTCAGCGTCTCGTCGATGTCGATCAGCATCTCGAGGATGCGGAAGGGGACCTGCAGGACCGGCTCTTCCCGGTACAGGTAGACGAAGAGTGCGGCCATGAATGCCTCGTAGGAGAACCGCCTGCCCCCGTCGCGGATGTCCTGTTCCCAGCTCGCCTTGTCGAACACGGCGCCGAACCGCTTGATGCTTTTCTCGAACGAGGTGAGCTGCGTGCGCCGCGTCTCGTCGTCCACGCCCGGGAGCCCTTCGATTTTCGCTCGGGCGACCGCGTGCATCGCCGTCGCGGCGTCCTCGTACTCTGCAATGAAGTCGTAGCCGTCAGTCCGCACGAACGGGAGCCGGGCCAGCCACCCCTCGATGGAGTCGAACAGCGAGGGCACCGCCTCGGACTCCGTGACGAGCTCGGCATGGTCACCCCGCAGCGTGGCCACGTAGTTGTGTCCCTCGATCTTCAAGCGGTCGCGCTCCAGCAGGCCGAACTTGTTCTCAATGAGACGGAACTGCACGCTTTGGAATCCCGACGCCGGAAGGAGGAGCGAGCGAAAATCGAGGAAGTCCAATGGGGTCAGCGTCTCGAGCACGTCCATCTGGGAGACCATCAGGCGCTGAATCGCATTGATGCGGTGGAGCCTGGAGAGGACGGTGCCCAGCTCACGCCCGGGAATCCGATCCTGCGCCATGATCGCCATCACCGAGTCGAGCTCGACCAGGATCTGCTTGAACCAGAGCTCGTAGGTCTGGTGCACCACGATGAAGAAGTACTCGTCGTGGATGAGTCCGCCGCGCTCTGCGCTCTTCGGCGTCTGCGCGTTCAGGAGGTAGTCGAGGTGGAGATAGTCCCAGTAATAGAGGGTGTCGGCCGGCATCTCTTCGGGCGCCGTGACGGGCGGGGAACCGTCGTCGGACACCATGTCGATCAGCGGGATCTTCACCGCCTTCTCGCCTGTGGGCCCCCCTTCCACCTGGGACATGGCTGAACTATAGCGGTGGCCCGCTCCGGCCGGAAAGGAGGGTCGCCCTCAGCCGGTCGGGCGCACCGTCGCCACGGTGAGCGGTCCCTCCGGCATGACGGCCACCCGCGCGCCCGGCCCGAGGCGCGCCCACGCCGCGGCCACCGCGTCGTCGAGGTCGGGCGCCATGGTGAGGAGCGCACTTGGCGGCGTTCCCCCGTCGAGGCCCTCGGCGAAGAGATGGACCTCGGCGCGGGCCAGCACGCGGCCGAGCACCTGGGCCTGCCAGCGGTCGAGCTCGGGTGCCCCGGAGGCGCGGACCAGGTCGGCCGGTGTGCGGGCGTCGGCCAGCAGGCGGGCGAAGGCGCCGCCGGCGGGCACGCCGTCGTCGCAGGCCGCGGCCATGACGATGATCCCGCCCGGGCGCACAATGCGTTCGGCCGCCGCCATGCCCTTGACGGCCTGGTACAGGTTGCGGTCGAGGGGGTAGCCGCCGTTGGTCGACACGACCAGGTCGAAGGGCGCGTCGACGGCGCGCACGGCGGTGGACTGCACGTGGGTGCACGCGGCATCGTGCGCGGCGGGCAACGGTCCGGCAAAGACGGCCGTCACCTGACGGGCGCGGTTGATGGCGACGTCGAGCGAGAGGTGTGGCGGCGCCAGCGCGACGGCGGCGCGCACGAAGTCGTGCACGGGGTTGCCCGTCCGCGTCACGAAGGTGGCCCGGCTGTCGGCGATGCGGCGCGGGTGGTGGGCCTCCAGAATCGTGGCATTGGCCGCCAGCCCCGGGCAGACCGCCTTCGGCCCGCCGCTGAAGCCGGCGAAGAAGTGCGGCTCGACGAAGCCCGTGACGATGCGCAGATCGGCCTCGACGTACTCGCGCTGCAGCAGGACCGGCGCCCCGTCCACAGTGCCCACCGCGATGTGCGCGTCGCTCGCACCGTCGTGGTCGACGATGGCATAGCGCCCGACGATGGCCGGCCCGACGAGCTCCTCCATCTCCGCCGCGCTGGCCTGCCGATGGGTCCCCGTGGCGCACAGGAGCGTGATGCGGTCGTCGGGCACCCCGCAGCGGGCCAGCTCGGCCAGGAGCGGTGGCAGCACGGTGCGGTTCGGCATGGGCCGCGTCAGGTCGGGGAAGACGACGGCGATCCGCGCCGCGCCCACCGTCAGCTCCTGCAGCGGCGGTCCGGCCGGGGGCGTGCGCAGGGCCGCCGTGATGGACGCGGCCTCGTCCGGCAGGCCGGGCTCCTCCAGTGAGGCGATGACCTCGGTGCTGTCCGGGACCTCGACCGACGTCCCGTGGCGGCCGTACGACAGCTCGACGCGCACGGTCAGGGCGCGAGCGGACCGGATCCCGGGAGCGACTCGGTGGCGGCCAGCACCGACTCGGCCACGTGGTCGACCCGCGGCCGCAGCGAGCGGTAGAGCGCGACCGCGGACGGGGTCGGCTCGATCACCGCCGCAACGGGGTCGAGCTGGTCGAGCGTGAGCCCCATGCCCAGCGCCTTGCCGGCCAGGAGCGCCGCCCCGGCCGACGCGGCCTCGCCCGAGCGGTGGCGCAGCGCAGGCAGCCCCAGCACGGACGTGAGGACCTCGACCCACACCGGGAGGCCGGACCCGGCGCCGCCGAGCGTCACCCCTTCGGCGGTCGAGCCGCCGAGTCGCCCGACCGTGACCACCTCCATCACCCGCACCACGTCCCAGGCGACCGACTCCACGACGGCCCGTGCCATGTCGGCGGCGCCGTGCGCCGCACCCAGTCCCATGAAGCCGGCCCGCGCATCGTCGCGCCACCAGGGGGCGCGGGCGCCGTCGAGCCACGGCACGGCGACCACGCCGCGCGCACCGGGGCCACTCTCCGCCGCCAAGCGTCCCAACTCTTCGGTGCTGCGGTCGAGCAGGCGCGCCAGCCAGGCCAGGAAGGATCCGGCCGCGGACAGCCCACCTTCGAGCAGCCAGCCCCCGTCCGCGGCCCGGGTCACCACTGCGCCGGCAGGTGACGGCACGGGGCGCTCCTGCACCGGCACCGACACGTTGGCCGTGGTCCCCCAGCTGACCATGGGGTGGTGCTCCGACGCGCCGGAGCCCAGCACCTCGCACTGCCGGTCGCCGGCCCCGATGACGATGGGGACCCCCGGTCGCAGCCCGAGCTCGGCGGCGGGCACGGGCTTGAGCTGGCCGACGACGGTGTCGGACGGCACGACGCTGGGGAGCTTGCCCAGCGCGGGCCCGGCCAGCTCGCGCACGGCGTTGCCGTCGAAGTCGTAGAGCCCGCTGCGCGAGGCGAAGGTGGCGTCGGTCACCAGCTGGTCGGTCATGCGGTACACGATGAAGTCCCGTGGCGACAGCAACACGTGGGCGGCCTCGATGCGCTCGGGCTGGTGCGTCGCCAACCAGGCCAACTTCGCCGCCACCGCGCCGGCGTCGAGCGGGATGCCGGTGCGGGCCCGGTTGATGTCGTCGCCCCCCATGCGCTCGGCCAGTACCCGCGCCTCAGCCGCAGCCCGGTGGTCCGACCACAGGATGCCCTTGCCGATTGGGTCACCCTGCGCGGAGACGGGAACGAAGGTCTGCCGGGCGCCCGAGCAGGACACCACGTCGACCTCGCCGAAGGCGCGGGGCGCCTGGGCCCGGGCCTCGGCGCAGGCGATGACGAGCGACGTCCACCAGCGCAGCGGATCCTGCTCCGTCCAGCCGACCTGGGGGTAGTTCGTCGTCAGCTCGGAACGGGCCAGCGCCACCAACCCGTCGTCGCCCCAGAGGCCGACCTTGGTGACGGACGTGCCGAAGTCGATGGTGAGGATCACCGGCCGTGCACCAGCGCGTGGACCAGGCCGGCCGCCTCGGCCGGGTCGGGGTCCTGGTAGATCGTCCGTCCCATGGCCATGCCGGCGCCTCCGCCTTCCATCACGTCGCGCACTTCGTCCAGCACGGGATCGCGTCCCGCCGACGTGCGCGGGCCGCCCAGGAAGAGGACGGGCACGCTGACACTGGCCACCACCCGGGCCACGGCACGCTGGCGCTCGGCGCCGGAGGGCACCGCGGGCACCGGGACCTTGATCACCGGTGCGCCCATGTCGTGGGCGATGATCGACGCCATCACGATGGCGTCCGGGTCGCGACGGATCCGCCCCTGGTCCCACACCAACGGCTCAATGAGCGCCTCCAGCCCGGCTGTGGTCGACTGCTCGAGCACCTGGCCGAGCAGCTCGAGCGCGGAGGCCGTGAGCGGGTCGTCCATGTCGATTCGGGTCATGTGCTTCACGCCCGACCAGCCGTCGGCCGCCGCCCGCGGCACGCTGGCCACCAGGCGGTCGTCCAGCTCGAAGGCCGAGCCGGCGAGCCCGGTCCGGTTGATGGAGAGGTAGGTGCGGTGCCGCGCGGTGAGGTGGCCTGCCGCGGCCAGCCCGGCCAGCGGTTGCACGGTGGCCAGGATCCCGTCGCACCAGGGCAGCGCCTGGGCCAGCGCCGCGAAGAACTCGGCCCAGTTCTCGGTGGTCAGCACGGCGCGGGCGCGGTGGTCCGCCGCCAGGATGAGGGCCGGCGTGGGGAGCGGGCTCGTCACTTGGCCCCGGCCAGCGCCAGCACGACCTTGGCCACGGCGGAGAAGTCCTCCCGGCCGTACCCGGCGGTACTGGCGGCGGTGAGGAGCTGGCGGGCCGTCGCCGTCGTCGGCACGGACACGCCGCAGCGCACTGCGTAGGCCATGGCCAGGTCCAGGTCCTTGGCCATGAGATCGGTCATGAAGCCGGGCTGCCAGTCGTTCGACGCCGGGCTCTCCGGGATCACGCCCGGCACGGGCAGGCGGGTGCGCACCGCCACGCAGTCACCGGTGGCGTGGGTGAGGACCAGCAACAGTTTCTCCATGTCGACCCCGGACCGGACCGCCATGGCGGTGGCCTCGGCCGTGGCGGTCATCTGTGCCGCGTAGATCACCTGGTTGCACAGCTTCACGACCTGGCCCATGCCGGGGCCGCCGACGTGCACCACCAGCCCGGCAAAGGGCTGCAGCGCAGGCTCCGTGTCGGCCAGAGTCTCGGCGTCACCCCCGACCATCAGGGTGAGCGTGCCCTTCTGCGCGCCGGCCGTGCCGCCCGAGAGCGGCGCGTCCAGGTAGCGCGCCCCGGTCTCCCCCACCCGGGCGTGCTGGGCCCGCTCCACCTCGGGGTCGATGGTGGACGTGTCGATGACCGTCTTGCCGGGGCCGAGCGCCGACAGCATGTCGTCCACCACCTCCACCACCTCGGGTGAGTTGGGGACGCACAAAATGATGACGTCGGAAGCCTGCGCCACGCCGAGCGGCGATCCCCCCTCGACCGCGCCTTGCGCGACGATCGCGTCGATCGGCCCCCGGCCACGCGAGGCGACCGTGACGTCGTGGCCCGCCGCCACCAGGTGGCCCGCCATGGGCAGGCCCATGGCCCCGAGGCCGATGAATCCGATGCGCATGCGCGATCCTCCCGACGTGCCGGTCAGCGGGCGGCGAACTGGGGCAGCCACTCCGCCGTGCCGGAGAGGAGCTCGTCGACCATGGCGTCGGTGGTGCGCAGGTCGCCCCGGCCCGCCAGGGGGTCGAGGGCGAAGGCCTCACCAGCCAGCGTGCGGTCGCCGCGCAGCGCCGCCTCGACGGTGAGCTCCTGGGTGGCGACGTGGCGACGGACGATTTCGTCGTACGGCGTCGGCAACGTGGTGCGGTCGCGGCCGCGGATGCCGTCCCCGTCAATGACACAGATCGACTCGATCACCGCGTCGGCCGGCAGGCCGACCGCCTGACCCGTGTTCGGGATGTTCACCGGGGCCTCGAAGGGCTCGTCGGTCAGCATGGCCTGCATCATGGGCGACGGCAGCTCGCCGGACTGCCAGGTCTGCAGGTCCTTGGTCCCGGCCAGCCAGGCGTCGACGTCGGCGATGTACTCGGCCTGGTGCTGCTCACGCCGCTCAATCGGGCTGAGCGCAATGTTGTAGGCCGCACCCCACCCGGACTCGGGCGTGAGGGCGAAGGAGACGAACTCGGCGATGTGCCTGTCCCCGGCCGCCGGAAAAGTGCCCCAGCGGTCGAGCAGCGTCAGCTTGAAGAGGTGCCGCTCGGCGAAGTCGAGCTTGGAGAACTTGTCGGCTTCCGGGCGCCCGGGGTACGGGGCCAGGGAGGCCAGGCCGCCGACCTCATCGATCAGGCTGCGCAGAGCGTCAAAGCCGTCTGCGCCGTCGACTTCGAGCGAGGTGAGCACCGGGAAGTGGTTCACCCCGGTGACCGAGGCCGTGACTGACTCGAACGGCCGGCCCAGGGCGATGGCCATGTCCATGCAGAAGTTGCCCACCTCATGGCAGAGGCCGACTGTCTTGATACTGGTCTCGCGGCACACCGAACGGGTCAACGCCGTCATGGGGTTGGTGATGTTGAAGAGCCATGCGTCCGGGCAGCGCTCCTCCATGGCCTTGCCGATGCCGACCAGGACGGGGACGTTGCGCAGCGCGCGGTTGATGCCGCCCGGCCCCACGGTGTCCCCCACCGTCTGGGTGATGCCGTGGGTGGCCGGCACGTCGAGGTCCACCGCCATGGAGCGGAAGCCACCGGTCGAGATGCACACGATGACGAAGTCGGCCCCGTCGAGGGCCGCGTGGAGGTCGGTCGTGGTGGCGACGGTCGCCTTGGCCCCCATGGCCTCGTTCAGCTTGTGGGCCAGCGCCTCCATTTTGGGCAGCGGCGTGGGGTCGATGTCCTCGAGCACGAGGTGCATACCGGCGAGGGCCGGCGTCCCGAAGAGGTCGGCCATCAACTCCGGGCCCCACTGGTAGCTGCCGCCACCGACGATCGTCACTTGGGTAGCCACGCCGCCACAGTACAGTCCCCGCTGTGGTTCGCCTCCGGCGTCGCGCCCCCCAAGCGCTCGCCGCCCTCTTCGTGGGCAGCGGGATCGTGCACCTGGTCCGCCCGCAGGTCTTCGCGTCGATCATGCCCCGCGCCGTCCCCGAGGAGCACCACACCAATCTCATTTACGCGAGCGGGGTGGTCGAGCTCGTCTGCGCCGCCGGCCTGATTCGGCGCACGCGCTGGGCCTCCGCCGCCAGCCTCGCCACCCTGGGGGCCGTGTTCCCGGCCAACGTCCAGATGGCGCTCGATGCCGGGACGGGGCGCAACACCGGTCCGTCCGACAGCCGCGCCGTCGCCTGGGGCCGCCTCCCCCTGCAGCTGGCCATGGCCTGGGCCGCGCTCCAGGTGCGCCCCGAACGAGACTGACCATGGACATCCGGGTGCTCCGCCCCGGTGATGACGGACTCGTGGCGGCGGCCTCCCATCTGTTCGACGGGCCGGCTCGGCCCGACGCCACGGCTCGCTTCCTGGCCGAAGCCGGCCATCACCTCCTGATCGCCTACGAGGACGCGCGGGCCGTGGGGTTCGTCAGCGGGGTGGAGATCACCCATCCCGACAAGGGGACCGAGATGTTCCTCTACGAGCTGGCGGTCGAGGAGCCCTTCCGGCGCCGGGGCATCGGGCGCGCCCTGGTGGAGCACCTCGCCGCGCTCGCCCGTGAGGCCGACTGCTACGGCATGTGGGTGCTCACCGACCACGACAACGAGGCCGCCCGCGCCACCTACGAGGGGACAGGCGGCGTACCCGAGACCGGGCAGGTCGTGGAGGTCTGGACCTTCTAAACCCCGCCCCCGGAGCACGTGTGACCACCCCGAGGCGTCAGGGGTCCGTGGAGGCCGGCCGCCTCGGTCGGTTGGGCCACAGCCACAGTGCGGCCACCGCGAGAGCGGAGCCGATCAGGTTGTCGACGACCCGGTTCGAGATCGCAGTGCGGGGGGGAAGGCCGCCGAACGCGGTGAGGAGCACGAAGATGCACGTGACGAACGTGATGTAGAGGCCGAAGTTCACCCGCTGCACCGAGAAGGCGATGCCGCTGGCGACGACGGCGAGCACCGCCAGAAACGTCGTGTCGGGCCGCAGCACAACCAGGGCCAGGGTCGTCAGGGCGGCCCCGGCCACGCTCCCGATGATCCGCAGCACGGCCCGCCGTCTGGTGAGCTGGCTGTCGGGTCGCATGATGAAGAGCGCCGCCTCGGGGATCCAGAACCCGTCGCCCGGGTTGGTGACCCGGAACAAGACGGTGCCGGCGAGGGCCGCCGCCGTCAGTCGGACGGCGTGCCAGAAGGGGGCCGACCGGACGTGGGTGGCCCGCCGCATCGTCGCCGCCACCTCGCGTGCCCACGCCCATCCGGTGGCGCCGGAATGGCGGGTCGGGTCGGCGTAACGGGCGAGGCCGCGCCTCGCCACCACAGCCAGGGCGGCGGTAAAGAGTCCGCCGAGCAGCGTCACGCCGCCGACCACGAGCGCCTCGGTCGCAGAGACATCGAACGAGGCGGAGAACACAAGCGACGTCACCGACGAGACGCCGATCAACGCGGCCTGCGGGCCCAACTCCACGAGCAGCCCCGCTCCGAAGGTGCAGAGGGCCACGACCGGGTAGATGGCGATGCCGCGGATGCCGCACAAGGCGCCCAGGAAGGCGCCGATCGCAACCAGCACGCCCGTACCGGTCACGATCCTCGCCCGGAAACGGTGGCCGGGTTGGAACACCGCCATGTCCGTGAAGAAGGCCCCGACGGCCGCCCAGCCGCCGGCTCGGGGATGGCCTGTAGCGATGCCGATGGCGAGTGGTCCTCCGATGGAGGCCGCGCAGACCAGACCGATGAATGGCGACGCCATGGGCCTGTTCATCTGGAGCGTCCAGGCCCACCGTTGTCGGAACGGGAGCCGGGCCTCTTCGGGAGGCCGGGCATCGTCGCCCACGGCTGCCGGCTCCGTCATGACGTCAGGCTCCTCGTTCAGTGTGCTGGGTCGCAACTCCTTCCCGATGCACCGCAGAGCGGGCACTCAGACCAGCAGCTTCTCTCCCCAGAAGCAGGCGAACGGGTTGTCGTTGTAAGGCGCAATCTCCGTGTACCCCGCCGCACGGTAGAGGCGCTGGGCGTGCAGTTGCTTAGGGCCGGTGTCGAGGCGAACGGACCCATACCCCGATGCACGAGCTGCCTCCTCGAGCGTGCGCAGGAGCTGCGCCGCCACGCCCCGCGAGCGGGCTTCAGGGCGCACGTACATCCGCTTGATTTCTGCCACCCCGGCACCGAGCCGTCGGATCCCCCCGCCGGCCACGGGTGTCGTGCCCTCGTACCCCACGTAATAGGCGCCATTGGGCGGCCTCAGCTCCGCCGGAAGCAGGGGCGGGTTGTCCAGTCGGCTCGCATTGTCGTACGCGTCGATGAGCTCGTCCCGCATGGCGACGAGCAACCCCGCTGCCGGCTCCTCTTCGGGGTCGCACCGTGTGAAGTGCACCGCGTCCCGGCCGCTCGCCGGGTCCGCACTCATGCGACGAGGTCGGGATGCAGCGCCTTGGCCATGCGACGCATGCCCTCGCGCCACGGGACAATGGTCTCACCTGCCAGCTCGTGCATGCGCGTCGTGTCGATCTGCACGCTGTCGATGGTGTTGACGGTGGGCTCGAAGCGCGCCTCGGTGCCCACCAATCCGGCCAGGTAGGTACACCACTCCTCGATGCTGACCGCCTCGCTCCCGCCCCAATTGACGGTCACGGCCGGCACCGATGCGGCGGCGAGTAGCCGCGGCACCATGGCCAGGATGTCATCGGCGTGGAGCGGGTGGTAGACGCTCGGCGCGTCCACGTGGACCGGGATGGCGTGACCGGACAGCATCATGTGCAGGTGGATGGCCGGCCATCCGCCGTTGTCGCCGTAGGGGACGGACAGCCGCGCAATGGTGGTCGGGAGTCCGAAGCGCTCAGCACCCCAGCGGGCTGTGCCCTCCGCGGCGATCTTGCAGATGCTGTACGTCCGCAGGAACGGCCACACGCCGTGGTTGTCGCCAAGCGGTCCATCATCCTCGCTGAAGATGCGGTGCCCCTCCGGCTTGTAGACCGCGGTGGACGAGCAGTGCAGGAAGGAACGGGCCTTCCGGTGGTGCTCCATCAGGTAGGCCAAGCCTCCGCTGTTGGCCGCCAGGTCCTTCTCCCAGTCGTTGGTCTTGGCGACGGCGAAGTGGAGGACGTACTCGGCGTCCTCGGGCAGCTGGCCCATATCACCAGAGACCAGGTCGACCGGGACACAGTCCACGCCAGCGGCCTCGAGCTCGGCGCGGGCCACCGCGTCGGAGAAACGGGCCGCTCCGATGACGCGGTTGTCACGGGCCAGCGCGATCGCCAGCGGGCGCGCCACCTGCCCCGTGACCCCGGTCATGACGATGGTGCTTCCCTGCAATTTGTCTGGACTCATAGCTCCTTTCGTACTCGCTACGCTTCGCGCGTGCACCTCTACGCAGCTTTCCTGGGTGGTGAGCTGGCCTCCGGCCGCATGGGCGAGGACCATGAAGTGGTGTTCGTGGTGGCCGAGGACATGAAGTCAGCCCGCCGGGCCGCCCAGGCCAAGTGGGGTGGCGACGGCCGGCCGCACGTCGACGCCCTGACCCGCCTGGACATGATCGACGGCTTCGCCGTCGGGCTCGAGCGGGCCGGGACCGGCGACACCACGGAGACCGAGGGCTACAACTAAAGAGCATTTCGCTCAGACCGAAGGCGACATCCCTCCGTCGAGGTTGATCGCCGTCCCGGTCAGGTACGAGGCGCGCGCCGACAGCAGGAAGCACCCGAGGTCGGCGAACTCGTCGGCGCGGCCGAAGCGGCCGAGGGGAATCCCGGCGTCCGCGGCGAAGCGGTCGTAGAACTCCCGCTGCCCGGTCCCGGAACCCGTCGCGATGCGGACCCATTGTCCGCTTTCGATAAGACCGATGAGGACGGCGTTGACGCGAATGCCGTCGGGCGCCAGCTCTTTGGACAGTGCCTTCATGAGCGCCATGCCGGCGGCGCGCGTGACCGAGCTCGGCTCGCTCGATCCGCCGGGCGCCTTGGCTGACACGGCCAGTGTGAACAGGACGGCGCCATGGCTGGCCCGCAACTGCGGCAGGGCCAGCCGCGTGAGCCGCACGGCGGCCATCAACTTGAGCTGAAAGTCGGACGACCACGTCTCGTCGTCGATCGTCTCGATGGCACCCCCCGACGCGCGCCCGGCATTGTGGACGACCCCGTCGATGCGGCCCCACCGCGCGACCGCCGCCTCGACGAACGCTTCGATGTCTCCGGCCCGGGAGACGTCGGCCCGTTGCGCCAGCACGTCGCCGCCCACTGCCCGTAGGGCTCCCTCGGCGGCACGCAGCCGCTCCTCGTCGCGACCGCACACGGCGACGGCCGCGCCTTCAGTGGCCAGCTGCATGGCGAGGGCCAGCCCAAGCCCGTCGGTGCCCCCTGTGATGAGAACGGTCTTGCCCGTCAGTTCCAGATCCATGCGTCACTCCTTGGTCGGCGCCGTGGCCATCACTCCGGCGAGGAACGCGTCGGCCTCCCGTTGCGAGCGGAGGCGCACGAAACGCAGCCCTGCCCAGCGCGGGTCATGCTCGGCGTCCCCGTAGCGCCGACGGTAGACGCCGTGCCGGGTGGCGGCCCAGGCGATGATCGACTCTTGGGGGTTGAACGAGTACAAATTGGACCAGGGCTCCTTGTTCCCGTTCCAGAGCTCCTGGCGGCGCACCGTGCGCCGCACGGTGCGCCTGACGGTGCGGGCCATCACCAGGGCATACGCCAGGTCGAACCACACGACGGTGTCCGCCCGCTCCCAGACGAGTTCGCGGACGGTTGAGTAATTGCCATCCACGACCCAGCGCCTCGCCTGGGTCGCTTCCGTGACCTGGGCCATGAAGGTGTCGTCGTCGAGCGGCGTCCATCCAGGCTGGTGGAAGATGGCGTCGAGCTCAATGTGCGTCGCACATAACTCACGCGCCAGCGAGCGAGCGAGGGTCGTCTTCCCCGATCCCGAGCACCCCACGACGGCGACCCGTTCGATCTCAGCGCTCCTGTTCGGTGGGCCTGATCAGGATCTCGTTGACCGCGACGCGGCGCGGTTGGGTCACGGCGTAACGGATGCTCTCCGCGATGTCCTCCGCGCGCATGATCTCAACGCGGCCGAAGGTCTGCGCCATGCCCTCCAGGATCTCAGGCCGGTTGTGGGAAGCGAGCTCGGTGGCGACGGCTCCGGGCTCAATCAGGGTCACCCGCACGTGGCGGGCGGTGACCTCCTGGCGCAACGATTCGCTGAAGGCGCCGACGCCGTGCTTGGTGGCGTTGTACACGCCGCTGTTCAGCCGGGCCACCCGACCCGCCACCGAGCTCACGTTGACGACATCTGCCACGGAGCGCGGCTCGCTCTCGGCGGAGGCGAGCAGGTGCGGCAGCGCGGCGTGGGTGCAGTAGAGCAGGCCCAACACGTTGAGGTTGACCATGCGCTGCCACTCCTCGACCGGCGCACCGACAATCGGGCCGAGCAACATGACGCCGGCGTTGTTGACCAGCGTGTCCAGGCGGCCCAGCCCGGCCACCGTGCTGGCAACGGCGTTCTCGGCTTGGGCCTGGTCAGTGATGTCGGCCTCGATCACCAGCGCCGTCCCTGCGCCGCCGATGCGCTCGGCCAGCGCTTCGAGGCGGTCGCGGCGCCGGGCGACCAGCGCAACCGTCGCTCCCTCGTCCGCCAGGGCGACGGCCGTGGCCTCGCCGATGCCGCTGCTGGCGCCGGTCACGAGGGCGACCGTCCCTTTCAGTCTCGTCGTCATGGAGCCTCCACCTGTCTTGTCCGGGCCGCGCGCCGGCATGGTCACGGTCTAGTGGAAGGAGTGATCACCCTGTTCGGTTACCCGGCTCCTGTGGGCTCGTTCTTGGCGTGGCCCTCGGCGTCGGCGAACGGCTCAATCCCGAAGAGGCCGACGGGCACGCCCACGTCCGTCGGTACCCGGGTCGGCGTGTCGCGGTTGAGGATCTCGCCCCGGAAGAAGGCCGGACGGAATGCCATCCACACGTACATCAACACCACGCCGAGGATCACCGTGCCCACATCGAGTGCGAAGACGCCACCGATGACCCGGTCGGTGCCGGGGAAGGTGAAGTGGCTGTAACTGTTGACCGGGTTCCAGTAGTACCAGAAGGACCAGAACATGGCGAACCACAGGATGAGGCCGCCGAGCAGGGGAAGGATGCCCCGCAGCCACAGGGTCCGGGCGCTCTCGCCCAGCGTCTTGCGGTAGTACCAGAAGGACGAGAACCCGGTCAGCCCGTAGTAGAAGGCGATCCACACCCCCAGGGCCGACACCGAGTCCGCGATGACGCTGTTGCCGTTCGACACGTAGTTCATGACCACATAGAGCAGGATGGAGATCCCGCCCATGGTGAGTGTCGACACCGTCGGCGTGAGGTACCTCCTGTGTATCTTGCCGAAAGAATCCGGAATGGCCTTGAACACGGCCATGGACAGCGTGGTGCGGGCGGTGGGCAGGATGGTGGTCTGGGTCGATGCAGCGGCCGAGCTGAGCACCATGAGGAGGAGGAGGTGGGAGAGGAAACTCCCGAACCCCGAAGTCCCGAAGATGGAGCTGCCCAGGACGGAGAGCACGTCACCGATGTTGTTGGGGTTGGAGAGCCCGATCCCATGGGTGCCGACGCCGGCGTAAGACTGGGTGGCGATGATCACCACGGCGTAGACGGCCAGCAGGATGAAGGTGGACGTGACGGCGGCGCGGCCCGGGATCTTGTCCCGCTCCTTCGTCTCCTCGTTGACCGACACCGCGGTGTCCCACCCCCAGTAGATGAAGAGCATCAGGGTGAGACCGACCATGAAGCTTTCGGGTCCCGGCAAGGCGAACGGGTTGAACCAGGACCAGCTGGGGGTGAGGTGGCCCACCGGCGCTGTGCCCGCCGCCACTTTGTAGAGCGCGACCGCCGAGAGCACCGCGAGCATGGTCAGCTCGATCCCGAGGAGCACCTTCTGGAAGTTGGCCGAGATCTCGATCCCGACATAGCAGATGGCCGTCATGACCACGATCCACATGACCCCGACCAGCAGCACCCAGCCGCTGTCTGCGTTGTGGCCGATCCCGTTGGCATTGAAGAGCAAGAAGACGTACTGGCCGGCGATCTGGGCCAGGCTGGCCATCACCAGGATGTCGGCGGCGATGATCCCCCACCCACCCAGCCACCCCGTCTTGGGCCCGAAGGTCCGCGTGGCCCAGGTGAAGGTGGTGCCGCAGTCGGGATCGGCGGCGTTGAGCGCCTTGTACCCGTATGAGATCAGCAGCATCGGCACGAAGGCCAAGATGGTGATGATGGGCGCCTGCAGACCGGCGATCGCGATCACCACGAAGCCGAGGGTGGCGGCCAGGCTGTAGGCCGGCGCGGTGGAAGCCACCCCCACCACCACCGAAGAGACGAAGCCGAGGGCACCCCCCTTGAGGCCCTTGTCCCCCGGCTCCTCAGACTTTGCCAGTGCCGCATCGAGATGAACCATGGCGGGCCCCATCCTTTCGAGAGGATTTCGCCCGCACCATACTCAAGTGCCGCCAGAATTTCGATACTTTTTTGCTGATCCCGTCTGTTCGCTGGGTTCTCAGCCGCTTTTCAGAGGAAGATCGTGCTTCCCGTGCCCGAAATCGGCGCCCGTCAGCGACGCCCGGCTTCGCTCTGGCCAATGCCCTCGCGCAACTTCTGCAGGCTCGACGACAGCAGGCGCGAGACGTGCATCTGGCTCACCCCGACGGCTGCAGCGATCTCCGACTGGGTGAGACCCTCGACAAAGCGCATGCGCAGAATCGATTGCTCCCGCTCCGGGAGCGAGGCCAAAGCGGGGCCGAGGAGCGCCCGGTCCTCGACCGAGTCGAAGTTGGCGTCCTCCTCGCCCAGCCGAGCCGACAGCGGGTCGTCCTCGCTCTCCGACGCATCGATGGAGGCGGCCCGATACCCCTGCCCGGCTTCAATCGCCTCAATGACGCCTTCTTCGCTCGCCCCCGTGGCCTCGGCCAGTTCGGCCACTGTCGGATTGCGACCGAGCTGCTGCACCAGCGTGCCCGTGGCATGCCCGAGCTCGAGGTAGAGCTCCTGGACGCGGCGACTGGCGCGCACGGCCCAGCCCTTGTCGCGGAAGTGCCGTTTCAGTTCCCCGATGATCGTCCGGGTGGCAAATGCGGCGAAGTCGACGCCGCGGGACGGATCGAAACGGTCGACTGACTTGACCAGCGCCACCGACGCCACCTGCATGAGGTCGTCCAACGGTTCACCCCGGTGAAGGAAACGTCGAGCGAGCTGGTGAGCCAACCCAAGGTTGGCGGTGATCAGCTCCTCGCGTGCGACAGGATCGAGGGCTGGACGGTCAGATTCCGCGGTGTCCGACAGCGGCCCGGGATCGTGTTCCCGGCCCCCCGTCACTCCGCATGCCCTCCCCTGCGCTTTCGGAGCCAGGCACGCACGGAGCCGTCCCGGCTCTCCCTGCCGTGTTCGTCGACGAGCGCATCAAGGATCTGCTCGCTCAAGCGGGCCACCTCGTCCCCGTCGGGCCCGGGCGCGCTCGCCACCCCGGCACGCTCGAGGGTGCAGACGACTTCAATGGCGTCGCCCCGGACGCTCAGCTCCAGACGGAGGTCCCCGTGCTGTGCGTCACTCCCTTGCAACGTCAGGAGACAGAGCTCGCCGACAGCGAGCCGCAGGTCCTCCAGCTCTTCGATGTCGAACCCGGCGCGGGCGGAGATCGCACTCGTGACCAGGCGGGCGAGCACAATCAGATCGCCCCGCGCTGGAAACTTCAGCTCAATCCGATCGCCGCTCTCCAGCCGGTCGGCTATCTCCGTCACGCCGCTCCTGCTGATTCCAGTGAGTCGGCGATGCTGAAGACACTGGTGAGGCCAGTGATCTCGAAGATCTTCGTAATGCGCGGATCCGCCACCACGACGTGCAGCTCCCCGCCCAAATCCCGGCAGCGCTTGAGCGCACCGACGAGGACGCCGAGTGCCGTGGAGTCCAGGAACGTCACCCCAAGGAGGTCGAGGACGATCGTCGCCTCGCCCCGCGCGATCGCGCCGTGCAGGCACTCCCGCAGCTGCGGAGCTGTGGCGACGTCGATCTCCCCGCTGACCGCGATCACCGGAGGCGTTGAGCCGGCCCGCACCTCTATCTGAAAGTCCTGATCCACTCCGCCCTCCTCTGGGTTCATCCTCCGCCACCCCGAGGACGACGTGCAATGCCGATTGACCAAGTGTTCTATAGCCGCCGGAGGCTGAAGCTAAACCTCGTGGAGGCCACCGGGGTTTCTCCCCATGCACGCATGGGTAGGGATTGCCACGACAACCCCGGTGAGCGGCGGGGTTGAACCTGGCCGTCCGGCGAGGAGAATAGCGTTGGACGCCAAGGCCGCCGACCAGCGGAGAGTACGTGCCCGAACCAGGAGACGAGCAGCTTTCGGCAACCCCTCGGAGCGCCCGCGTTGACCGGGCCGAGGCCGTGGCGACCCTGGTGGCCCTGATCTGGGCTTCGGCGGTGGCGATCATCTTCGCCGTCTACGGCGGGAACGTCTCGCTGGTGGGACTCCTGGCCATTTCCCCCTTCATCGCCGCCGCCTTCGCCCGTCCCTCGCGGGTGGCGCTGGTCGGCATTTTGGCGGCGTTCTTCGCCCTCGTCATCAGCACGCCCCCCCGCAGTTACGGCGAGCTGAACCACACGCTGCGCGTGGTCACGATGCTGGCGGCAACCGCAGTGGCGATGTGGATCTCGTACCTACGCGGTCAACGCAATGTGCAGCTGTGGACCGCACGCTCCGAAACCCGGAACGAGAGGCGTCGGCGCGTCGCAGCCGAGACGGCACAACGCATGCAGACCATGGCGCGAGCGCTCACGACCGCCGCCGACCCGGCACAGGTGGCCGACGCCGTCTTCGCCGCCATGCGAGACGAGTTGCGCGTGGACGCATCGACGTTCGCCCTCCTCGACGAGAGGGGCGACCTGCAGACGCTTCGCCGCTTCGGCTACGCGCCCGACGACCCGACGGACGGGGTGCTGGCCTCCCTGCAGATCGACGGCCCGGTCCTAGGTCAGAATGTTGCCTTCTTCTCCGAGACCATCGACGACCTCCAGCGCGATCGCCCCGATATCCACTCTTCCCTCAACTCGGATCGGTTCCGTGCCCTCGCCATCATCCCCCTCGTCGTGTCCGACCGCACCATCGGTGCCGTGGTGGTGCACTGGGACGACGAACGCGAGATCTCCGAGCCCGACCGGACGTTCCTCTTCACCATCACCGGTGCAGCGGCCCAGGCCGTCGAGCGGGCCCGGCTCACCCTCACCGAGTTCGTCAACCTGGAGCGCAGCCAACATCTGCATCAACTCAGTTCGGCGCTGGCTGCCGCCACGACGCCCGGTGATGTGGCCCATGCGGCCATCGCCGGTGGCCGGCGGGCGCTGGGTGCACAGTCCGCGGTGGTGCGCGTCCCGTCCGCTGGTGAGCGCAGTCTGGCCTGTCTGGCCAGCAGCGGCCACCCGGCGCTCCTCTCCCGCACCATGGTGCCGCTCGAGGGCAGCCATGCGGGCGCCTGCTTCACGCGTGGTCTGACCGTCGTCGCCCGGATCGCCGCCGATGGCCCGGTGAGCGAGCGCGTGGAGACGGAGATCGTGGCCCGGGTCTTGCAAGAGCTCCCCAAGCCCGTGACCGTCGTGAGCGAGCCCCTCCTCGGAAGTGTTGGTCCGCTCGGAGTCCTCTCGCTGGCGTTCGTCGCGCAGCCCGAACCGAGCGAGCCTGATCTGCGCTTCCTTTCGACGTTGGCGGGACTGACCGCACAGGCCCTGGAACGCGCCCAGGTGTTCGAACATGAGCGAGAGGCACTCCGCGACGCGGAAGCAGGGCGTGAGCGACTGTCCCTTCTTTCGGAGGTGACTCGTCTGTTGAGCTCGAGCCTCGAGCCCACGACGGTGATCCGTCGAACCATGAGCCTGGTTGAGGGCCGGTTGGCCGACTCGTGCTCGGTCCAGGTGCCCGGAGAGAACGGGCTCGTCCGACTCGATGTACGCGACATGCCGACCTCCGCACAAGGTGGCGGCACGTCCGGGAACCGGCGCGACATTCTTCCATTCGCGTCCGATGCCCCGGCGGCCGTTGCCTTCCGCACGGGCCGGACACAACTGGCCCCGCTCCACGACAGCAGGGACGGTGACGACCCTCCGGGCGTCTCCACGGCGTTGTCGGTACCGCTGACCGCCAATGGCGAGGTCATCGGCGTGATGACCTTCGTGGACGGGCCGGGCCGGGTCTTCGAGGCGGACGACGTCTCGCTGGCCACGGAGGTGGCAAGTCGAGCCGGGGTCGCCCTGTCCAATGCCACGCGCTTCCAGCGAGAGCACGTTGTAGCGGACGTGCTGCAACGCGCGGTTCTGCCGGAGTCGCTGCCCGACGTCGAGGGCCTCTTGCTCGATGCCGAGTACCGGGCGGGGGTTGTCGGGACCTACGCCGGGGGCGATTGGTACGACGTCTTCGAACTCGGCGACGACTCCGTCTTCTTCAGTGTGGGTGATGTCATGGGCAAGGGCGCTCCGGCGGCTGCCCTCATGGGCCAGGTGCGCAGTGCGATCCGCGCCTACGCCGTCTCTGGCCTGTCGCCGACGGAGGTGCTCTCGTCGCTGGATCGCCTCTTCGACACACTCATCGAAGACAGGGTGGTCACCGCCGTCGTCGGGATGATCACGCCCTCGACCGGAAGGGTGGTCCTGAGCAACGCCGGCCACCCTCCCCCGCTGGTGGTACGCGCCGACGGCAGTGCGACCTTCTGCCCCATGCAACGGACACTGCTCATTGCGGCAGGACTCAGCGGTTCACTCCGACCCCGGGACGAAGTCGTGTTGGACCGCGGCGACTCGCTCATCATGTACTCGGACGGCCTGATCGAACGCCGCGGTGAGGTCATTACGCACGGAATGGAGCGGTTGGCCAATACGGCAACCGTCATTGCGCGCGCCGGCTGGCCCGACCACCCTGCCGTCACCTTCGCGTCCATGCTGAGCGTCGAGGAACGCACCGACGACATCGTGGTCCTCTGCCTCAGTTACTCCGGCCTTTCCCAGGGGCGCATAACCGCGTCGCCTGTGGGTAGGTCACGAGATGGAATGTCAACTCTGCATCTCGAACCGGTAGTGGAAAGCACCCCGGTGGCTCGCCACTGGGTCGCTGCACATCTGCGCGACCTCCCCGCTGAGGTGATCGGATGCGCCGCCCTCCTGACCTCCGAGCTGGTGACCAACGCGGTGCTGCATGCCGCGACGCCGATGTGCATCACGCTCCACACCCTGCCGGACCGAATCCGTATCGACGTCGCCGACGGCAACCCTGCCTTTCCTTCCATCAAGGAGTACGGCAAGGACGCGGCCACTGGTCGGGGCCTCACGTTGTTCAACACCTTGTCGTCGAACTGGGGCGTGCAGGCGGTCGACGGCGGCAAGATCGTCTGGTTCGAGCTCCGGGTCGACTTCCCCGTCGCCCCGTCGAGCATCTCCGACGGTAGTTTCCGCTTCGACCTGACCGGCATCACGCGACCCAGTCTCCACGGTGACCCCGGAGACGCCCAGTTGGTCTCCGTGAGGCTGATGGGGATTCCGGTCGCACTCCTCCAGAAATCCAGCGAAGAGTACGAGGCCCTTTTTCGCGAGCTCCGGCTGATGAAGGAACGGGCAGCGAGTTCACCCGATGCGCCGCATCTGCCCGATCGTCTCGGCGTTTTGGTCTCCCAGATCGGCACCCGCTTCAACGGCTTAGGGCCGGGCATGGACGACCTCTGGCAGACCGCGGTGGACAACAAGATCGAGTTCTTCGACTGGACGCTCGACCTGCCGCAGTCGGCCGTGGTTGCGGTCGAGTTCTACGACGCCATGCTCGACGAGGCCGACGAGTTCGGGTTGGCGCAGCGACTGCTGACCCTCCCTGCGTCGCCGACGAGCGTGGCGGTCCGTCGGTGGTTCCTGTCCGAGCTGATCGGGCAGCTGCACGGCAAAGCGCCGGCGGCCTGGGTCGAAAGCCGGTTCCACGCCGAACTGCAGACCGTGTCCGCCCGCTGAGCGGCGCGACTCACCGGTTCTTGGCGGTCGCCTTCCTCAATACTTTGCCGTAGAGCTCTAGACCTTCGGTCGAGAGAGCGGCAGCAGGGCCGCTGGCAATGGAGACCCGTTCGGGGATGACGCCCCAGACCGGCACCTTGAGCTCCGTCCACCACTCGACGGTCGCCTCGAGATCGTTCGTGCCGAGACGGGCCGAGCAGATGACGACGCCGGCCGGGATATTGCTGGGTGTCATCTCCAATGTCGTCACAACTCGATTTGGCTCGACCCCGCCGGCCCGGGTCGGGATGACGACCGCGTCTGCCCGGCCCAGTGCGGCCTGGACGACGTTGCCTTCCCCGGGAGGGGTGTCGACCACAACGACGCCGTCTGCGCTGCTCATCGCCTTGGTGACGGTACGCACGGACGGACCTTCGATCAGCTCGACGCCTTCAATGGGATCGACCTCGTACCACTCAGCGGTCGAGCCCTGGGGGTCGGCGTCGACCAGCAACACCGGACCGCGGCCTCGCCGTGCCGCCGCTGCGGCCAGGTACACCGAGGTGGTGGTCTTGCCCACCCCGCCTTTGACGTTGCTGACGACGATGTTCATTGGGTCCGGTCCTCTGGCAATCGGGAAATTCGGCCCTTACGGTACCGGCCACCCGGGGTGGCCCGTTACGGCAGCAAGAGGGCGCCGAGGCGGCGTCTGGTGATCATGACACCGGCCACGGCCATCACGAGCAGGTAAGCGATGTGGCCCAGCAGGGTCCAGGCGAAGATGCCCAGGTCGGCGGCACGCACCAGCACCACCCCCTGGTACAGGGGGGTGCAACGGACGACGGCCTGCAGCCACCCCGGGTACACGGTGAGGGGATAGAAGGTGGCGGAGAACAGGAAGAGGGGGATGAAGGCGAGCGAGACCATGTCGAAGTCCTGCCAGGTGCGCATGTAGGTGGTCCCGGCCATGCCGGCGGAGGCAAAGGCCAGGCTGATCAGCACCGCCGCCGGCCAGCACAGCACAGCCCACGGCGTGACGATGTAGCCCAGAATCGCCATGATGGCCAGGAAGGCACCCGAGTAGAGCGCGCCGCGGATGACACACCAGCTGAGCTCGCCCAGCGCAACGTCGCTCACGCCCAGGGGCGTCGACAACATGGCGTCGTACGTCTTGGCGATCTTCAGCTTGAAGAAGACGAGGAAGGTCGAATCGAGCATGGCGCCGTTCATGGCCGACGACGCCAGGAGGCCGGGAGCCACGAACGCGGCGTAAGGGATCTCCCGGCCGTCCACGTTGATCGGCCCGACGAGATGCGCCAGGCCGACCCCGATGGAGAGGAGGTAGAAGAGCGGCTCGAAGAAGCCCGAGAGGATGAAGATCCATGAACGCCGGTAGACCAAGATGTTCCGCTCGAGCACCCGGGATGCGTGGCGCCCTCCCAGGAGGGCGAGAGGCGTGATGCGGGCCGCCACCCCGGGGGATCGCTGGTCGAGGGTGGCGCCCGAACCGGTGGACGTGGTCGTCATGGCCTCACACCACCAAACGCTTGGCGAAGGTCCGCCGGCCTGCGGCGTAGCCGGCGCCGAGCAGCGCGGTCAGATAGGCGGCGTGCCCCAGATCCGCCCAGCTCACCTGGCCGAGAGTCAGATCGCGACACAACGCCACGCCGTGGTAGAGGGGTAAGCAGTAGGCCACCACCTCGAGCCACGTCGGCAGCTGCGAGACGGGGAAGAAGGTCCCCGAGAAGAGGAACATCGGGATGATGGCGAACCGGTACAAGGTCGAGAAGGAGGAGTCCTTGTCCTGAGTGGCGGCAAACGCGCTGACGGGTCCGGCGAAAGCCATCCCGGTCAGCACGGCGGCGGGGAGCGCCAGGATCGCCCACGGGGAGTAGACGACCCCGAAGATCGCCATCACGGACAGGTAGATGGTGGTGACGATGGCCAGGCGGGCGGCGATCCACGCCAGGTGCCCGAGCAGGACGTCGTAGACGCTGAGCGGCCCCGCCAGTTGGGCGAAATAGGTGCGCACCCACTTGATGGCCCCCATCACGGGATACGTCGCGTCGTTCGTGCCGATCTGCATACAGGTCCCGGCCAGCAGCCCTGGTGCTAGAAACGCGACGTAGGTCACTCCGTCGACGCCGTGTGAGTGCTTGTCGATCAGCGAGCCGAGGGCGACGCCCATGGCCGCCAGGTACAGCACGGGGATCAGAAAGCTGGTCACCACGGAACTGCGCCAGGTCCGCTTGTACTGGTAACCCCAGTAGCGCGCCGCCCGCAGCCACATCGGGGTGGCGTAGCGGCGGCTTGCCACCGCTTCGCCGTGACCGAAGAGCGCGGGGCTCCCGGGTGTTGCCGCGTCGCTTATCGCCGTCATGGGATCAGTCGACCAGAGAGCGGCCGGTGAGACGGAGGAACACATCCTCGAGCGTCGACCGGCGCACGAGCGTGGCCCGGGCGACGTGTCCCATGCGGGCGACCTCGGCCAGCGCGGCGTCGCCGTCGTCGGTGTAGAGGAGGATGCGGTCGGGCAGCACCTCCTGGCGCTCGGCCAGCTCCGTCAGGGACGCCGCCACCTCCTCGTGCTGCCCGGGCGCGAAGCGCAGCTCGACGACCTCTTTGGTCGAATAGGTGTCGATCAGCTGGCGCGGCGAGCCCTCGGCGGCGAACCGGCCCTTGTCCATCACGACGAGCCGGTCGCAGAGCTGCTCGGCCTCGTCCATGTAGTGCGTGGTGATCACCAGCGTCACCCCGTCCTGCTTCAGACGGTACAGGCGGTCCCACAAGAGGTGGCGGGCCTGTGGGTCGAGACCGGTCGTGGGCTCGTCGAGGATAAGGAGATCGGGGTCGGAGATAAGGGCGCGCGCAATGGTGAGCCGCCGCTTCATACCGCCCGACAAGGGATCGACCCGGTCATTGGCCCGCTCGGTCAACTGCGCGAAGTCGAGCAGCTGTTCGGCGCGCGCGCGGATCACCTTCTTGGGCATGTCGAAGTAGCGCCCGTAGATCATGAGGTTGTCGAGCACTGTGAGCTCGAGGTCCAGTGAGTCCTCCTGAGGCACGAGACCCATCCGGGATCGGATGCGTGAACCGTCCTTGGCCGGATCCATCCCGAGGACGCGGAGCGTGCCGCCGCTGAGCGGGCTGATGCACGAGATCATCCGCATGGTCGACGTCTTGCCGGCACCATTGGGTCCGAGAAAGCCGAACGACTCGCCCTTGGCAATGCTGAAATCGACTCCATCGACGGCGACGAAGTCGCCGAAGCGCTTGACAAGCCCGTGCGCCTCCACCATGGGAGAAGCCACCGCTCCAGCGGTCGGCGCGCCTGTCCCCGTCGACTCCGATTCGGGGACGTCAGTCATCGGCGAGAAATGTGACGTCATTGTCAGGGAACGATACCGTGCCGCCCAGAGGCCCAACGCAAGCAGGAGGACGCGCCGATGGCTGGTAAAGGATTGGGGCGGTCGTTCCCGCCGGGGTTCACGTGGGGCACGGCGACGGCCGCCCACCAGATTGAGGGTGGGAACTGCAACAACGACTGGTGGGCCTTCGAGCACACCCCGGGCTCCGGCTGCCCCGAGCCGTCCGGCGACTGCTGCGACTCGTGGAACCGCTGGGAAGAGGACGCGGAGCTGCTGGCTGCGCTCGGATTCGACAACTACCGCTTCTCAGTGGAGTGGAGCCGCATTGAGCCGGCGGAGGGCGAGTTCTCCCGGGCCGCACTGGCCCATTACCGACGCCAGTGCGTCGGATTGCGCGAGCGCGGCGTGAATCCGGTGGTGACGTTCCACCACTTCACCACGCCCCAGTGGCTCACGGCCCAGGGTGGCTGGGAGACCGACCTGGCCCTCGAACGCTTCGGCCGCTTCTGTGGCGTCGTGTCACGGGCTCTGGGCGACGTTATGGCGAGCGCCTGCACGCTCAACGAACCCAACATTGTGGCCACCATGGGCTGGCACGCCGGCATGTTCCCACCAGGCAAGACGGACCTTGCCCTCTCCCGCGCCGTGGCGGCTCGCTTCGCCACGGCGCACCGCCTGGCGGTCGAGACCATACGCGCCGAGGCACCGGGCGTCCCCGTCGGCCTGACCCTGTCCATGACCGATTACCAGCTCGCACCCGGAGGTGAGGAAAAGCGCGAGCACATCCGGCACCACGCCGAAGACGTGTTTCTCGACATGACCGAGGGGGACGACTTCCTCGGCGTGCAGGTCTACACGCGCTTGCTGATCGGCCCCGAAGGCTGGGCCGGCTACGAGGACGGCGTGCCGGTTGTCGACATGGGATACGAGTTCTACCCGGCGGCGCTCGGCAACTGCCTCCGACGCGCCTGGGACTACACCGGTGGATCCGTTCCCCTCCTTGTCACCGAAAACGGCATCGGCACCACGGATGACGAGCAGCGCATCGACTACGTGCGCCAGGCCTTGTCCGGTGTCCTGCAGGCCCTCGCCGACGGGATCGACGTACGTGGGTACACCTACTGGTCGCTACTCGACAACTTCGAATGGGCCATGGGATACCGGCCGAAATTCGGGATCGTCGGCGTTGATCGCACCACCTTCGCCCGGACCCCGAAGCCGAGCGCCGCCTGGCTGGCGTCCGTGGCGGCCGCCAACGCGCTCGACGCCTGAGAACCGCTTAGACGGCGGCCAGCTCCGTATTGGCCACGATGGCGTCGGTGATGGTCCCCCACAGTGCCTCGGGCAAGTCATGGCCCATGCCTGGGAAGGTGAGCAGTTTGGAACCGGGCACGGCCGCCGCGGTCGCGTCGCCACCGCTGGGGGTGACGAGCGGGTCCGCCTCCCCGTGCACCACGAGGAAGGGGATGCGGACTCCGTGCAGCCCCTCCGTGCGATCCGGTGAACCGAGGATGGCGCCGAGTTGGCGGGCCGTGCCCTCGGGGCAATAGGAACGGTCGTACGCCGCCGCGGCCCGTTCCCGCAGGATGTGCTCGTCCGTGGGGTACCTCGGCGAACCGATCACGAGGCTCCCCTCCACACTCGCCTGGATAGCTTCGTCCCGGCTCGTTGCGACCGGTCGCAACAGCGCAGTCATCGCCTCACCTGTCGGCGCGCCGACGGCGCGGTCCCCCGTGGTCGACATGATGGAGGCGGCACTCGCGAACAGCTCCGGGTGGTTGATGACCGCGGCCTGCGTGATCATGCCCCCCATAGAGACCCCGACCACGTGCGCCTGGGCGACGCCCAGCGCGCCGAGCAGCGCGGCGGCGTCGTCCGCCATGTCCTCTATCCGGTAGGTCGCCGACGAGAGGTCCGTGCCCGTGAACAGGGTCGCGACGTCGGGCAACCCCTCGAGTTTGGTGGACAGCCCGCTGTCGCGGTTGTCGAAGCGGATGACGAAGAAGCCGCGCCGGCGGAGCCCGTCGACGAACTCGTCCGGCCACGTCGTCAGCTGGGCGCCCAGACCCATGACCAGGAGCAGTACCGGGTCCGAGGGGTCGCCCTCGGTGACGTACTCGATCTCGATCCCGTTGGCGTTGGCCTGAGGCACAGACGGCTCCCTTCGTGCGGCGGTCCTGGCCGACTTCCTACCAGGCGCCTGTCAAAGCGTCATTTCTGTCGATGAGTCCGAGCTACCCACCGCAGCATCGGGGTGCCGAGCGCGACGGAGGCGCGGTCCAGGTTCGAGCCCGACGACAACCGATTGCACCGTCGCCGAGCACGCCACGAAGAGCGGGAATGCCACCACGTCGAAGGTCCACTTGTCCACGGTCAGCAAAAGGACGATCATGCTGATCAGCGCGCCGATGTATGAGTGCACCGTCTCGGTCTGAGGGTGGGTCCAACTCTTCATCAACGTGGGTACGCCGGCCAGGAAGTCGGCCGTAATGGCGGCCGAGATCGCCAAGACGCCGTTGCGCGTGACGAGCCACACGACCGTGCCGAGCACCGAGAACGCGCCACAGGCATAGTCCATCCGTCGCACTTTCCACACCGAGGCTGAGTTGTGGAACGAGGCGATGAAGATGAGCAGCGGCATGAAGCCGACCATGAAGGTGGGGAGGGCGCGCAGGCCTGCACCCTCACTGATCGCAACGGCGGCGGCCAGCAGGGGCGCGATGGCCCAAAGCAACCACGTCACGCGATTGGGCTGCGTCGTTCCCCGAAGGGTGTCACGCAGGTATACGGCGGCACCTGCCGCGCCGATGGCGGTACCGAGGTAAATCCAATTCTCGTTGATCACCGTTTCACAGTCTGCTGTCTGGCGGGCCGGCCGTCATCCCGTCAGGGCGATGCCCCTCGTGGGGACCGGGCCGCTAGGTTCAATCAAATCGATCGCCTCGAAGGAGATGCGCCATTGCCCGCTCACGGTTCGCAAGAGAGCGACTCCCATGGGTGAGCTGCTCGTCATCGCATTCCTCGGTGGGCTGATCACCGGACTGTCCCCCTGCATCGTCCCCGTCATCCCGGTGGTCATGGCCGGCGGGTCGGCGGGAACGAGCAAATGGCGGCCCTATGTGATCATCGCCGGACTGGTGGTGAGTTTCAGCCTCTCCGTCCTCTTCGCCAGCTCGTTACTCGGCTTTCTCCACCTGCCCCAGGACCTGTTGTTCTGGTTAGGGGTGGCCCTGCTCGGTCTGTTGTCGGTGGGCCTGCTGATCCCCAAGATCGGCGAGGCCATCGAGCGACCCTTCGCCAGGCTGGGCGCATCGAGGTACGCCAACGAAGGTGGCGGGTTCGTCCTCGGACTGAGCCTCGGCCTCGTCTTCGTGCCGTGTGCCGGCCCCGTCCTGACGGCCATTTCGGTGGCGGCTGCGCACCATCATGTGGGCGCGAGCTCCCTCTTCGTCACGCTCTTCTACGCACTGGGTGTCACCATCCCGCTCCTGGTGCTGGCGGTAGTCGCTCAACGTGCCACGACGTCTTGGTCGTCGCTGCGCAGCCACCTCCCCACCGTCCGCAAGGTCGCCGGCGTCGTGTTGGGTGTCGCCACTCTGGCCATCGCGTTCAACTGGCTCGGCGCCCTGCAGCGCGACGTTCCCGGCTACACGAGCGCCCTGGAGGATCACATCGAATCGACTGGTTCGGCCTGCACGCAGCTGCAGCATCTCAGCGGAGAGCACCAGAATCAGTTCGCTGCCGCCAACGCCCACCTCGAGGGCAAGAAGGCCACCTGCGCGGCGACAGACCAAGGCAATTCGCAGAGCGGCCATCTGGTCGCCGGCCGGCCGACCACCACGACCACCGCTCCCTCCACCACCTCCACGTCGCCGCAGCAGACGCCGGTCTTCATGGCCAGCAAGACAAACCTGCCCAATCTGGGCCGAGCCCCGAACTTCACCGGCATCACGGCCTGGTTCAACACCCCCGGGAACAAGCCGCTGTCCCTCGGCCAACTGCACGGCAAGGTCGTGCTGATCGACTTCTGGACCTACTCGTGCATCAACTGTCAGCGTGCGCTGCCCCATGTGGAGGGTTGGTACAACGACTACAAGAAGGACGGCTTGGTCGTGGTGGGCGTATCGGCACCGGAATTCGCCTTCGAGCACGTGGTCTCCAACGTCGAGAGCGCTGCGGGCAGCCTCGGCATCGACTATCCAGTCGCCGTGGACGACAACCTGGCGACGTGGGACGCCTACAACAACGAGTACTGGCCGGCGGAATACCTGATCGACCCGACGGGCATTGTGCGCGCCTATGACTTCGGGGAGGGCGGGTACAGCAGCATGGAGAGCAACATCAGGATGCTCCTCACCGCCAACGGGGTCACCGGCCTCCCCGCCCGTACCGATGTCCCGGACAAGACGCCGTCCAACGACATCACGCCGGAGAGCTACGTGGGCGACGAGCGCCTCGACAACGCCGTCGGGACCGCGGTCGTGCCGAACAAGGCGATCGTCTACCACCCACCGTCCACCATCCCCTCGAACAGCCTGGCGTTCGGCGGCACGTGGACAGTGCACAACGAAGAAGCGACGGCAGGGAACAACGCAACACTCGGGCTGCAGTTCACGGCAGACGACGTCTACCTCGTGATGAGTGGCGATGGCACGGTCGGGGTGTCATACAACGGCAAACACTTGGCCACGGTACCGATCTCCGGGATTCCCAAGCTCTACACCCTGTTCTCCGGGAGCGTGTTGCAGACTGGCACGCTGACGTTGAGCGTCTCGCCCGGCGTAGAGGCCTACGACTTCACGTTCGGATAACACCAGCGCAGGCGTACCTCTCGATTCAGAAAGGGTTGATGGGGGTATGGAACCCTTGACGACGAAAGAGGAGGCGCACATCGTGGCACTCGAGGACAAGGCACGAAACACCGCGGAGACGGCGCGCGGCAAGGCGAAGGATGTTGTTGGTCGCGTCACTGGCGACAAGGACTTGGAGACCGAGGGCAAGGCCGATCAGGTGGTCGGCCACCTCAAGCAGGCGGGCGAGAAGGTCAAGGACGCCGTTCGCAGCGGCCTGCCCAGCGAGAAGGAATAAGACCAGGTCACAGGGGCCGCGGGAGCGCTCGACCCGGGGTGAGCCATGCGCGACCTCGTCAGCGTTCGCGCACCGCCGGGCGGATCACCGCCGCTCCAATGGAGAGTCAGTTGATGGAGCGTTCTTTGCCGGCCCAAAACGGCGCCCGCAGTTCGCGCTTGAGGATCTTGCCAGAGGGGTTCCGGGGCAAAGCGTCGGCGGCGTCGACCGAAGTCGGGCACTTGTAGTGCGCCAGATTGTCGCGGCAGTGGGCGATGACGCTCGCTTCGTCCAGTGCTTCTCCTGGACCCAATACGACGATCGCTTTGACCGTCTCTCCCCACTTCAGGTCTGGGACGCCGATGACTGCTGCGTCAACGACCGCCGGGTGTGAAAGAAGCACGTTCTCGACTTCGGCTGGATAGATGTTCTCGCCTCCGCTGACGACCATGTCCTTGATCCGATCGTGCAGGTACACGTACCCGTCGGCATCGAAGTACCCTGCGTCTCCGGTGCGAAGCCAGCCATCGCCGTCCACCGTTGCAGCGGTCTCCTCCGGCTTCCGCCAGTAGCCCGCCATGTTGTAGGGCGACCGTGTCCAGATTTCGCCCACTGCGCCCAGGGCCGCGTCCCGTCCGCTGTCGGGATCGACGACCCGCAGCGCAACGGACTGGTGCGGCTTGCCGGCCGAGCGCAGCAGACCCCGCCTCGGTCCATCTGGATCGTGATCCTCGAAGCGAAGTGCCGTGATCGCACCCGTGGTCTCGGTCATGCCGTAGACCTGACAGAACGCGCAGCCGAAGGCCACCATGCACTTGACCAGGACGTCCTCGGATATCGGAGACGCCCCATAGAAGATGAGGCGCAGGCTCGAAAGGTCCGTCTCCCGCAACGAGGGGGCGGCCAGGAGCAGCATCAGGACAGCGGGGACGACGAACATCTCGGTGATCCGCTCGGCGGCGATCAGTCCGAGAAGGACGTTCGGATCGACGTCGCGCAGAATGACCGAGCGCCCACCCCGTGACATGGCGCACAAGGCCCAGCCGGATCCGCCGATGTGAAAGAGCGGCATGGCGACCAGACTCACCGTGTCGTCGGTGATGTGGAAGGTGACACCGGCTTCGCCGACCGCAGTCGAAAGGTTGGCGTTGGTCAGCATGACCCCCTTGGGCAGTCCGGTCGTGCCCGAGGTGTAGAGCTGCATGCTGACTTCGTCGGGTCCACCGACATGGCCGGGATCGTCAGCGGAAGCGCCCTCGATCCACGCCGCGAAGGACAGAGCTCGTGGATCGGCACACTCAACCGCATCGTCACCAATGACGACGATCCGACGGACCGCGGGCAGACCGCTCGTCATGTCCTTCAGTACCGGAACGTAGTCGGTATGAATTGCCAACAGCGGCGCGCCCGAGTCATCGATGATGGCGGCCATCTCGGATGGTGCCAGTCGCCAGTTGACCGCCACGTTGACCGCACCGATGAACGAGCCACCGAACAGGAAATCGAAGTACGCGATGCCGTTGCGGTCGAGGAAGGCGATTCGGTCGCCGATGCCGACACCCTCCCGCTTTGCCGCCTGCGCCACGCGGCACGCAACGTCGAACTCCTCGGCCCAGGTTCGACGCACCTCGCCCTGCACCAACATCTCGTGGTCCGCTTGCTGGCGCGCCAAGTGACGGACCAAGCCCGCCACCGTGTAGCGGTCCTCTTCAGTGACGATGATGTTCGATGCCACCGGTGACCTCCTCGTCGCGACCGTTTCAGCACGGGGGACCCTAGGCAGCCCTGCAGGGGTCCGCGGGCCGATTTCAGCATCTTGAGGGATCTGTGTAACTACTGGTCAGGCGCCTTTTCCAGAAATTAACGGCAAATTTATGGCTTCCATTGACTCAAATCCGACGCTCCCACCAGGGACTTTGTGATTCCCGTCACAAGGAAATTCCCTAAAATCCCAGTTCAGCGCCGTGAAGAGGCGGTTGAACACGGGTTCGAACGGTGTTCCTGTAGATTGCTGTTCGCAAACCCAAGTCAGCCTTTCGGATGCATGCGGTGGAGCAGAGTTTCAACTGCATACGGAAAGCAAATGGCCGACGCGGAGTATTCAGACTGACCGAGGTCTTGACGCGCCTGCCTGCAGGCGGGCCGGGACGACGAATTGAGGACAACACCCAGGACCATTCCAGGGGCTGTACACAACCGGCCGCACACCCTGCGGCGACAAGCCAGAACGGACGATGCCTTCCCGCTCGCCGTTCGGGGCGCGAATGCAATGGCCGGAGCCCGCCTACACCGAGCAGAGCCTGGCGCGCCCTTGCGCGTCCGACGAAGGGAGGTGCCGTGCGGATCCGCATTGCACTAG
>Ga0182024_10004280_pt1 | contig 33044 bp, 26 predicted proteins | sample P32metaG_FD_120480 | JGI IMG/M metagenome (GOLD analysis project Ga0182024, IMG submission 120480) | Permafrost microbial communities from Stordalen Mire, Sweden - P3-2 metaG (Illumina Assembly) | ecosystem: Environmental > Terrestrial > Soil > Wetlands > Permafrost | place: Sweden: Stordalen... | reverse complement strand
GACAGTAATCGCACAGCCGATGGAAAGCATTCGCACCACCCCTGGTGGCAGCGTCGTTTCAGTAACTTTGCTTGGTTCGCCTTCAACGCTTGGCATTTTGGCTAGCAGTTCTTTCTATACAACAAGCTTTGATGACGCATGAGAACGCACTGAATCTGAATCTGCGGCTTCGGTATATTCGACGTCAATTGGATCGAATAAAGCATTGATGTCAGCCTCATTGAACTTCGAAAGCATGCTTGAGTCGTCATTCAGGATGGCTTGAACCAGGCGATTCTTTTTCGCTTGCAATTCTAGCATCCGCTGTTCAATCGTTCCCCGTCCAACCAGTTTGTAGACAAACACCGGCTTCGTCTGCCCAATTCTATGCGCGCGATCGGTTGCTTTTGATTCGACTGCAGGATTCCACCAGAGATCGTAATGGATAACTGTGTCTGCAGCGGTAAGATTCAAGCCGGTACCTCCAGCTTTGAGACTGAGCAGGAACACAGATACCTCCCCGTTCTGAAACCGCGCTACAGGCGTACTTCTATTTTTCGTACTGCCTCTCAAAGTAACAAACTCGATAGCCCGATTTCTCAGTTCTGGTTCAATGAGATCCAGCATCGACGTGAACTGAGAGAAGACCAGTGTTTTGCGACCTTCTTCATGCAGTTTCTCAAGCATCTCCATCAATGCCTGCAGCTTCATGCTGGGCGCCGTTTTGTATGGCGAGTCCATCTTGGGCAAGCGAGGGTCACAACATACTTGCCGCAACTTCATCAGTTCAGCGAGAATGGTGATCTGGCTTCGATGTAATCCTCTTGAGGCTATTTCATCACGAACCTTTTGGAAGGCGGCCAGCCGCACCACTTCATATAGCTCACGCTGACCACCTTCAAGCTCAATCGCTTTGACTATCACAGTTTTGGCAGGCAGTTCGGTAAGCACCTGATCTTTTGTGCGACGCAACACAAAGGATTTGATCCTGGAAATCAACCGTTTCCGCGCTTCTCCATCATTAAATTTCTCGATTGGGATGCGGAAGATTTTTTGAAATGTTTTGCTGTCACCCAGCAATCCAGGTATGGCAAAGTTGAACTGCGACCACAATTCACCCAGGTGGTTTTCGATCGGGGTGCCCGTCAAGCACAGCCTGTGGTGAGCCTTTAGAGTTCCCGCAGCCTGAGCCATTTTAGCTTTGAAATTCTTGATAAATTGCGCTTCGTCCAAAACGACAGCATGCCACGAATACTTTGAGAGTTCTTTAGCGTGGCGCAGCATCAAGCCGTAGCTTGTGATCAGCACGTCCATATCTTGTAAATTGCCGGCATCCCAAATCTCCGCTCCGGAAGTTAATAAAGCTACCTTCAATGATGGTGAATGCCGCGCTGCCTCAGCCACCCAGTTCGGGCCTACACTTGTAGGACAAACGACCAGTGAAGGTCCAGCGCAATGTCCCGACTCTTTTTCCGACACCAAATGCGCGAGCACCTGAATGGTTTTGCCAAGTCCCATATCATCAGCGAGAATGCCGCCAAGGCGATACTCGCTCAGGAACTGCAACCATGCGCATCCGTGTTTTTGATAGGGACGCAGCTGAGCCGTAAAATTTGCTGGCTCGTTGAAATCTTCCAAACTGGAAAATGCCTTTAACCTATCTAAAAATCTCGCGCCCTGTTCATCGCACTCCACAGTTGCTGCCCTAAAACTCGCCGAACTCTTGAGCGTCAGAGCCTGAGAGGGCGAGCACCCAATTTCTTCCAGCTCTTCGTCATCAGAAATCCCGGAGTTGACGAACAGTTCCAGCAGAGTGCCGTAGATGTCTTTGACTTGATCGACAGGAAGTCCGACGTAAGCACCATCGGGCAATCTGGCATAGAATTTGCCATTTACCGACATGCGCTCGATCGCCTCGGCAGGCACCTGCCCCTCGAACTGGTCGAAACATTGTTTTAGAATCGGCAGTAACGAGACGTTTTTGCCGTCGACATTAATACCGAGATTGAGATTGAACCACCAGTCGGCCGTTCTCTCAAACCGCAATACTGTGCTTGCAGGTTGCTTTCTGTGTAATCCGAAACCCATGTCAAAAGCCACTAAACATTCAGGGTCGGGGAACTTGAAATCAAGATCCAACCAGCGCAACCAATCTTGGTCGGAATTGAGAATTCCTGCTTTGAACACAAGTTCGTCTGCCTCGAATGGAAGCGCGGCAGATTGGTGCTTCATCAACCCAGTTTTCAGAAGTTGGGAAATTATTCTTCCTTCCTCGTCGAGATCCCTCTGCAGACAGGTAACCTGTTCACCTAGGCGTGTTCTGATTTCGGGCGAAGGATTTCTTCCTTTAATTTCGATGCCATCGTATTCAAACCTGAGCACCGCATAGTGTTGTGGTTTGGGCAACGCGAAACCATTTATATCTTTGATGGTATGAAGAGTGAGTCGAGGTTTTGGAACGCTGCTTACTTTTATGAGCTGAAAATTGCTGGGTGGCAATGGAATATTTGTAAGACTGCGCAGCGGTAGAAGAATCTCGGAAACCTTTTCCAGTTCTTCAGGCTTAATTGCAGGCCCAGCCAGAAATGAATCTGCAATCTTCCATGGAACATCCAACTTGAGCGGTCCAAGTTCCCAATTGCGAATGTCAACATAAAGAGGGAACGACGAAAACAGCGGTAGAAGCTCGTCTCCCTCGACCTTCAACTCTGGGATGTGTCCATTTTCTGCGGTAAGCCTCCAACCGATCGAACCGTTTCTTTCTCCTGCGAGTTTGAGAGGTGGATTATTCGGATGTTTCCAGTGACAGCGGCCAGTTGCGATGGTCATAGAGATCAGCAGCTGGAGGACGGCGGGATCATCTGGCAGTTGCTCGCCTTCAAAACCACGAAACGTGGTGCTCATGGCGTACATGTGCAACAATTTGGAGTCGCTCGATTGCAAGAATTGAGCTCGGCTTCGCGCTAGTTCGCAGAAATAGTGGCCCTGCGTTGAACCGAACTCTCCAGATTTTTTTCGTGCCGCCGTGTGCGGTCGGATGAAAAGGCGAGGCAGGTTTCGATCCATTCTGGAATCAACAATATAGAGGACACGCTTGTCAGAACTGCCGGTCACCACCCGCTTCAGCGGAGACAATTCGTCGGTTGCCTCTTTAATGTCCGCTAGCCACGCCGCGACGCGGCTTCCCAAACCTTTGAAACTTTCTTGCTCTTCCCGATATGCAATAAAATCAAGCAGCAGTGCTACGGCATGTTTGCATCTGAAGGCGACTGGACAAGAACAGTCGGTACGCTGAATCGGATTGCCCTTGTTGCGGAAACGCAACTCAACCAGCACGCCATATTTTCGCGTTCCGCGAACTTCTGCGGAGATATCCATGCCGTTCTTAGCCGGCGACCATCCTGACTCCACAACACGCTTCTGCGCATAATACTGCTCACCGCGCGAAACAGTTGCTTGATCGAATAGCTCGTATACATGTTCACGCGTCAAAGAAAAACCCGGCTCGGATTGATCGGAAAAAGCGGGTCCAACAAATTGCAGTAGCTCAGGCATATGATCGTCCCGTTTTTGATATGCAATGAATATGCGCCGAAAGCTCATGCGCTCTTGCCCTCATGATGGCATACGGGAGTTCTTCTGGATGAAAAACAGTTTTCATTGTTCATGCGAAAGGTGATGCATATAATTCGCTATATGTAGAGAGTACGGATTGTGACCCAGGCAAGCAGTCAGTTTGTTGACTGCCTGCCTCGCTCATGTAGATAGACGTCCAAGATCTACAAAAAGTTCAATACAAAATGAAAGTCGTGTCGCCGCATATTTTCAAGGTGCATGACGAGACGCTTTGACGGTGACCCCGGCCAACAACGCGCGACTGCACTACATCTCGGCAATGCCCACGTGTATGTTCGCGACTGACGAATCTGCCCTAGAGGTGTTGTCAACATACGACGTCAGGTATCAGTAGTTCTGCGCGCTAGTCACCGTATTGTCTTTACCAGCAAAGTCACCGGAAGCTGTTGATTGTCACGGTTTGATCTTCTAATGATCGCGGCACTTGCAAGTTCGATCAGGGGGACTCAGCATTAGAACTAAAACGTACGCCAAGTCGTAAATTCAAATCTAGACAAAAAGAAAGGACGTAAAAACATGCAGTACAAAACTCTCGGAAATACAGGACTTCTCGTCTCGACCCTGTGCTTCGGCGCCATGACTTTTCATGGTGGCTCAAGTATGTTCAAAATGATTGGTTCCTCAGATCAGGCTGAAGCCGATGAGATCATCAAGGCTTCGATCAACGCTGGTATCAACTTTTTTGATACTGCAGACATTTATTCAGAAGGTGGCAGCGAGGAAATTCTCGGACAATCTTTCAAAAATCTCGGCATTGCCCGCAAAGATGTCGTCATTGCGACCAAGTGCTATGGTCGCGTCGGAGAGGGGCGCAACGACATCGGCGCGTCGCGCGGACACATCATGGACGCGATAGACGCAAGTCTTCGTCGTCTGCAAACCGACTACATCGATCTCTACCAGATACATGGAAGCGACCCCATCACCCCGATCGAAGAAACACTTCGCGCCTTAGACACGCTCGTCAATTCAGGCAAGGTTCGCTATATAGGCTGTTCTAACTGGGCAGCATGGAAACTGATGAAAGCCCTGGGTATTTCAGAATTCAAAAATCTCGCACGTTTCGATACGCTGCAAGCATATTATTCAATCGCCGGTCGAGAATTAGAGCGAGAACTCGTTCCATTGATGGAGTCCGAAAAAACAGGACTGCTGGTTTGGAGCCCACTTGCGGGCGGATTATTGTCCGGCAAGTTCAGCCGCGAGAATCAGAAGCCAGAAGGCTCGCGCCGCTCTGAGTTCGATTTCCCAATCGTCGACAAAGAGCGAACCTGGAAAATTCTGGAAACGATTGCACCCATTGCAAAAAATCACAACTGCAGCGCCGCCAGAATTTCGCTGGCATGGCTACTGTCAAAACCTGTGGTCACCTCTGTCATCATCGGCGCCAGAAATGTTCAACAGTTGCAGGACAATCTTGGATCTGTCGACGTTGATCTCAGCGAGAATGAAATTAGATTGCTCGATGAGGTGAGCGCCCTGCCTCCCGAATACCCCGGCTGGATGATACCGTTTCAAGCAATGGATCGATTGAAACCGCTAGTCAATCGGTTCGAAGCCCTCAAAGAACAGCTCACACCCGCCTCAGTCTGAAGACAAGCTCGGCGAAGAGAATACATCAGTTGACCCTCGCGCCGAAACGCGCCATCGATAACGGGCCCCCTAATGTCATTTCGACCGTAGTGAGCGCAGCGAACGAAGTGGAGAAATCTCTCATACGCTTCGAAGTAGCTTCAGATGCTACGCGCCAGCCAGGCAGCCAGCCAGATCTATTGATGATCGAAATGGCTGCCTGGTATCAGACATCAAAATAAATACTGCAGTTGAAATCTCAACCACCATCAGGCTCATCGCCTGCGTCGTCAGTCCATGTCATCGCAGCCCTCTGCTCAGTGCTGAGCGACTGCGTGAGTGTGCCGTCTTCGCACGCCTCCGGATGCCCGTCTGGGAGAGCCACTGCGCCCTCCAACAAACTACCTGCGAAAGTGCATTCAACAATATATGCCCGTCTGAGATCCGCTCCGCGCAGGTCGGCGTCGGAAAAGTTGCACTTCTCGTAAGTCGAAGAGCGCAAGTCACATTTCGACAGATCGGCTCCTGAGAAGTCGCATTCTATGAAGTCATTCCAACACATTCGTGACTCATGAAGGTCACTGTTTTGAAAGGTGACCCTCGTCAAAGAGGAGCGGCAAAAGTAGGTACGCGGCAGGGTCAGTCCGCTGTAATCGCCGTCCTCAACGCCATTGCGAAAGAAGGAATAGCCCAGTTCTTCGTCATCTTGACTGGGGATGCCTGGCGGCACGAACGGCTCACCATCGTCAGCTCTGGGCATCTCCTCATTTTGTTCTTCGAGATGCTTCCACGTTTCTTCTAACGACAGTCGTGTGGCTCTGGTCATTGAAAGCCTCCCTTCGAAATGAACCAGGCACAATCTTACAACAGTTCGTCTTTGAGCCCCGTTGGCGCGGAATAGTGGAGGCGGGTAGAGATTCGGCGCTTATAGCAAAACCGGACATTTCTAGACGGGCTATCAATTTTGTATTTTTTCTATGAACAACAAGCCGTTGTATCTCGCGGACTAATCAAAATAAAGGAAGTGCCCGCCAAAGACATTATGCAAGCAATCACCGACCGAGCGCATTTCATAGAAGATCCCGACACCCATACGTACCGCGAATAGGACCATGAGCGAAACAAAGAAAACAACTAGCAATGCAGTCGACATTCTTCGCCGGCGTTACTTGGATGACAAAGCCGAGACGAAGCACACGGCATTTTGTCTTTTCACGAAATACTCACGTAGGCAAATTTAATCTTCGTGTGGAAGCAAGGTTCACTCGCAATTGCCTAACGGGCCCTGTCTCCTTTTACTAGTTCTCCCTACCACACACCGTTTCGATCGCCAGCATGCGCAGGTGCGCATATGGTGGCAGTGCGTTTTTACCCCCCTGATTCTGGAGGTTATAACCATGTCCCAAGCCGAGTCAACAAATTTTTCCAGACCGCTTGATCAATTGAACCAAAATTTAAATCGTGACATGGCTCGCGATCTTTCCCAAGAAATTACAAGAGATCTGAGCCAGAATCCGCAAGATTCGCTGGCCATAATGCGGGCGATGTCCGGCGGGGGCAACCACGATATGCCATCCGGCTTTCCCAGCGCTTCAGATATATTTAGCTCTAACCCACAAACCAATTACTACGATGGTTCTTCTAACCAGCCAAGCAATTACTACAGTGACAACAATTCTAATTCTCAAAACGGCAACGGCAACTTCCGGCAGCCCTATGAGAACCAACCAAATTACTCCGACCAACAAAATTACTATGCCAACGATCCATCACGTTACCCTCCGACGGACAGCTCACCACAGCAGCAATCTAGCGGCAGCGATGTGCTCAACACTGTGGGTACAGTGGCAAGCGACGTAACCCAAGCCGCTAGCAACAACAGCGACAGCGGTGGTGGCGGTGTCTGGTCGACTGTGGGATCAATTGCTCTTGATTGTCTCGCGTTCCTTTAAGGCAGGAACGATTGTTTGGCTTGGCGCCAAGCCAAACAATTTGATTCGCTTTTGGAAATCACGGGGCTCTTACGCATTTGATTTGTCCACAGGCAATTCAAACCAGAATGTGCTGCCTTGATTTAACACGCTGCTAACACCGATACGTCCCTGGTGCGCCTCGATGATCGCCTTGCAAATCGCCAGTCCGAGACCGCTGCCGACAAATTTGGTTTTAGTTGAACTTTGCGCCTGTTGAAAGCGATCGAAAACACGGTCAAGATCTTCAGGCGCAATTCCAGGTCCTTGGTCAACGATCGAGATGGAAACACTATTTTGTTTGGACTCGAATTTGATGGTTATCTGACCTTCAGATGGTGAAAACTTGATCGAGTTGGAGAGAATGTTCACAAGGACCTGGACGATGCGGACTGAATCAACAAAGATTTCCTGGTCCGTATTTGGCACCACAATTGAGATCTTCTTCTGCTCTGCAAAATCGCGTATCGAAACAACTGCTTCTTCGATCAGCGACAATAGCGACGCGTTGCCGCGATTCAGATTAAGCATGCCTGCTTCGATGCGCTCAATATCCAAAAGCTCGTTGATCAAATTAATCAAGCGCGTCACGTTTTTCTCGGCGATCGTCAATCGCTCTTGCGCTTTCTCGGAAAGTTCTCCGTAATGTCCTTCTGTCACCAAAGACAAATTTCCCTGAATGGAACTGAGTGGTGTTCGCAAATCATGAGTGATCATGTTGACGAATTCCTGTTTGCGTTGGTCAGAGTCTGACAAGTCAGAGGCCATCTGGCGAAAGACCTGATCCAATGAAGCAATTTCGTCACTGCCCCGGAATGGTTCGTGAAGAGGTTCTTTCTTAGCCAGGCGCAAGGCATTATCGCCAAGCAGACCAAGTCTCCTGGTTATGCTTCTGCTGAAGAACAGGGCCATTGCGATCGTCAGTAAGATATTGAAGATCACTCCAACCATTATCAATGTTCTGACGGCGGACTTTGAGCGCTCCTCGGCATCTGGATCGACTCTTTGTGCCTCCTGCTCCTCACCTGCCAAAAGTTTCGCTTCAGACAAAAGCGGTGCATACGTGAGTTCCATTTGCTGTCGAAAGTCATTGATGCTGATCAGGCTCGGAATGACACCTGATAGATCGATGGGTCTGCGTCCGTAACGCTCAAACAAAGATAAAACGCTGGTGGCATAGAGTCTCAGTTTATTAACATGTTCTCTTTGCCTGGCATTGTTTGAAGTCAAGGTATCAAGGCGTTGCAAGATACCTGGCACCTCGCCAACTTCCTGAGCATATCGTTTTAAAAGGTCCGGTTTATTCCTGTAGTACTGCCATGTAATGAGAGAGAATCCAGCATCGATAATGGCTTTGGAGAGCTCTGAGGCCTCAGCCACTATCTGCTTGGAGCGAGCCTCTCGCCGCGCCACTTGATCCGCCTGATTGAGCATGTGTACCAGGAGCACCACAAAAGCAAGTTCGAAAATCAAGGGTACTGATACAAGGATCAGGCCTTTGTGCGAGATTTTGAGATTGATCCGCATAAGATAAACGGGCAGAGGTTATCGGCAGCTTTGTAGTGATTCCCTCAACGCTCTCGAGTTTTCGTCGGCAAGCTCGTACCCAATATAATCGATGTGTGGGAAGATCTCAGGTTATTTGATCGATTCGGCCAGAGCAATGGACTGTAGATGGCAAAGATATTAATAGTAGAGGACGACACTCAACTCGCCGACACCATTCGGGAGTGGCTCTCGTTTGAGCACCATACAGTTGAGATGGCACACGATGGAGCGATGGCCTGGGAGTATATGCAATCTTACTCCTTTGATGTCGTTATTCTCGACTGGGACTTGCCATCCATGGATGGACTGGAACTTTGCCGGAAGTTTCGTGCCAGGGGAGGCGCGTCTCCAATTCTGTTTCTCACAGGCAAAACCGCCATCAGTGATCGAGAGATTGGTTTGGATTCTGGTGCCGATGATTACCTGGTAAAACCGTTCCACTTTAAGGAGTTATTGGCTCGAATTCGCGCACTTTTGAGGCGGCCGCCGGTCTCTCAAGAAAACGTGCTAACCATTGGTAACATCTCACTGGATCAGGCTATTCATCGAGTCACCATGAATAACGAGGAAGTGCGTCTTCAGCCAAAAGAATTTTCCTTGCTCGAATTCCTCATGCGCCACCCTAATCAAGTGTTCGGCTCAAGAGCGCTGCTCGACGCCGTCTGGACATCAGAGTCTGAAGCTTCCGAAGACGTGGTGCGTACATATGTAAAAACCCTACGCCGAAAAATCACCACCGCTGGTGAACCTTGCCTGATCCAAACTGTGCATGGGGTTGGCTACATAATCGAAACCGACTGATGTTTCAACTCGCGAGGTCGATTGGCAACGTCCAGCCAAATAGGAAAATAGCGTCTTCAAAGGACAGTGTTTGCTCCAGGGCATAGAGAAGAGCAATAGTGGCCTGTTCCTGCTCAAAAAGGCCAGCGTCGATAGACTCTTTGCACTTAAGGACGCATCCTAATTGCCAATCTTCAAGGAGTCCTGTATCGTGCAACGTTTTAACGAGTGAGGTTTGATTCTTTAGAGCAAGAGTACATGCTGCGTCAAGTTGCTGCGCACTGAGCAATCCAGCATCTTCCAACAGCCCACGGATTTGAATCTCGAATTCACCAGAATCCAGCAGGGAGAGCAAGAAATCCGGAACAGGATCTCCTTCTATTGTATTCAGGCGACGCAGAATAACTATTGCCTGATCTTCGAAGACTATTCCTTCTTCAATCATGATCAGCAGCTGCTTAGCTGCCTCGACACACTTTCTGTCCACCAAACCATTGCTGATTACGAGCTCCTCTAGCGATGTCTCTTGGAGTAACTCCTCTTCTCGCACGTTCAACAACTGATCTGTCGTGAGAATCTGCGCCCTATTCATGAGCAGACCAATGTCGACGGTACAAATCGTTGTACGAGCGTACCAATCGTAATCTTGTAGCGAATCATGGATTGATTGCCCGCGCAATTGAGCGGCCTTCAACGCATGCAGGGCCTTGTCTCTTGATATTACGTCAGCTCTGATCAATCGCTGCGCTGTGAGCGCATTATTGAGTAAGTCGTGATTGATCAATCCCATGCCTACCAGCACCAGACCAAGAGGAAGTCCCGTGACCATTCCATTTTCCAGAGCCAGGAACAGAGCATTAGCGTCAATGATTCCCGCCGATAGAAGCAAGTCGCCAAGCCGATTGCTGCTTCCGATGGGAACATTGCCAACCACACGCAAAGCCGGTAGCGATTGGGTTGATGATGGCGATGCTTTGCGGCGTGTCACTTCAGGTATGGTCGTGCCTTGATCATTGGGAACGACGGGCTGGTCCTCCGAAAACTCGACTTGCTCTCCTTGTCGCGAGCCAGGCATGTCTTGGGGGGTATGCTCAGCGGGCTCCTCCCGTTGCAAGGCAGTTTCATCGTCGCAGACCAACGAGGCTTGCTCTTCTGGTCGAAATATAGACGGATCCTCGGAGATTACCTCGTCTTGTTCATCCTGGTTAGCCTCCCCCTCTAAAACCGAAGGCTGAGCCTGATTGTCATCCTGAACCAGTCGGTCCTGATATTGATCCTCGAAAAAGACATCGAATTTCCCAGTTTCGAGAGGTGAGAATGTGCGCCCCAGTACTGGGGTTGATGGCGGCAGGGAAGCGGCTCCAGGTTCGACCGATAGCACCGGGATTGGTGGCGGCAGGGCAGCGGCTGCAGGTTCAACCGGTGGTACTGGGATTGGTGGCGGCAGGGCAGCGGCTGCAGGTTCAACCGATGGTACTGGGATTGGTGGCGGCAGGGCAGCGGCTGCAGGTTCAACCGGTGGTACTGGGATTGGTGGCGGGACGTCGCTAGATGCTGTCACCATTTCTGGTATCGCAACCGGTACCATATTTGGCGTTGGCTCTTCCGAGGCAGGACTTGATTCTGCAAACTCCGGAGCATCTCCCAGGGTGGCAGCCGCGATCGCATCATCCAGAAGCAGGCCCTTGCGTGCCACAAGTTGTAACGCTTTTGCGCCAAGTTCAAGGTCGACCAACCGATCGGCAATTCGCGACTGTACTTCAAGCGCTGCCTGAAGGACCGCCTCACCGATGTGACCTTCCATGGACAGGACTCGCCCTAAAGGAACTCGCATGCGGCTGGCAAGACTGACCGCGGCTTCAATCACCGCTGCATCGGCTAATTCAGCCTTAACGAGCAACTCGCCTATCCTGATGGTGGACTGATCTTTTGGCGTTCTAAGCAGCATTATGTGTTCCTGCTGGGACGCGCCAGGACGATCGGATAGCTCTTTCCTTTGGCTTGATTCATTGACAATTTTGCAGTGATGAGAAGCTGTTCCACCCGCGAACAGTCGGGCTGCAATGAGCAAATTCCGAACGCCACGCAAAGTGCTCTTCGATCAACTTTGGGACCAAGCGGCGCTCCAACTATAGCCTGATAGATACGATTAGCGACAAAAGCTGCTGATGGTCCTGATGTATTTGGCATTAGCAGTGCATAGTCATGTTCTTCGAAATGAGCAAGCAAATCCAGGTGGCGCTTTACCATGTTGATACGCGAGACAGCGGTTGCTAACGACTTTGCCGGCAAACTGGTTTCCTCGTTCGAGTCCTTGTCGCGGTACCGCAATTGGAAAAGTACTATTGATAAAGGCCATTTGTAGTGCTTGTAGCGATAGTATTCTTTTTGCAACTCCAGCAGCAGAGCCTCGTAGCTGTACATTTGACCGTCGGAATCAAGCAGTTGCCTAGAAACTTGGTCAACGTCTGCTTTTTTCTGTCCAAGAAACAACAACGGCGATTGTGAAGTTGTTCCGCTCGGCAAAATTTCAATGACACCGCATCCAGCAAAGTTGTAGATGATCGGCACCCATTCGCGCTCCGCCATCGGAAAATCTCGCAAAAGATCGCAGAGAGAAACCTCATCAGAGATGTGATCGAAAAGATCTTTCTGCCTTTCCCAAGGAAGCCTAGCCCCCCTCGAAAGCATCAGCTGGAGGTGCGACTCATTAGCGATTCCATCAGCTCTTGCCAGCACGGCGGTCATGGAGATTCCCGCGGCTTCCAGTCGTTTCTTCTGGTCGACTAAGGTCATGCCTTCCATCGTCGTCATTTCCAGCGAGTTTTTTAGAGTGCGTTCTTCGCTCGCCACCCCCGGTTGGAAGGAGAATGTGCCGGACAGCCAAAGAAACATCTCCAGAAGCGCACTATCACCTTTGCTATCTGTCACTCGGGCGTCATATGGTTGTCCCTCTGCCAGATAGACTGCGCCGCGGCCTCCGCTCCCAAGAATCTCCAGCAATCCTGTTAATCGCTTTTGTGCAATTTCTTGCAGAAGGGTTGGCAGCGGGCTCCAGGAAAGGTCTCCTTCAAAGGACTTTGAGCTAGACACAGCAGCCCGCCGCGCAGCTGCCGCGGTCTTGCTTTTGTCACCGGCCGAGCCCTCGTTGCGTTTAGTGTTCTGAACTACGTTTACTACATCAAGAATAAAATCCAGCTCAGATGTTTCGTAACGCCAAATATGCTTTAGATGATTGCCATCATTTTCGAACAACGCCCAAACTGGTTCGCTCAGCCACAACGTTCGAGTCATTGACCCGTCGCTTCGCACCTTTGGACATTTAGCGACGAGATGAAAGTCACGTTTGCCTGACAAATCAGGCCAAATCATCTCAACTTCAAGGTTAATATGCGCTTTGGCGCTCAGTAATAGCTGTTCTATGTCCCGCCGGTCGGGCGCGGCGGTAAGCCTGGGCAACGAGACTCTTGAGGATGTAGTTTGCACCGGTTGAACTTCCAGTCTTGCGACTGGGCAGCCGTTGGTTCGGCAAGTCTGTTCACCAGTCGACTTCTATTATTCCCTACAGTTTACATGTCTCAACTGGCTTTCAACCGACTTGCCGGTAAAAAAATAGCGTGGAATCGGCTTCATCATCGGGGACTCAGGCTGTGGTAATTGTGCAGCAGGCTGCTGCGTAAATTCCAGAAGGTCGACAGGTTAACACTTTACGCAAACATGCGTAACATGGGGTCTCTCGACAATGCCGATTGAGGAAAACTGGCGGAGCGCGCCACCTCGGGAAAAGGATCGGATGAATTCGCGCCATTCTGATCCTATTTCATCCTCGCCGAAAAAATGCTAATCCGCGTGGCATGACGACTGACAAATCCAATCAGCAAGCGATATTTCGTCTGGTCCGATCAGGCAGATCCTCAATAGATATAATGCGACGAAAGGCAAGGGATGCTTTAGTACTCAGTGATAGCTAGAGGGCTTTGAAAAGTGAGAAAACCTTTTTTCCTGTTGATCTTAGCGATGCTCAATTCTGTCGCATGTTTTGCCGACGCACCCAATATCCCGACATTTCCGGGCGCGCCCGACCCTAGTACACATCCCTGGCTCAAGCAACAACTGCAAAAACAACGACTCCCCTGTCCAGCTCAGAACTCGCCCTTTATCGGACCGGCCGATGCGCCCGTTACCATCACCGAGTTCTTGGACTACCAGTGTCCGTACTGCACAAAAGAAGCAGCCGTTCTGAAGAAAATTGTTGAAGACTACCCGAAAGAGGTCAAGCTGGTGATCAAGAATTTGCCTTTGACAAACATTCACGACGGTGCATTGAGCCGCGCCAAAGTGGCGCAAGCAATGGCGGACCAGGGCAAATTCTGGAAGGCTCATGACAAATTTTTGAAGGGCGCCAATTCCAACGAGGTTATGGAGCTCGCAGACAAGGATCAGCTCAAAGCCTATTGGGCTAAAGGCGGTGATGGTCAAGTAGACTCAGACATTGCGCTTGCAAAACGGCTGGGGTTGGCGTCGACGCCTAGCTTTGTCATCGACGGCATCCGCCAAGGGGGCGAGATTGGTGCCCCTCAGTTGAAATTGTTGATTGACTACGAGGTTGCACGCAAGAGAGCCAAAGCTCAGAACCAAGCCCAAAGCGAAAGCCAATAGGGCGCGTTAGCACGCTTGGGACTGACGAGAAGTTCCATCAGTCCGTCGATCTCAAGATCACCCAGCTAGAAGCAATCAGGTGCCCTGGCGCAGAAGCGCATTGTGTTCGTGCGGTCGGTGATACTGCATGGCAGTTTGTCCTGCAGCAGAAGACGTCTTCTGGCGTTTCCTCGTTGATAGAGCTGGCTTTGTCGACGCCATCGCAAAAGCACATGTGCCGTCCATAAGTGACCGAAACTGCCACCACGCAAAATATCGCAGTGAGTTAGTAAACGTTTCTCATCACGCTCATTCACCATCCGTAGTGGCTCAATAACGATCGAATCCCTTCCTTGATTCACTTCACCAACCAGCAACGCGTCATTGTGCGGCTCTTATCTCGGAAATTGCTCGCTCGGCTTCTTCCTTGGTGGCAGGTTGCTTCGCAGCTACGCGCAACGACGGCAATGCAGGTTTCGCGCTTTTACCTAGCGAACCAAGCACTTTTATCGCCGCAACTTGAACTTGCTCATCGCTATTGTCGTTCAACAGTTTGATCAACTGCGGAACCGCTCCAGCAGCCTCCGAACCAACACCGACCAATGCTCTGGCTGCAGCCAATCGAGCTGAATTTGTTTCATCAGACAGTAATGAGGTCAGGGCGGGTACATCGCGAGACGTAGCAGGAATGTGTGCCAGTGCATCACAAGCTGCATCGCGCAAATCTTTGTCTCCTGTCTTGATTGCTTCGATCAAAACAGGAACAGCCGATGTTGCCTTCGCACCGAAGCCTCCCAATGCTCGCGCCGAAAGCTGTCTTACAACGGGCTGATCGTCCTGCTTCACGATTTCGATGAGCGTCGCAACACTTTCCTCAGGTTGAACGCCAATGTTGCCTAATGCCGTCGCTGCATACGCGCGCTCGAGTCCTCCTTGCTTGTCTTTGACAAACACGATAAGCGCAGGAACAGAGGACGCAGCAGCCGCACCGATGTTTCCCAGGGCTTTGGCAGCTTCACCACGCACCGACATTATTGGGTCGCTCTGTACAATCTCAATCAATCGAGGAACCGCCGATTTTGCATCAGCACCAATCTCGCTCAGCTTCCCGCAGCTGCTGGCGCGCTCTTCTTGCGAATCGGAATATAGCATCTGGATGCTTTCTTCAATGTCGGATGCGCGATACTCCGCTCCGCCAGCGGTTAATGTTGCCGAACCGGCTATCGCGATTAGTACCGCAACACCGATACAGATTTGTCTTGTTGTGCGCATCGTTTCACCTATCGAATCTCACCAATATCGTGCCACAAATGTGCCGCAACCAATACATCAGAGGGTCGCCCCGCTGTCTGAGTTGAGTTGATTGCGCGCAGTTCGAGGACAGTTGGCTAAGGTTACTAGTTGAAGATCCCGCCGGCTGGTGGTGCCACAGGCGCTGGGCGGGCTGGGGGGTTCATCATGCCGCCGCCCTGGTTTGGCGTGTTATCCATCTGTTCTTTCCAGCGCTTTTCTTCTGCATCTCGATCAGCGCGCATTTTGGCAACCTTTTTCTCATCTCCTCCCATCTTTACGTACGACTCCATAAATGCAGGATCGGTCTTGTCCAAGCCGCATTTCAGAATCACACGCATCACATCGTCGCTTTTGATCAGATTCTTGTCGCGTTTCATGGCGCCTTCAAGAGCAGCTTTCGCGCCGGCAATATCGCGATCAAACGAACACTCGTGCGCCAGATCCATGTGCAAGGCTGCGCACAGCGGGCCAATTTGCTTGAGGTTCTTCAGTTCTGTTTGCAGATCCTTCACGCGCTCAGGAGAGAGATGAATCTTTCCGAGCACGGATTGTGCAAGAATCTGATCCACTTGCTCAATGCGTTTCGCGGTCTTAACTGGATCATCGGCGAACTTGCTAGTCTGTTCCACCTTGAACTGAATATCTCGTTTAGTATCAAAGTCTAGTCCTCCGCCTCCAAATGCTCCGCCAACTCCTCCAAGCACGAGACGACCAAGCACTCCAGCGGCGCCACCAGCTCCCATTTTTTGCGGTTCTCGATCGATTGAAATCAAACCGCCGCCATTGATGTTGCTGCCATACAAATTACTTACACGCATGCGGATCTCCGGATCCGCATTCTGCAGTTCCTTCTCTAATAGAGGGCAGGCACCCGGTCCCATTTTTCTAATGGCAGCCTGCGCGGACTCTCGAATATGAAACGAGTTGTATTGATCCTGAACTCCCAGCTCACGCAACTCCTTAGCGAAATCCTTGCGCTCTGGCGAGTCCTGATGAAACTCGCTGCCCGCACCAAGAAGGGCGACATAGCGTGCAAATTTGGCTTTGTCGGCATCAGGCAACTCTTTTATTTTTGCCTGAGCTTCCTTATATTGGCGAGCTGCATCACCGATTCCTTGAACAACTGAGCGAGTAAAGTCGAGCAAGTTTTCCGCGGTCTGTTTGGCCATCTCAGCCGGCGTCAATTCACGAGGAACCGGCTCAGCGCCATCAGCCCGCTGATGCCCTGCATTGCCGCCGTTTTGATTTTGATTATCTGTTTTTTGTATATTTTCGGTTTTAGTTACATCGCCCATAGCACGCTCCTCCCGGTAGTGGTTACTGGATAGGCAGTACGCGGCGGAACCTTGCGTGTTCGTTCCATCCCGTTGTTCGCGAACGAACAAGGAACACGAAAGTCCATGCGTACTTTTGCGCAGGGAGATGTGTCTTTTTGGGTGGACGCTGTCGAATTTTTGATGCGAGCAGGATCCGTATATATACAAGTGACGGAATCTATGGACACGGATTTAACCCGGAGAGGCTAAAAGTTTCTTTTTGGCTTCTCAACGTTGTCCGGTGAACCTATGGAGCGCTTCCCTGGCGTCGAGCGTCAATTTTGTAGGCAGTCTCCTGGCAAGCCGCTGCGCGTTTGCTAATTTTTTCACGTTCTTTGTCCGGCAGGTTTGGATCAAGCGAAATGTACGCTGAAATCAAGCAGAAGAATCGAGAGTGCTTTATCTGTTGCCATATATCTTTGGAGTCAGTCGAAATCCTGAGGTACCGTTGCGCAAACCATGTTGTTGAACTTTGGTGAGCATCGCTTCGAACTTGACCGCACTCAGATAACCGACTTTCATTATGTACTTGTCCGTTTGCGGATCAACGATGACCACCGTCGGCAGTGCCATAATGAACAGTGCCTGACTAAGGTTGGTGCCGTCAGCGTTGTCATCTTTATCTAGCTCGACGCATATGAAATTCTTGTTGAGTTCATTACAAATGGTCGGATCCGTATACGTCGTTTCTTGCATCTTCTTACACATTGGGCACCACGACGCGCCTACATCAAAAAACACTAACTTTCCGGATTTTCGCGCATGATCCATTGCTGCGTGCGCATCTTGACGCCATGCCACTTTCTGCTGAGGCTCCGCACCATCGACGGCACTCACATCCGAGCTATTATTTGGATTGGCATAAGTTGCCAGGCCAGCTGTAGCCACCAGTGCGGCCACGATTGCTCCTCCATGAATTGATCGCTTTAGTGTCATCGGTTATTGTCTCCTGATTTGTGCGAATCACTGCCTAATAATACAAAATCCGCCGAGTTTGAAAATGAAAACTGGAATTTTGAACCCGTTAGGCTGGAGAAGATTGTGGAATCATCGAAGACGATAGGCTTCCTTCTCGCACAGTCCAAACAATTTCTTCACTCTGGACATTGGAAAGCTCCCCATCAACGGTATTGTGAATGTGCTTATAGCCCATCGGGATCCGGCGCGCAAGCTCCAAAGACCAACTCTGGACTGATGGCACCGGCAGCGGTATCACATTAAGCGCAAGTATATGTGATATGCGGAGCTTCGGGCTCAGCGGGATTAGCTCTATAAACTCGTGCTTCATCAGTTCCTGCGCGGACGACTTGCCAAGAATCCGCTTCGTGACGGAGTTAATCTATGCCAAAGATGCGTATGAGATCTGTTTACGATATTCTGATGACTCATTCACATACCCTTATACTTCGGGGTACCAATACTGGCTTAAGGAACTTGCCACACGTTCCGGCAGAGAGCCGGCAGGAGATAAGCATGTCACAAACCACTGTTCAATACGTTTTGGGCCGCTTGCGCCAGCTTGGAATCACTGATATCTTCGGCGTGCCCGGCGACTTCGCATTTCCGATCAACGACGCAATCTGTCAGGACAAAGATCTTCGATTCATTGGTTCATGCAACGAGCTAAACGCTGCCTATGCTGCTGACGGTTATGCTCGCATCAAAGGATTTGGGGCAATCAACACCACCTACGGACCAGGTGAGTTAAGTGCCTTGTGCGGCGTGGCTGGATCCTACGCAGAGAATGTGCCAATCTTTCATCTTACAGGTCAACCGACTTTGACCACGCAACGGTCGCGTGCAATTGTGCACCACACTCTCGGCAACGGCGAATTTAATCTCTTCTACGAGATGACCGCACCCGCAGTGTGTGCGCGCACGATAATTAGTCCGGAGAATTGCGTCTCCGAGACAGAGCGGCTGATCGCCGCCGCGCTTTACCACCGTCGGCCGGTCTACATGGCATTTCCGAGTGATGCCGCCAATCAGAAAGTGATTGGCGCCGCACAGCCGCTCGCCGAACCTCAGAGCGATCCAGTCACTCTTGAGAGTGTCGTGAACGCGATCGAAAATGCCATCACCCGAGCAAAGACCGCTTGCATCCTGCCTGGGATTCTCGTTGCCCGCCTGGGACTTCAGCCTCTTGCGACTGCCGTAGTCAATGCTTCCGGATTGCCTTTCGCCACCATGATGATGGATAAGACGGTGCTCGATGAGACGCATCCGAACTATATCGGCATCTATAGTGGTGCCCTTGCAGAAGAGAGTGTGCGTGCTTTCATTGAAGGCGTCGACTGCGTCCTTGCGATCGGCGCCATGCCAACCGACTTCAATACAGGGGCTTTCACTGCCAATCTCGACCGCTCTAAAACCATCAATGTGATGCACCACCGTACTCGTGTGGGCGATGCCTATTATGAGAACGTAGAGATGAAAGACGTGTTGACGGCACTGCTCGAGAAGTTGCCAAAGCGAACGGATATCAAAGGTCCTAAGCCGTCTGAATTTGGCGAACCACAAGGAAAGGGCAGCGAAAAAATAACGGCGGAGGCTCTTTACCCGCGATGGGGACGCTTCCTAAAACAAGACGACATTCTGATCTCCGAGACGGGAACCAATGCACTTGGCCTAGCCTTTGCGAGGATGCCCAAAGGCGCGACGTTCCATAATCAGACGCTATGGGGATCGATCGGCTGGGCAACACCGGCTGCGTTTGGCGCTGCGCTCGCTGCTCCAACTCGTCGCGTCGTGCTGATCACAGGTGACGGCTCGCACCAGCTCACAGCGCAGGAGATCTGCCAGTTTCATCGATTTGGGTTGAAGCCGATCATCTTCGTGTTGAACAATAACGGTTATTTGATTGAACGACTGCTATGCAAGAACCCTGACATGTACTACAACGATGTGGCGCAGTGGAACTATCACCTGCTTCCACAAGCGCTCGGTTGCGAAGGCTGGTTCACAGCGCGTGCAACTACGTGCGACGAATTGGATGCCGCTATGTCTACGGCTGAAGCGTGTGGCACAGGCGCTTATGTTGAAGTCGTCACAGACAAATACGTGGCGCCGCCAGTGGCAATGAAGATGCACGAATCAACCAAGTCGCTCTACAAGCTTTAAGCTTTACGGCCCAGCCTGTTCGGGTGATTTCGGTCCTCGGTAGCCATGTTTGGATACATAAATTCGACTGAGGATTGAGAAATCTACTCGGATGAATTGTGGCGGCTTTTCTCGCTAAGCCCGCGTACTAGCGCTCTATCTGGATTGTGTAGCCGTACAGGAATAACTGGACGCTTGATCTCACAAGCTCGGCAATTTCTTCTTCGCTGGGGACTTTATCAATACGCAACCATGTTCTGTGCATCAAAGTTCCGCCGAGCATATCGTGGAAAAGAGTTGCAGCGGTGTCAGCGTCTCCAACTTTGAGTTCGCCGTCTTCCATTTTCTTGCGAATAAAGCTACTGAAGGTCTTTCGCGTGGTTTGTGGACCGCGTTCAAACCAAATTTTTCCAGCTTTAGGAAATCGAGCTGCCTCGCAAAATATCAAGCGTTGGAAAGCAATATGTTCAGGTCCGAGCAATTCGGAAAGGAAGGCGCTTGCTAGTTTCTTTAGTCCTTCCTCGGGGCTCAGGCTATTTACCGACACATGCGCTATCGACAGTTGCACTTTGTCGCATAAGTGCGAGACAACCGCGAGAAACAGCCCTTCCTTTCCTCCAAACTCTTGGTATACATGGGATTTGGAGCCACCAGCCTTTTGAATGATTTCATCGACACTGGTGTTTTCATATCCATTCTTTAAGAACAACCTTGCTGCAGCATTGATGAGAACAACGCTTCGCTGCTTTCCACGCTCAGTTCGGCGCGCTACCTGCGTCATATCTTGCTCTCTGTTCCACTCGTAAATGATGTGTTGTGAAAACGATCTTCCAAAGTATGATTCAGATAGTGGATAGTTGGCTGTGGCAACTTCATCATCACCTCTGGCAAAAACTCGACTCTCAGGAAGTTCAAGTGCTCTTCCAAAAGTTTGATCAATGTCTGAATCTGTTCGCTGAATTCTGTTTCATTGACGTGGAGCATGAGCATATCCTCCAGCCGTTCTCGAAACTCTCCCCTCTGTGCTGCGCCCGGCATGGGTCAAATGCGCATGAAGTACTTGATATATATATCGACGGCAAGGTAGGCGCTGCCGACGGCAATGACAAGATAGTTTGCCAGGGTGAATTTGATATCCGGTTTTAGGTCGGGATTGGCCAACTGATTTAGTTTGATCAAATACTTGTTGACGAAAATAAAGGGAGCAAATGAAAAAATTCCCAGGGCCGACCACGGCGGAGGGAAGCATAATAAAGAGAGGATGAGCATAACCCAGTAGAGAATAATCTTTTCGATTGGCAGTTCTTTGTCGAGTCCATATGGTTTGCCTTCATCACGCATCGCTTCCAGCAAACTACGCAGGTACAACAAAGGTAGATTAATGCGCCACAAAGGTGACAAGATCTTGCCGCCACGCTCCTTTTGACAGACAAAGTTTTTGTAGAGCCACCAGATCTCATAGCCGTGGAACGGTACGCACAGACACATCAAGATAAACTTCTTCGAGCCCACCGGGAAATAGATGATTCCGGCGTTTTTGACGGCTTCTATTTTTTCTTCACGATCCAGTCTAGCGAGAGGGTTCGGTGACAAATCTTTGTCTTCGCTCGCCAAGTTTTGATTTGCCTGACTTTTGGCGGCAGGAGTTTGTTGCTCCGAAATCTTGCAATCTGGACCTTTGAGGTCTGGATCTTTGCAGTCTGGATCTTGATAGTCGGTCATGGGTTCTCCCTTCCCTCCCATTTTAGCTGCGTGTCGGTAGTAATAGATGATTAGTGGGAAAAACTTGTGATGCTATTGTAGGAATTGTGTCACTTACGGCATGGGACAAGGCGCATTCTTTCCCATACCGGAGCTCGGTCTCAAATACGTTTTGTTGCAAGCCGGTAACCAACTCCAAAAACATTTTCGACAAACGGCAAACCCCCGCGCGCCAGCAGCTTACTCTTCAAGCGGCTTGCAAACCTTTACAGAGTCGGGCGATGCTTCGCTGTCAGCGCCCCAAACTCGATTGAACAACGCATCGGTGGTTTGATGAACAATGTGGGAACATTGTTTATTTTCTGCGTAATCATTGCTGCACAATTCGGATTCCCATAGGCATCGATCGGTGTCACATTCTCCCAGGATGTGCGCTCTGCAAGAGCATCGACAGTCGCTTCCGGGACTCAGATCGGTTGCCATTTCGACAAGACACGTATACAAGATAGCGCCCTTAAGCCAGCTTGGGGGCTTGATGGCCGTCGGGCACACTGGAACACATGTTTCGCCTCCGTGGTTTTTAGCCTTATACCCACATTTAGTGTCGCTACGTGCATCGCAATGCAACAAAAAATGAGCGCATTTATTTACTGTTTTGATACGACCACTTGAAACGCGATCTGCAATGTCGAATACTCACTAACACGAATGAGCGAAAGGTGATCTCATGGTTATGCGCATTTTCCTTGCCACCCTGGTTTCTGCTTTGATTGCCGTTGTTTCAACAACGGCTGCTGAGGCGAGCATCGATCCAAGACTTGTTGGGCATTGGCTGGCTAAAACTTCTCTGAATCCTCCTTGGTATTTCTGGCGATTCACAAGTGACGGAAAAGGCACAGATAAATGCATTATTTTTCAAGAAGACCTCAACACGATGTGGACAACCAACGGTTTCATATTGCGTAGAGCTGACGACGTTAATCACACCGGTGACTCTATCTTTGTACCAATAAATGCAGACGAGCTCTTGGTCTGTGATGGGGGCAGTATTGCATTGTGGTTACGCATTCCAGAAGGCAGATGGAATAAATTACATGCCATCAACCGTGTTCAGGAAGCCCCTGAATATAGTGATGCTCGCTACGCAGCTCTAAATGATCAGGACAAACTTTTTGCTCAGATGTCTAATTTTGATCCCAATATGAAAGGCAATTGGGTCTCTGTCGGGGAGGATAGGCAGCATGAACTTTGGACGTTCGGCGAAAAGGGCGATGTCCACCGGAGATCATTTGACGATCGAAACAATGGGTATCATGGATGGGTTTTCTTGCGCGGCGATTCAATGCTGTTCATTACCACGAACAGACCGGTCACTCCCCGCGAGTTTAAATACGAAAGAATTGGACCTGACGAGATGACAATCTTGTTGAACGGACATCGAACCGTATTGCTTCACATCTCAAACGAGCGTGCGGAAGAACTGTTAAACATGAATACGATTGTTGGCTTGCCAAATGCACCAGAAATCAAAAAACTGAACTCCGAACTCGAGCGACTAGGCCAGACCGTGCCTTCAAGTTCAACGTCGAATCCATAGTTGATAGCGCGCATGCCGCAACAGTTCCGTCACATTCGTATTGCGCCCATTGTCAAGCGAAGGTGCGACCAGTACAATCGCGCTACTCATAAATGAACATGGATCTTCTGAATGCCTTTAGCACAGACAGATACAGCGATTGTTCGGCGCCCAGCAGCTACCGCTGGCGTAGGCTACAGGCTGGCGCTTGTTCTGGTTACTTCGCTGTTTTTTATGTGGGGTTTGTCCTATGGATTGCTGGATGTTCTGAACAAGAACTTTCAGGAGACGCTTCACGTAAGCAAGCAATGGTCAACTTTGTTGCAGACGGCATATTTTGGCGCGTACTTCGTGACGGCATTGCCAGCCGGGCTGTTTATGCAAAAGTTTGGCTACAAACCAGGGATTATCCTGGGTCTGATCTTCTATGCGTGTGGCGCGCTCCTGTTCTATCCGTCTGCCGAACAAAACAGCTTTCCGCTGTTCCTCTCAGGGCTTTTCATTATTGCTACCGGTCTGACGTTTTTGGAGACTGCCGCTAATCCTTACATGACTGTTCTGGGTGAGCCTGAAACTGCTGCTTTTCGGCTAAACCTCGCCCAGAGCTTCAATGGTGCCGGCTCTGTTCTTGGTCCAATCATTGGTGGTGCGCTATTCTTCGGAGGACACGCCGGAACCGCAGCGGAGCAGCTCGGTCCGGTCAAATTCGTATATGTCGGCATCGCGTGCACAGTTGTGATCGTAGCGCTGATGTTTGCTCGCACGACGATGCCTGAGATTGAGGAGAAGACTTCTGAGAATGTGCCTGCTGATTCAGATTGCAGGGACACATTGTTCAAACGCTCGCATTTTCTTTGGGCCGTAGCGGCGCAATTTTTCTACGTAGCGGCGCAAGTGGGCATGGCTGCGCTGTTCATCAATTATTGCACTGAGCAAAAATTGGGAATCAGCAATCAATTCGCATCGTATCTGCTATCAGCATCACTCGTGTTGTTTACTGTCGGGCGATTTACAGGAACTGCACTAATGAAAAAGATCGCCCCACATCGTTTGCTTGCGATTTATGCCGCTGCGGCAATTGGGCTCTGTTCAGTCGTTGTATGGGGCGCAGGGGTGGTGAGTGTCGCTGCACTGATGGCGATATTTTTCTTTGCATCAATTATGTTCCCGACAATTTTTGCCTTGGGAATTGCAGACCTCGGCCCGCGGACAAAAACGGCTGCGAGTTTCATAATTATGTCGATCGTCGGCGGTGCTGTCATGCCGCTCGTGATGGGTGCCGTCGCCCAAAGTTGTGGAACGCCATTTTCGTATGTGATACCAATGGGTTGCTTTTTGGTGGTGTTCTTGTTCGCTGCTCACGGTTATAGAGTGCGTTCAAGAGCAAATAGACTAGTCTTGCTGGATTAGAGAGGCTAATCATCGATGATTTGACGATGACCTCCGGGGCAGGTTGCGTATGTGCAATCGTAAAAGCCTTCGTCAAAAACAACATCAATGTTGCTCCAGTGCTCCGTGCAGTAAGCCAATGAGCACTTCTCGCAGTAGGGATATGTGTCTCCGAGTATCTTCAAGATTGGCTCTATATCATGCTCTTCGAGAGCTGTACGTGCACGCGATGCTTGTTCTGTCCTGAGTTTTCGCATTGATTCGCCGTGATTGAAGATGAGAGGTTGATATTGCTGCGTCTAGAGTGACGCCATTTGGTATACTGAGTTACACAGTCTCGGTATACCAAACATGAATAAGCGAACAGATAAACGCCCCCCCCGCAAGAAAGCGGGTGCCGAAAAGAAGGCACCTGGCTACAGCCAAAGACTTTCGCCTCCAAAGAGGTCAACGAAAAAAATGCCGAGCAGACGAGGAGCAGGCGAAGGGAAACTTACCTCAGGCTCTGTAGGTTCAGTTAGCTTTCTGCGACAGTCCGATGAGATTGACATACTCGGAACCTATATCCCACGCACGAAAGCCAGCAAGACCCTGAAAGCGTTCGATCGCGACATTGAATTCATAAATGAGATCGCTAAAAAACATCAATCCACTGCCGCTGACGTTGTGCATGAGCTTTGCCATCAATATCGGCAAGCAATGTATCAGGAACAGCTCAGGCAATCAGCAAAGTTAATGGCTTTAAACGCCCAGCACATGTCCGAAATAAAACTATGGGATTCTGTCGCTGCAGACGGGCTATCCATGTTGCCCGAGGACTATTAGATGGCGATCAACCGAGGTGAGGTTTATTTCGTCGGTCTCGAAGGCAAGGGGCATGAGCAGCAGAAGGAACGGCCCTGTGTGGTTATAGGTAATGATGCCATCAATCACACATTGGGCATATCAACCGTGGTGCCCATCGCAAGTTCACCAATTTATATGGACAATGGCGAGTTGACGCCTGTGATGATTGAGATCCAAAAAGGTGAGGGTGGGTTGCCAAAAACAAGTTATTCGATGGCTCATCAAGTGACGACTGTCTCTCATGAGAGATTTGTTCGGAGAATGGGTACGCTTAAGCCGGAAACGCTCAAAAGGATCGTCCGATCAGTCCAAGGATACATAAATGCGTGACCGCGAAGGTGAATGCTGGCAGCCTTCCAATTGAGTGTTCGCATTGCCGCTTTTTGCGCGATGAAACTTCTTCAATGCGGAGCTAAACGGAACGTAATTGAATGAATCAGCCTCTGTTCATTTCGGCACTGGTCATCAGCGGGTGGATGCTCTCGGTATGCTTGCATGAGTTCGCGCACGCGATAGTTGCGTACATCGGCGGGGATAAGGGAGTCAAAGAGCGGGGCTATTTGCGCTTTAATCCGTTCGCATACATCGACTTCAAGATGTCGATACTATTACCGACGGTGTTTATCTTGCTTGGTGGTATCGGGTTGCCCGGTGCAGCTGTTCTCGTCAATGACTCACGTTTGCGCAGCCGGGCATGGAGCAGTTTAGTATCCGCAGCTGGTCCGATTGCCACGTTTCTGTTCATTGTTGGCTTGATTCTGTTTATGCATCTCGAACCGACTCTCGACCAGAACCTGCTTGCAGGAGCTGCTTGGCTGTTAGAGATAGAAATTGTCGTGTTCATCTTGAACATGTTGCCAGTGCCAGGATTGGATGGGTTCGGCATCATCGAGCCGTTTTTATCCCAATCGATACGAGAAAAACTTCGCCCGTTATCGCGATACGGCATATTCATTCTCTTTGCATTACTGTGGATCTCTCCAGAGCCCAATCACACTTTATGGAAAACAGCGCGACAGGTCATGACCGCAGCTGGAGTCGATTGGGACCTGGCGACAACAGGGCATATGTTATTTCGAGTTGGATCGCCACCATTGGCGATATCGTGCCTGGCGGTGGCCGCTGTCGGATATTTCATTCGTAAACGGCTTAACTGGGCCGTACGCGGCGATACACTCATGCAAGAGAAAAAATACTCAGATTGTGCCGCTCTGATGGCGACAGTTCTTGCCAAAGAAGACTCGCCAAAAGCCTGGAGAATGATGGCTCTGGCACAATTGCACCTTGCCCTCGGCGAGGATGAAAAAGCACATTCATCCGAAAATCGACGGCGGTGCCAGGAATCAATCGATAAAAGCGTGTCTTTGCAGCCGGACCATTATGAGACTTGGTCTTACAAAGGTTACATCCACGAGTGTTTGAACCAGCCAAACGACGCAATTGCAGCCTATCGCAAATGCATCTCGATAGAGAGTGGCTGCTCCACTGCCTTTGAAGGTCTTTGCAGACTTCTTTTAAATGGCAACCGACTAGACGAATTGCTCTCCATTTGCAACAACGCTGATGCATCCAACTATGGAGAGGCAGTGTTTTATAGAGGTGCTTTGCTGTCTAAACGGCAAAAGTTTCAGGAATCTGTATTCTGCTTCGATAAAGCCATCAAACTGGGTGTTCGTCCGGAACTCTCTCGATTTAACAGATCGCTGGCTCTCGGCTGTCTTGGAGATATTGATGAGGCAAGACAAGCGATAAAGTCTGCCGTTAAGCTTGGTTATTCGCCACAATACCAGGCAGAATTTCTGCTCAGTCTGAAACTTTATGATGACACTATTTTGCTCTGCGACGAACATCTTACTGTCACGGCGGATGACGGTGCATTGATCACGGCGAAAGCACACGCTCTTTTCCAGCTAGGCAAGGTTGAGGAATGTATTGTGCAAGAATCCAGAGCGATTGAGCTTGGTTACGAAGTTCCGCTCAACTTGTATAACCTGGCGTGCTCCTTCGCGCGACTGAATCGCCTCGACGAAGCGTTTGACGCGCTTGCCAAAGCCTTCGAATCGCATCCCACCTCACTGATTGAACTGGCACAGACGGATGAGGATCTGACAAATCTTCGCTCAGACAGCCGTTTCTCTGAGCTAATGCAAAAAGTCCTAAGAGACAGTCAGAAGTGACACCCCGACGCCTGCTTGCAGTTTGTCGGCTGTATTTTGCGCCACACAGGATCATACTCGGCTGATTCGGTGCGATTCTACATCCAGAGCGCCGGCGCCATACCGAGAGAATATGAATCTATGGCTGACTATCTTGTCGATCGCGAGATTGATTGATAGGCTCACAGAAATTGCGCTCTGACAAAGGTCAAAAGATACCTAGTGTTCGGCGCCGGAGACGGTGGGCTCATAACGTCCTCCGATTAACAGTGATCAATTTCACTACTCTCACAGCTCTGAGCATGTTAAATAAACGCCCGGAACTTTAGTTTGTGGTTGGTCATTAAGACACTGAAAGCTTCGGTGCAGCGAGTTCGTGCTAAAGTTCCAGTCATTTATCCTTGAGCCGAAATCTGGCGGTCATTGGAGAGAACTCAGGTGTCAACTCGGATCAGTCCACCTGTAACTTCCGTGCATCCTTCCGCTGCTCGATCGAACGAGCTTAACGGTAAATGCGACCTAGTCCTGCCGCTAGCATGCCTGCTGCTGGTTGAGATCATCGCGTTCGGCACTCATGCTAAGCAGATCGGCGTTTACATGGACGAATGGATTACGTTTCATCAACTGCATTTCGTACCTCATAATCTTCCTGGTTTGATAGCCGCGTTCAGTTCTGACCCACGAAAAATCCTTCGACCGCTTGAATGTTTCAACATGCCTGTACTGTTCTATTTCGTGGGAATCAAACCGTTTTGGTATCACGTCGCATCTTACAGTTGCGAACTCCTGTCCGCGTGTTTCCTTTATCTATCGCTTGTTAGGTTGGCTTCGGATAAGTCAATCGCGCTTACAGCTTCAATTCTGTATCTACTTTATCCAATTCACGATGCTACGCATTTCGCCATAGTGCTGTGGGATATGAACCTCGCTTGGTGCTTTTTCACGCTGAGTTTATTCTTGTATCTGAAGGGACTAAATGATCGGCGCATTGGCTTAATCATTTGGTCGAGCGTGGCATTCCTCGCGAGTCTTTGCGAGTACGAAGTCACTCTGCCGCTGCTCGTTCTATATCCAGCAATCTCGCTTATAACTCTGAACTTCCGGAGACAACACGACTCTTTCGATTGGAAGCAATATCTCGGATACCAAATCCCGTTCGCAATCGCTGCCGGAAGCTTTTTGATGTTTCGGACGTGGCTAGCCTACGGCTCCCGTAATGCATATCCTACAAACTTGAGCTTGCAACACTTTATGTCCACGGTTGCCAAAGGAGTTACTATCAGTCTTTCTCCAGAGACAATCTCATTTGCTGCCGACCTTCTGTCAAAATCAGTAAGCGCCGGCTGTTCAAATGTATCCGTAATACTGCTGATGATTGCTGGAGCTTGCGTTTTTTTGTCACTGAAGAAAACCGGATCTGATTGCAGGCCGATCGGTGAATGCTGGATTGTTGTTCTATTAGGAATAATTGTCCTGTTTAGCTCTTACACCATTTTTGCAGTAAGTGCTATGCACACTCCTTCAATCACTGGCTGGTTCGATCGGATAAACACCGGAGGTTCGCTTGGTGCTTCTCTGATTATTGCGGGTCTCATCGGCGCAGCCCAACATTCGACTCATGCGCGAACCGGGGAAGTAAAGCGAACCGTCTTCGCAGGTGTGATATCTGTTTTGGCGGTGAGCTTGATTTTGATAAATTGGCAATGCGCACAACCCTGGATAACCGCGTGGCAGGCGCAGCGCGAGCTCATTGCTGCGATCAGCCGTCATCGTTCGAGTTTTAAACCTGGAGATTCAGTGATTGTGGGTGACATCAATCGATACGTTGACGGCGTTGTCGTGGTCGATCTCCCATTAGAGCTTGAGAACGTTTTACAAACTACAATCAATAGCCAGAATATTTACGGGACAGTGGTTTCGGAGCGCTTGCTTGTAACGAATGATGCGCTTGTAGATCAGATCGGAGGCTATGTCTGGGGTCGCTATCCATATGATCACATCATTCTCTTTTCGCCGATCAAATCGCAATGGATCAGAATATCAACGCGCGAGCAGTTCATTGAAATAGTTGACAAACTAGGCTGGACTATTAAGCACGCAAACGAGGCAATACGGAGGTATTTTTAGTTGACGCCAGACAGTGCTTCTGGTAACACAAGTTCTCGGCGTTAAGACAGTCCTAGCAGAACTTGAACCCGCGGATTCGTCAAGCCGTTCACCAACCAAGCCGCAGCTGATTGCCGCGTTGCCGCCGTTTTGATCGACGACAAGATTGCCGGCAAACTGAAATCTAACAACCGAAACGAAAGTCTCGAAGCGCAGCGCCAATTGCAGCGTCAGTTCAGAGCATTTTGCGAGGAACACCTATCACGCTGCAAGCGACCCATGAAATGGGAGTTCCTCGGTCCCGACGACAATCTGCCAAAACGCTCGCCGGGAAGATTGATAAGAAAACGATGTCCCGCGCGAAGCCGAAATAATATCAGGATGAAGCCGTACTGCGGCACAATCTTCTAGTTCACGGGCAAGGAGCCACGGCGCATGACTGTCTCAATCAAGCACATCGGCAAAGCTTGCTATGCAATTGCGCCGGCATACCACTGTATATGGTGGCATAGACAAACAGAGATAATCACAGAAGAACTCTGTAACGATCCACTTGTCATCCGGATAATTTAATAGCGAATCGAGACGCAACGTCAATGAGACGGTGTCTGACCTGTCCCTTTAATAACATTAATCTGCTCTTGATTATTAGCGGATGCGATCGCGTGGAATCGTTCGGTGTCAGCGCGATGCTACATTTGAAACAGGTGCGCCAAGCCGGATTGCCCGCCATAGAACAAACGGATCGTTAGCCTGCAATCACGTGATTCTGGAACCGCAACCGACAGGCCAAAATTGTTGAATCGTTGCCAACACTAACATCGAGAGATTGGTGCGCATGGAAGCGTCATCCAGTCCGGACTCGGACGGTTCAGCACTATGGTGTGGCCAGGTTTTACCCTCATTTCATCCGTGAAGTGTTAATGAGTTTCTACCGCTACAGAACCTGGAGCTGAGCGCCAGGTACATTCGTCAGTTCGCGTGGGAAGACTGATGCATTTCTAACATTGAAGATGCGCTAATGAAGCTGCCCTCTTGCTCGTATATTGTTGCTTTCGTCTTATCAAGCAGGTGCATGGCATTAACGCTGTCGTTTCAAAAGACGTAACCGAGCGAGCTACCGAGAAATCAATAATGACGCTCAGGATTGGCAGTTTAACCTCCTTGAGGTTTTTCGCAGCCGTTTCGATTGTGTTGCTTCACTTGAGCGAAAGCCGGAGCTGGGGTATTGAGAAGATATTCGCCCTTGACCAGGGAGTTTGCTTCTTCTTCGTCCTATCTGGATTTGTGCTGTTCTATACGTATCGCGACAAGTTGTCGTCAAAGTATGACCTTATTCATTTTGCAATCGCCAGGGTCGCACGGGTTTGGCCAGTGCATCTTCTTGGACTGTTGCTGCTGTTGAGTTTTTTGCCGACCAACATCCCTCATACAGCTTCGATCACGCTTGCAAATGTTTTTCTGCTGCAATCTTGGGTACCGAAGCCGACCTATTACTACGCATTGAACGCTCCGTCCTGGAGCCTTTCCGTGGAGTGTTTCTTCTACGCCGTATTTCCGCTTCTGCTGTGGAATTGGAGTAAGAACTGGATTTATAAGATTGCTGGGGCGATGTCGCTCACGGCAGGAATGATCGTCTTTTGCGCTTATCTCCATTGGCACGGCACGCACACCCCGACACCGTTGATATATCAGGCGTTTCTATATATCAATCCTTTAACTCGCCTCGGGGAATTCGTCCTGGGAATGACGGCAGCATACATTTTCTGCCGCGTTCAGCACAATCGAATTCCAGCAGCGACAGCGTCATTCGTAGAGCTTTTGCTGTTAGTCGGAATTGCCGGCAATCTTTTTCTATCTGCGTTGTGCACAAATAGTTTTCCGAGTAACGCGGTCGCTTATTGGATGATGGGCTCCAGCGGTGCGGTACTTTATGGGAGTTTGCTTCTGATCGTTGCATTGCGAAAAGGATTCATTTCCCGAGCCTTGTCTGTTCGTCCGCTAGTGTTTCTTGGTGAAATTAGCTACTCGGTATTCGTATTTCATTGGATTCTTTTGCAGGTGATGCAGAACGCGTACACAAGTAGCCGGTGCGACACTTGGGGAAATGTATTTATCTATTTTTTCCTGCTATTAGCAATGTCTTCCGCGAGTTTCTATTTGGTGGAAAAACCTGTCCGCCAGTTTGCTCGAAGTTTGTTTATGCGTTCTGGAACTGTGAAAGGCAAATAAAGCATGTCGGCCATTTTGCAAGATACCGCCAATTCAACTAAAGATTCTGTCGGGACAGCGCAGAATGACTACGACGGATTTAGCACATTCAAACGCCATATGTTGCCGCTCACAAAATGGCAATCATGGATTTGCTTGTTGCTTGTATGGCTGGTTCTGTCTTTCTTCGGAGCGGTGCGGATACAAGAGAAGGGAGCGCTTGCGAGCGCAGAAACCGCAAGTTTTTTTCAGTACTGCATTAACAAGTACCATTCCCAGCCGGGCAGTCTTCGGTTGGAGCAGTCTTACGCTCAATGGGCCGCGCAATTGCCAGGAACCGACGCGCATAACTACATTTGCGGAGCCCTAGGTTTATCGGATGGAAAAGGGCTTGCAATCAAAGAGATTTCATTGCGGGCTCTAGACAGTAATACTTATGTCCCGTATCACTACCAAGCGCCCGGAACGCCATTAGCTATTTGGCTCGTCATGCGACTTTTCGGTAACAGCTCCGTATTTCCGTATTTTTGTTTCATATCGCTTATACATCTTTTCACCGCAGTTGGTGTGTGTGTGTTAGCTCGCCTGTATTTCAACGGTGAATTGCATGTTCTGGGCGCAGGTCTGTTCAGTTTGTGCTGTCTACCGGTCTTAGATTCGAATTTTGGCTCCGGGCTCTTCTGGTCTGAACCCTTAGCGGCTCCGTGGCTGCTGTTCAGTCTGATCGCAATCGGATTGTATTGGAGGGATTTGGCCGCCAGATCGCCGTCGTATAAAGTAACCTTGTTTGCAGCGGCCTGTGCGGGCACCTGCCTGGCAGCTGCGTCGTATTTTCGTGACATCTACACGAGCTTTGCCCATTTCGCCTTCCTGACGCTCATTGCAGTCTCCACGATAAAGCCGCAGCGCGTCAAAAAAGGCATCTTGTTTTGCGCGATTGGCCTCGTAGTCTTCTCCCTTGTCCAACTGCCTTGGCAAATAAGAAACTTCCATAAGTTCAGCGAATTCTCGATGTCCGGAGAAACCTATTGTTATAGAGCATTTTGGTGGGACACGTGGATTAGCTATAAGGAGGCGACAAAGTTCGGTTCGGCGAAGGGCTTTGGATGGGGAGATTACCTTGCTCCGGACAAATCGGCAGATATAATGTCGACGCTTGCGATAAACCAGCAACAGGGTAGCAAGCAAGCTTGCTTGTGCCTTATCGATGCTATCTCGAAAAAGCCCT
>Ga0182024_10004279_pt1 | contig 33051 bp, 23 predicted proteins | sample P32metaG_FD_120480 | JGI IMG/M metagenome (GOLD analysis project Ga0182024, IMG submission 120480) | Permafrost microbial communities from Stordalen Mire, Sweden - P3-2 metaG (Illumina Assembly) | ecosystem: Environmental > Terrestrial > Soil > Wetlands > Permafrost | place: Sweden: Stordalen... | reverse complement strand
GGTTGCAAGAAGTGGATTTCGGGTTCGAGTTTGCTCTGCGCGCGGAGCTGGAGTTTCGGGCCGGGGGCAATCCTTCGTTTAATACCGGTGTGAACTACGGACAGCAACTGAGGCGCTCGGCCAAATATGCCGAAGTACAAGCGCTGTATGCTGCTGCCGGGCTGAGCCTGGACGCGGACCTTGCGACTCTAAAGAACGCCCCGCGAATTGCGGCCGATCCAGGCGCTTTGACTTACTTGAGCGATAACATTATCTACAACGGCCAGCTAACGATCCCGGTACTGACTCTGCATACCACCGGCGACGGACTCGTGCCGGTGGAAAACGAGAGAGCCTATGGGAAGGTTGTCCACGAGGCGAATGACAATGCCATGTTGCAAGAGACATTCGTGCATCGTGCGGGGCACTGCTCATTCACGCCTGCGGAAACCATTACTGCGCTGCAAACGCTTGCCCTGCGCCTGACGACAGGGGAATGGAAAGACCTTACCGTTTCCGACCTGAACAATAACGCGGCTTTCCTGGGCCCTGGGTTTAATGTTCTGGACGTGAACGGTTCGTTGGTGTCCACGGCGCCGGCGTTTCTGAAGTTTGAACCATTGCAATTTCTGAGGCTTTACGACGCCTTCACGCAGTAGGGGCCATCCAGAGGGAGAGGCAGAAGGCTCAAAGCAATGAAAATGGCTTTAAACAAAGAGCGTAGCGATGAGCGAAAGGAGCAGTAAATCAGTACCTTTACGTTAATCTTTTATGTTTGATTGTTTATATGTAAGAGTATTACTCAGCCCCCACACCCAACAATCAATTGGACGATCTGGACGCAGGAATTTGGAGGTGGAAGGGATTTAGCGGAATACGCTTCTTGTTCTGGCTGGTATCCAGTCGCTTACACTCGTGGGAGTCGAATTGGTTTTCGTTGGAAGTTATTTCGGGAACACGAACGGCGAAGCTTACCTGAAGGGATTTATTCGTGACGCTGACGGAACCGTCACGACCTACTCAGTACCCGACTCCTGAGACACTTATCTTACAGCCATCAATGACAAAGGCGCCATCGTTGGAGGCTACGACTATCAAGCCGGCAGCCTGGCATACGGATTCAAATTAATTGGCAATCAATTTACGCCTGTCATGTACCCCGGAGCAGGCGTTACCGAGGTTAGCGGTATCAACGACAAGGGCGACATTGTAGGAACGGCGTTGCCGAATCCAAGCAGTTCAGGAAAAGGATTTCTTCTCGTCGACGACCAATTTACTGACATTCAGTTTCCCGGCGCCGCCGGGACAGGGGCCACCGCCATTAACAACCGGGGAGTGATCGTTGGGGATTATTTTGACCAGCAGGCGGTAGCACATGGCTTCATTCTGGCAAATAACCAGTACACTTCTCTCGATTTTCCGGGAGCCGTTTCCACTACCGTGAGCGGTATTAACGACGCGGGGGAAATTGTCGGTCAGTACTCAATGACCAATGAACCCTTGCAGAGTTTCGTTTATGAGCGCGGGCAATTCAAAACAGTAAATATTCCTAACACCATTCGGAGCAGTGTGTACGCCGTAAACGCACGTGGAGATCTCACTGGCCAAACCTTTACGGATCGCCAGACCCAACCTCCTTATCTTGGGAACGAATTGCAAATAGGCTATTTGGGAATTACAAAGCCCTAATATCAGCAGGCAGGGTCGACCCTACTTGTCGTGTTATTTCGACGTGTCGTCGGTTGAGTTGCGACAACAATTGTTCCAAACAGGGTCGAAAATCACTGCGCTCCGGGCCGTGTCATTGTAACTCTAGATTTTCATAAGGTTTCGCGGGCCGGATGGCCCTAAAGGACAGGCGTGGCTGTTGAAAAACTCCCTCCCGAGAAATTCGCAGACACAAATTCGGGTCAGGATGCCGTATAAACGACTTTCTCCTATCGCCTATACATTTTCTATCCCCCAATTTTGGCTGTTTTGGAGGAAAAGCGACTTTTTCAACACCTGCAGACCATTTCACTCATCCTATTGAAAGAGGGTGTCAAGAAAAAAAGCTTCTCCCCGCCCCTCGGGAAGACGCGGGTGCGGTGACAAAGCTACCAAAAATCAAAATCGCCCACAGATTCTGAAAAGCAGTTGGGCTACTTCCCCTTCCAGAGAAGTTATTATAGGTCCTGCTCGCAGGCCACAGCCGCAGGAAGGGCCACACAACCCCATGAGTTTAGTAATTCGCCGCTCGAAGATTCATTCCGACGGATGCTATACCACCGAGCCCATCAAAAAGAAACAGTTGGTCGTGGAATACACGGGGCCACGCATTACGATCAAGGAAGCGGATGCGGTTTATGAGAAATCTCCAAGAACGTATCTGTTCGGACTCACCGATGGAAAGCACGTGATTGACGGCGACGGCGTGGCGGCCTTTATCAATCACTCCTGCGATCCCAATTGCGAGGCGGATGAAGTGGATGGCCGAGTGCTGATCACGGCGATCCGGGACATTCGAGTCGGCGAGGAATTGAGCTATGACTACAACTTGTACGATGGCGACCTGGATGATGAGTCTCCGTGTTTTTGTGGGGCGGCGAGCTGCCGTGGCAGTATGTATTCGGAGAAAGAGCTGATGCGTCGGACGAAGGAGAAGGAGAAGGTAGTAAGGGCGATGAAGAGTCGGCGGGGCTGAACAGAGCGCTGAAAGATTCGCTGGTGTGAACCTCAGGCGCTGAAGCGCTGCTCCACCCGAAACCGGGATTCCTCGGGACTGCAGTCCGCTCGGAATGACAATCAAGAATGACCTCGTGGAAGGTGGTCTTGCCTTAGGTTCAACTATCTCTAGGTCCAGCGGAACCAGCGCAGGGCGAGCAGGAAAGAGACGCCTCCCCAGATGACGAGGACCAGGATCCGTCCGGATTGCGAAACCAGCGATGCGCCTTGCAGGATGGTATCGCGCAGAGCGTCGTTGAGAGCCGTCAAGGGAAGCAGTCTAATGAATGGCTGGATCACGGTGGGAAAACGCTGATAGGAGAAGAAAACGCCGGAGAAAATCCACATGGGCATCATGACGAGGTTCATGAGACCACTGACACTTTCGATCTTTTGAGCGCGACTCGCGGTGAGCAGCCCGAGACCACCGAAAGAGATTGCACCGATGGCTCCAATCATCACGATGCTGAACAAAGAACCCAGAATGCGCATGTGAAAGACCAGCGCGCCGAAACCAAGCAGCAAGCTGACTTCGACGACCATCAAGATCAGGCGGCTGCTGAGCAGAGCGAGCAAGAAGTCCGTCCGGCGCATGGGAGTGGCGACGAAGCGCTTGAGCAATTTGCGCTGGCGCATCTCAACCAAGGCGAAGCCGATGCCCCACATGGCTGCGTTCATGAGGTTCATGCCGAGCATGCCGGGAACGAGGAAATCGATATAGCGGGAGCCGGGCTCGCTCGACGTAACGGCGGTAGTGGGGATGATGTCTTTGCGGCCTGCGGCAGATTGCAGGGCAGCATCGACCTCAGCACGAGAGAGTACGCTTTCTGGACGTGCCGGGTCGTAGCGGTATTGAATGCTTCCCTTTTCGCCGCGTTCGACCACCAGATCATATTTCCCCAGGCGGAATCCTTGCAGCGCCTGCGATTGATCGAGCAGTTCAGCGTGAATTAAAGATCTTTGTGGCGAGCTTTGAATCAGCGCAAGGGTATCTTGCGCGCCCCGGCCCGAGACAATCGCGATCGAGGTCGCGTCCGCGGACTTGTTACGGAAGGCGATGCCGAGGCCCAAGGCGAGCAGTATCGGGAACAAGAAAACCCAGAAGATGACCTCGGGCTCGCGCTGCAATTCTCTGAGGCGCGCCGTTAACAAGTACCTATAGCCAGACCAGCGGCCATTTGGAGGCACGGAGACCTTCTTGGGTTCGGCGGCTGGTGTTGTTGGTGCGATGGTCGTGCTGGGCATCACTCCTCCCTCAGATGGCGACCCGTAAGGCGCACGAATACGTCTTCCAAGCTTGCCTGGCGCGTGGTCAGGTGCAGGAGTTGCGAGCCCTGCTTGGCTATGGCATCCAGCAATGCGGGAATCGTGTGGTGCGGCTCGTGCACCGTCAGGCTAACCAGACCATCCTCGTGACGGACGGACTCGACACCAGGAAGGGCGCGCCAGATGTCCAGAGCGGCGCCATCGGAATTACCACCCGTGGAGAATTCCACCACGTGATGCCCACCGAGGCGGTCGATGAGATCAGCGGGCGAACCTTCGGCAATGATCTGGCCGTGGTCAACGATGGCGAGGCGGCCGCACAGACGCTCGGCCTCGTCCATGTAATGCGTGGTCAGTAGAACTGTGCCTCCGGCCTTCTGAAAAGCGCGAATGAGGTCCCAAAGCTGGCGACGGCTCTGTGGGTCGAGGCCGGTAGTGGGTTCGTCGAGAAAAAGAATTTTCGGATTGCCCACAAGCGCGGTAGCCACGGCAAGACGCTGGCGTTGTCCGCCTGAGAGCTTGCCGACTCGGGCATCCGCCTTCTCGGTGAGTTGCATTTCTTCCAATACCTCGTCCGCCGAGCGGGGCTGGCGATAGAAGCTGGCAAAAAGATCCAGCGTTTCGCGGACGGTGAGTTTCTCCGTGAGCCGAGTTTCCTGCAAAGAGATGCCGAGCAACTCGCGAAGTTCGCGCTGATTGCTTTGCCAGTTGCGGCCGAGAATCGTGACCTGGCCCGCCGTGGGATCAAGCAAGCCTTCGAGAATTTCGATGGTGGTGGTCTTGCCGGCGCCGTTGGGCCCGAGCAGACCAAAACATTCGCCGGCCTGGATTTCCAAATTCAGTCCGCGGACAGCTTCGACTTTACCGTCGTAGGTCTTGCGCAGATCACGACATTGAATGGCGGCAGACACTTCGGCATTCTAGCGGAGAGTGGCGGTGTCGTGCTTGACGATTGTTGATAATTTCTCTAGTGCTCTTGGTTTAAAATCGAAGGCTGAGTGCAGAATCATCCTCCCATGCGTTCACTACGACGCGGCTTCACTTGACGGCGTTCTTCCTAAACGCCCGTGCGTCGTTTGCCGCTTAAAGCGTGTCAGGTCTCGGTCATCAACCATTTGGAAAGGATGCTGCCTATGTTACGGAAAGCTTTGCTATTGCTATTTGTGTTTGTGTCGTTTGCTGCAGCACAGGACACGCGCCATTTTACGTTTCACTATGGATTCACCGTGAAGAACCTTCTCGCCGGCGACAAAGTGCGAATCTGGTTTCCCGCTGCTCATTCCGATGCATTCCAAGAGGTGCACATCGTTTCAGCCACCGGTGATTTGCCGTTGAAGAAGACCCGCGAGTCGAAGTATGGGAACGAGATTTATTATGGCGAGGCTTCGAAGGCAAAGCAGGCAGAGCTGCACTTTGAGGTTGTCTACGACGTGGTGCGGCACGAGCGGCTGACGTTGGGGACGTATTCGCCACATCTTGAGGCGGTGAAGCTCAATGAGCGGGAACGTAAAGAGGACCTTGCTCCGGACAAACTGGTGCCAGTGACTGGATTGCCGGCGGAATGGGCGGCCAAGGTCACGGAAGGAAAGACTACGCCTCTGGATAAAGCGCGAGCGATCTACGATTACGTTTTTACCACCATGCGTTATGACAAGACGGGCACAGGCTGGGGCCGTGGCGATGTGCTGTACGCATGCGATGCAAAGAGAGGCAACTGCACCGACTTTCATTCGTTGTTTATGGCCATGGCGCGGTCGCAGGGGATTCCGGTTCGGTTTGAAATTGGATTTCCGCTGCCTCCAGACAAACACTCCGCCGAAATCGCTGGATATCATTGCTGGGCCGACTTTTTCGAACCTACCCATGGATGGATCCCGGTGGACATTTCCGAAGCGTGGAAGCATCAAGAGAAGCGGGACTATTTCTTTGGCGCGCACGATGACAATCGTGTGCAGTTCACCATGGGCCGTGACCTGGTGTTGAGTCCTAAGCAGGACGGTGAGCCGCTGAACTATTTTGTGTATCCCTATGTGGAGGTTGGAGGGAAAGAGTTTCCCAACGTTTTCACGGCATTTTCTTTTGCGGATGTGGATAGCGGGGAGGCCGCGCGGCGATAATTTCTCAATAGATACTTTTTCGCTGAAGGAGGGATGGAAATATCATGAACAACCAGCCAAGCACCGCTCTCATCACCGGCGCTTCTGGCGGTATCGGACATGAACTGGCAAAGCCATTTGCCAAAGACCATTACAACCTGGTGCTGGTGGCCCGTACGGCCGCCTTGACAAGGCTTTACACAATGTCGACGATACTTTGCACGCCTTCACCAATCTCTAGATATCTTTTGATGTTGCATCCCGTCCAATGGAGCGGGGCGCGACATTCCCCCGAGCGCGCCACCAGATTGAAAGCTTAGGGTTCAATGAGCTTCCAACAGGAGAAACACAATGGCGCAAAATGATCGAGTTCGACATGCCGTTTCGACCGTGGTTGCCTTTATTCCTCTGATCTGGACAACAATTAAGCAGGCTTTCACCCTAGCAGCTGTACTATTCGTTGCTCTCACATGTCTTGCCCAGCAGCAAGCAACCACCCCGCAACCGAATCAACAAATCCAACCGCAAGATCCGGCAGCGGGCGAGAAAACGACGTTGAGCGTTCCCACCGGCACTAGACTTTCTCTGGCGCTTACACATTCTGTTTTGAGCAAGTCCGTCCATCGGGGAGATGACATCTACGCGCAAACGATTTTTCCCGTGTCCGTCGGCAATGAAGTGGTGATCCCAGCGGGCACCTTCGTTCAAGGGAAAGTCGACAAGCTGGCGCGCAATGGCAGCCGTGGCGAACTGCATTTGCAATCCATGTCCATGATCTTCCCCGACGGCTATGTGGCCCCCATTTCTGGGCCTATGAACCTGGAGAGTGATGAAGGCTATGTCCTGCTCGATCCAGGCAAGGGCCGGGTCGTCGGAGCAATCGCAGCGCCGATAGCCGGCTTAGGGGCTGGACTATTGATTGGCCGCGCTGCCAACAACTCACCGGGCACTACGGTGAATGGAATGAATTTTAATCAGAGCAAGTTTAAGAGCACTGCCATAGGTGGCGTTATCGGCGCAGCAGTTGGCGGTCTGGCCTCGCTGGTGATCATCACCCGCGGCCATCAATTCTTTCTGGACGTGGGCACGCCGATCGAAATGATGCTACAGCAGCCCATGTCTCTGGAAACGGCCCAAGTCAACGATGCTGTTCGCCAAGCCGCGGAGCATCCGGCTCCTCCGCAAGCTGTGGCGCCGCGCCCACAACCGCTTGCACCTACCGGCACTTGCTACACACCAGGCACGCCCGGCACACCACCGACTATCATTCCCGGGACGCCTCCGATCGGAGATTCGCCGGGAACACCTGGCACCGTTATCCCCGGCACGCCGGCAATTCCGGGAACGCCGTATCCGTGTCAGTAGGATGTAGATGTATAGCTCGAAAAGCTTGGCATTCGTGATGAGCAAATGCCGAGCTTCGCTCGGCTGGACAGATGAGGGCATCTGTCCATACGTGAGCAGGCGCTACTCCCACTCAATCGTTCCTGGCGGTTTCGAAGTGATGTCGTAGACCACGCGGTTCACGCCCTTTACTTCATTCACGATCCGGCTGGATATGGTCTTGAGGACTGCGTGCGGCAAGGGCACCCAGTCGGCCGTCATACCATCTTCGGAGTGCACGGCACGGACCGCGCAGGTGTAGGCATACGTCCTCTGGTCGCCCATTACGCCCACCGACATCACGGGCAGCAACACCGCAAACGATTGCCAGATGTTGTTGTAAAGACCGGCTTTCTTGATTTCGTCGACGACGATCTCGTCGCACTCGCGCAAGATCGCTGTACGCTCGGAGGTAACTTCGCCTACGATTCGCACCGCGAGTCCTGGGCCGGGGAATGGCTGGCGTTGCAGAATTTCTTCGGGCATGCCAAGGTCGCGTCCGATTCGTCGGACTTCATCTTTAAATAATTCTTTCAGCGGCTCGATGAGTTTGAGTTTCATCTTTTCGGGAAGGCCGCCGACGTTATGGTGTGATTTGATGATCTGCGAAGGGCCGCGAACCGAGCGCGATTCGATCACGTCGGGATAAAGCGTTCCCTGCACCAGCCAATCCACGCTGCCCTCTTCTTTCTCGATTCGATGGGCTTCCTCGTCGAACACTGCGATGAATTCGTTTCCGATGATCTTGCGCTTAGTCTCGGGGTCGGTCACGCCAGCGAGTTTCCGCATGAAGCGCTCGGTGGCATCTACGGCGATCAAATGCAGTCCCAGTTTGTCTCGCAAGTTCCGCTGCACTTTCTCGAATTCGTTCTTGCGCAGAACACCGTTGTTTACAAAAACGCAGGTCAGCCGAGTGGGTTCTTTGTCAGCGCGACCATCACCACGTAAAGCCCGATCTACCAGCACCGCGGCCACGGCCGAATCCACGCCACCGGAAAGCGCACAGATGGCGCGCCCGCTACCCACGGTTTGGCGCAGGCCGGCCACGGTTTCGTCGATGAAGCGTTGCGCCGTCCAGTTGGGCTTGGCGCCACAGATGTCGAGAGCGAAATTGCGCAGGATGTCGGTTCCCAGCGGAGTGTGGTGAACTTCCGGGTGAAACTGCACCGCCCACATTTTTTTCTCGGAATTCTCGATGGCAGCAACCGCATTGGACGATTTCGCGGTCAAACGAAAACCGTCTGGGAGCGCCTCCGCCTCGTCGCCATGCGACATCCAAACAGCCAGAACTTTGGGCAGCCCTCCGAACAGGCGCGATCCCTCCTGCACTTCCACTTTGGCATGGCCGTACTCGCGTTTTTCTGCGGGACGCACCTTGCCGCCGAGGGCATAAACCATGTACTGCAATCCGTAGCAGATGCCAAGGATGGGCAGCCCCAGGCTGAAGACGCCCTGGTCAGCCACCGGAGCGTCCTTGTCATATACGGAAGAAGGGCCGCCGGACAAAATGATGCCCACCGGCGAGCAGCCGCGGATTTCCTCGAGCGTTGCGTTGCAAGGGAGAACTACGGAGAAAACGCTTTGTTCGCGGATGCGGCGCGCGATTAGCTGAGAATACTGCGCGCCAAAGTCGAGGACGACAATCGACTGGCCGAGCTTGGATTGGGTTTCCACCGATGAGTTTCTCAAATCGGAGGGTAAGTGTAAAGCGGGAGAGTCAAAAGTAAATGGGGCGATAGGTTTCAGGTTTCGGGTGTCAGGTTTCGGGTATTGGATTTGGCAGATCGCTCAGAATAAGTTCATTGCGATCAATCTCAGCGGTGGGCGGACTGAGTGCTAAATGCTGACTTCTGTCAGATAGCGGTCTGGCGATGTCAGACGTAGAGGTAACTTCCGGCTCGAGGATGGCGATGTACGACGCCAGACGTCCCACGTAGAGGAAATCCGCCGCTGCGAAGTACAAAAGAGTCACCAGTAGCACACCGCCCAAGACTGCGCCCGCCGGCAGTACTCCAGCGAAGACCAAAGGAAAAGCGACTGCTGAACTGGCAATAAAGAAAACGACTAGATGTGCCAATCCAAACCATGTATTGGCTGCAAGTATGGAGCCGGCGCGAAAGCGGCACAGATCCACTGCGGCGGCAATCGCACCGAATGTGTCGCGACCGTCCGCAATTACGAAGGCGGCTGCCAGAGAGAGAAGCCAGTTGAGCATCGACCAAGCCACACCAACCAGCATCCCAATGAAGAAAATAATCAACAGCGCGCTCCCTGGAGAAGGATCGTCGGCTGGAGATGCAGCCACACCCAGCAGGAACGCCGTCACGCACCCCACCCCCGCCGCAAGGGTTGCAGCCAAACGAAGAAAGTTGAGCCCCATGACGGAGCTTAGACGAGAGTGTCCCGTCTGCCGCGAGAGTTGCGACCACCCTGCAGGCAACTGTCCGCTCTCCCGGAAATGATCCAAAAGCGCTTCTACAGTCACCATGCGGCCCATCGCACTGAGCACGATCCACGCGATGGACAGAGCAATCGCCAGCAAGACCGCCGCGTCCACCAGACGCAGCGAACTGCCGTGCAAAATGTGCAGAATCGCGCGTGATATCAGCGCTGGCTGCCGGGTGCGAAACATTAATTCGTCGCGAGAAGTAACTGGCAGAGAATCCAGGTATTCGATCATCGAAAACGTGAGCAGCAGCGCGGCGGCAAAACCGAAACTCCAGCGCCAGGCAATCTCCGCCAAGCCGAATGACGGCCGGGCAAGAACAGCCCTGAAACCTGCGAATGTGGGTGAGCGACGCTGCATGGGAATAGAGTATCGCACCTCACGTGAATAGTCCGCTACGGTAACGTTAACTCAGAGCGATAACGTTAACTCACAATAGATTCGATAAAAACTTTCAATTGCAATCGATGGCGATTGCTGAAACCTTCTGAATCCGGAATACGTCAAACCCACTACATCAGTAGAAAAACGGTTTTCTATTCGGTGGAAGCGCACAAGGCGCCGCTCACACTCAACCCCGTCTATAGGAGGAAGAGGATATGAAGTCTCACAAGTACACCGCCGCATTTCTTTTGGCCGCGTGTCTCTTGCCGGCCAGCGCATTTGCCAAAGACAAATCTGGCACCAAGTTCTCGCTGCTGTATAAGTCGCAAATTGGAGCCACCGAGCTCACGCCGGGCGATTACAAACTGCAGTGGAAGGGCACGGCAGATAACGTGCAGGTAAAGGTGCTGCAGGATGGCAAGGGCGTGGCTACCGCTCCCGCCAAGCTGGTGGAAAATGCGAAACCAGTGGAAAAAACTCGAGTTACCTATCGCACTGCCGGGGACAAGGTGACGGTCGAAGAGATCGACCTCTCCCATAGTGCGCAATCGTTGGTCATCACCGAACCTCAGAGCCAACTCGCAACCAAATGAGAGAGCACAACAATGGAAATTGGCGGGTGTCAGCCCGCCTTTTTTCTTTGAAAATTAAACCAGTAATCGGGACGACATTGCAGACGACGAGCGGCTAACAATGTAGGCATCGAGCGCACTCAGCGCACGACAATGTTGACCAGCTTGCCCGGAACAACAATCACTCTCACGATCTGCTTGCCGGCAGTTGCCGCCTTAACTTTTTCGTCGGCAAGAGCACGTTCCCGAATCAAATCTTCTGACGCATCTGCGGGCACAACGATGCGGCTGCGCAGCTTGCCATTGATCTGCACGGGAATTTCGATTTCATCTTCCTTGGCCAGTGCCGGATCATACTTCGGCCAGGGCGCACGCAGGAGACTTCCCCTCTCACCTAGCATTTCCCACAATTCGTGCGCGAGGTAAGGAGCAAACGGCGCCAGCAGCAGGATCAGATTGCGCTGGGCTTCGGCTAGCAGCGAGACTGGAATCACGCCCGCCGGCGCTCGCGTCACATGATCTTCTAAACCATACAGCTCGTTAACCAGCTCCATGGTGGCGGCAATGCAAGTGTTGAAGTGCCAACGTCCCTGAAAATCATCGCTCACGCGCTTGATGGTTTGGTGCAATTTGCGTTGGATAGCGCGAGCCTGTGATGACAACTCTGAAGGCATGGGCGAGCGCCAGCCGGGATGGTCAGGCTTGGCGTTGCGGGTCACAAAACGATACACGCGTCCCAGGAACCGCTGGATCCCTTCAATGCCCGTGTCCTGCCAATCAAGATCTCGATCCGGCGGGGCGGCAAACAAGCTATACATGCGCGCGGCGTCGGCACCGTAGCGGGCCACCATGTCATCGGGGGAAACCACGTTTCCCAGACTCTTCGACATCTTGGCGCCGCCCTTAATCACCATGCCCTGGGTGAACAGGCGCGCAGCGGGTTCGTCGTTCTTGATGAGTCCCAAATCGCGCATGACTTTGGTCCAAAATCGCGAATAGATGAGATGAAGAATGGCGTGCTCGACCCCGCCAATGTATTGATCAATGGGAAACCAATAGGCGATCGTCTTCGAGTCGAAAGGGGCTTTGTCGTTGCGCGCATCAGTGTAGCGATAGAAGTACCACGACGAGTCGACAAATGTGTCCATGGTATCGGTCTCGCGACGCGCTGGGCCGCCGCACTTCGGACAGGTCGCGTTCACGAACTCGGGCAACCGGCCCAACGGTGAGCCTCCGGTCAACGTGATATCGACGTTCTCCGGCAAAATGACCGGCAGGTCTTTTTCTGGCACGGGAACGATTCCGTCTTTGTCGCAATAAAGCATCGGAATCGGCGTGCCCCAGTAGCGCTGACGGGAAATGCCCCAGTCTTTCAACCGATAAGTAACGGTTGCCTTGCCAAAACCGTTCCGCTCGGCTTGTGCGGACATCTTCTTTATGGCGGCTTCGCAATCCAGACCACTGAATGAACCGGAGTTCACCAGCGTGCCGTCCAGCGTGGTAAACGGGAGTGGAGGCTCGGCGACCGTTTCTTCGATATCGGTGGCCCGAGGAACAATCACCAGCCGGATTTCCAATTTATATTTCTTGGCGAATTCGTAGTCGCGCTCGTCGTGCGCGGGAACGCTCATGATGGCGCCGGTGCCGTAGTCCATGAGAATGTAGTTGGCCACCCAGATCGGCACCCGCTCGCCGTTGTACGGATTCACTGCAAAGCGTCCGGTGTTGACTCCGTGTTTTTCTATCGCGCCAATATCGCCTATTTCTTTGGCTTTGCGCTGCTCTGCGATGAGCTGATCGACCTCCCCACGCAGGAGGTCGTTGTTCGCGGTGAAGTCGGAGACCAGTGGATGCTCTGGTGCGAGCTGAATGGAGGTCGCGCCGTAAATCGTGTCCACGCGCGTGGTAAACACAGTGATTGTGGAAACGGGAGAACCGACTGGCACGTCGGGTTTGAAATCGACTAGGGTACCTTCACTGCGGCCTATCCAGTTGCGCTGCATGGTACGGACTTTTTCCGGCCACCCGTCGAGCTTGTCGAGATCGCGCAAGAGTTCGTCAGCATATTGCGTGATGCGCAAAAACCATTGTTCCAATTCGCGTTGCTCGACAACCGTGTCCTCGTGACGCCAACAACGACCATTCACGACCTGCTCGTTGGCCAGCACCGTCGCGCACTTGGGACACCAGTTCACCCTGCTCTTCTTGCGATACGCTAGTCCCCGCTCATAGAACTTCAAGAAGAGCCACTGGTTCCACTTGTAATAGTCAGGCAGGCAAGTGGTGACCTCGCGCGCCCAGTCATAGGCAAAACCCAGGCGCTTCATCTGCCGTTTCATGTTGGCGATGTTGCGAAGCGTCCACTCGCGCGGTGGTGTGTTGTTCTGGATAGCGGCGTTTTCCGCGGGAAGGCCGAACGAATCCCATCCCATGGGATGCAGAACGTTGTATCCGTTCATCCACATGTAACGGGCAAGCGCGTCGCCGATGGAATAATTGCGTACGTGCCCCATGTGCAGCGCGCCCGAGGGATACGGCAACATTTCGAGTACGTAATACTTGGGCTTGGCGGAGTTGGGGTCGGCGGCATAAAGAGAATCGTCTTGTTGCCAGCGCTCATACCACTTGGCCTCGATGCGCTGGGCATCGTAACGGACGTCATTGCGATCGTCGGGGCGATTGTCGCCAGGGACGATTGTGCTGTCTTCCTGTGGCATAGCTGAGATGGCTCGAGTTGATAAACCTTAGATTCTACAACGAGCAGCCCTTGCCGAGCCGGCAGCGATCACCCTACGTAATTCACCAGCGTCCCAATGGGTGGGATGGTGATTCGGATTTCGTCGTCAATCTTTAGAGTGAACGAATCGGACGGAACGACGCCCGTCCCGGTGAAAAGAAAACAGCCGCTGGGAAAACTGTTATTACGGTACAGATATTGCACGAGCTGGCGAGGATCGCGCTTCAACCTCTTAAGGCTGGTCACCCCAGAAAACTCGAGCTTGCCGGCCCTAAGAATTTCCAGCTGAATTTCCGTGGAGCTGGGTAATGGTGGCTTCGAAACCAGAAGACATGGTCCCAGCGCGCAGCTGCGGTCATAAACCTTTGCCTGCGGCAAATACAGAGGATTCTCGCCTTCGATGTCTCTGGAACTCATGTCGTTACCAATGGTATAGCCGGCGATCTCTCCGCCCGGTGTGACGAACAGAACCAGCTCGGGTTCGGGCACTGACCAAGAGGCATCGTCACGAATGGCGACTTTGCCATTGGGGCCGACTACCCGGTGCGGGGTTGCCTTGAAAAAAAGTTCCGGCCGTTCCGCCGAATACACCCGATCGTAAAAATCTCCGCCACCCGTGCTTTTCGATTCTTCCATGCGAGCATCACGGCTACGAAAGTATGTGACGCCGGCGGCCCATACTTCCTGACTCCCTATCGGAGGCAGCACCTGATCTGGATCCGGAGCATCGACGCACGTCAATTCTTGGATCAGACGATCGAGGTGCTCACTGAGATTGTCGCGGGCGATTAACTGATCCCAAGTTGGGCTTGCGATTGAAAAGAATCTCTCCGCCTCTTGCGCGAAGAATCCATGAGTGGTGCGATAGAGTTTCATGTGTTTTGAAGAGCGTTCAATCATACTGGAAAGCTGCATCGCTTTTTGCTCCGCTGGACAGCCGGGGCGGCCGTCCCTGCGGGAGCTTTCTTCATCCAGACATTGATATGCCAACCATTTCGGGCATTATCTCCAAAGGTACTGAAGTCATCGGCCAAGATTACTGTTTTGTTGCTGTGCTGGGTATTCTGTGGTCTGATCGACTTTGGCAGAAGTGTGATTATCCAGAGTTAGTTTTCTGCTCCACGCCAAGAGGCCTTCATGGGTTGGTTTTTTCTTTTCTTCTTTGTCTCGGGACTGTGCAGCATCCTCTACGAGATCGTTTGGCTCAGGTTGTCGATGGCGCAGTTCGGAGTCACCAGTGCATTGGTTTCCATTGTCCTGTCCATGTTCATGGCGGGCCTGGGGTTAGGGTCGTGGGGAAGCGGGCGCTTGATCCGGAAATATGGAGAACAAGTCAGAATTCCAGCTCTGCGTGTCTATGCTTTGATTGAATTGTTGATCGGAGTTTCGGCAATCCTGGTCCCACACCAGTTGTTGTGGGGACGCGCGATTCTGGAGCACGCCGGTCTATCTTCTTCGGGAGCTTATTATCTATTCTCCGGCGGTTGGATCGCACTCACCTTGGTTCCTTGGTGCGCCTGCATGGGCGCAACGATTCCGGTCGCGATGCTCGCCATCAGGAACAATTTCCAGGGAGAATCGCAGAAATCTTTCAGTTTTCTCTATTTGGCGAATGTGGTCGGCGCTGCAGCGGGATCCGTCGCGCCTCTGGTTTTGATCGAACTCTACGGATTTCACGGTACCCTGAGAATCGGCGCTGCTCTGAACGCGGTTTTAGCTGCATCGGCGATAGGACTTTCACTATGGCCTTCTGCCACCAAAACCGTCGCAGCAACTTCCGCGAGCGCGGTTGCGCCGATTATTGTCCAACAACCCGCGCGCGATCGCCGGGCCTTGGTCTTGCTGTTTGCCACCGGGCTGACGAGCATGGGACTGGAGTTGGTGTGGATCCGCCAATTCACACCCTACTTGGGCACGATGGTTTACGCCTTCGCCTCGATCCTGGGACTTTATCTGACCTCCACTTTTATTGGCTCTCAGATCTACCGGAAATGGAGCCGAAATCAAAAGCAGGAAGGACAACTGCTCTGGGTGTTGATCGGACTATTTGTGCTGTTGCCATTGCTGGCCGTGGATCCACGGAGCCAGCTTTCGGCCTTGTTGAGGCTGACTTTAGGTATCGTTCCTTTTTCCGCGGCCTTAGGTTTCGTCACGCCCATGCTGGTGGATCGCTGGTCGGGTGGAGATCCCGACCGCGCAGGCAGTGCGTACGCAGTCAACGTGGCGGGATGCATTCTGGGACCTCTCGTGTCCGGCTTTCTGCTGTTGCCCTTGATGAGCGAGCGCTGGGTTTCCTGCTTGTTCGCACTACCGTGGCTGATAATTGGCATCTATCCGGGATGGTCGTCCGAACCCGACAGTGCCAAGCAACAGCCTGTGCCGCAGAGCCGGGTTTCTTATTTCGTGGCGCTGGCAGCCGGGGTATTAGTTTTTGTTAGCCAGGGATACGAAGACCAGTTTGGCCATCGTGAAGTCCTTCGCGACAATACCGCGACCATCATCGCGACCGGCGAAGGGATGAACAAACGGCTGCTGGTCAACGGCGTGGGAATTACTTCTCTGACGCCCATCACCAAGATGATGGCCCACCTGCCGCTGGCTTTTCTCGATCACCCGCCACAAAACGCTTTGACGGTGTGTTTCGGCATGGGCACGACTTACCGTTCTCTGCTCTCATGGGGCATTCCCAGCACGGCCGTCGAATTAGTGCCAAGTGTTCCCCGCATGTTCGGCTACTACCATCCCGACGGCCCACAGATGTTGCAATCGCCATTGTCCCACGTGGTGATTGACGATGGCCGCCGCTACCTGGAGCGATCGTCTGAACAATTTGACGTGATCACGATTGACCCCCCTCCGCCCGTCCAGGCTGCGGGGTCAAGCATGCTCTACTCGAAAGAGTTTTATTCGATTATCAAGCGGCGTCTGCGGCCAGACGGGATTTTGCAACAGTGGCTCCCTACGGGCGACATGGCTGTACGTGCGGCAGTGGCTCGAGCCTTGAATGAGTCGTTCCCTTACGTTCGCGTCTTCCAGTACGGCCCTAACTGGGGTTTTCATTTCCTCGCCAGCAGCCACCCCATGCCGAACTTCACCAGCGAGGAACTGCTGCAACACATGCCCCCAACCGCGATTCAGGACATGATGGAATGGAGATACGAACCGACGCCGGTGCTTGAGTTTACTTACCTACTGCAACGCGAAACGCCCGTGGACCGATTGATCGCGGGAGACCCCTCAGCACCCGCCATGCAAGACGACCGGCCAGTCAACGAGTATTTCCTTCTGCGAAAGTTCATGGCCAAACCTGGCCCCGCCAGCGTTGTGGCAACCCGATAGGACCCGCGACAGCTAGTTCTTTGGGGCTTTCCTGCTAGGAGTAGCGACCCTGCGCCGCACAGTTTCCGGGTTTGCCGCCACCCCGAACTAACGATAAACTTGATAGTTTCGAGGTGGATCCATGCTGGTTGTCATGCAGGCGAACGCCACGGCTGAGCAGGTGCGCGCCGTTTGTCAGAAAATCGAATCCCTGGGATATCGCGCCCATTCCATTCCTGGCGCGGAGCGCACAGCCATTGGCATTACCGGCAACAAAGGCGAAGTCGAGCCGGGTACACTGGATGAACTGGCCGGGGTGCAGGAAGTCATCCGTGTCACCAAGCCTTATAAGCTGGTCAGCCGCGATGTCAAACAGGAGAACACAGTCATTCGGTTCGCGGGCACCGACGCGACCATCGGTGGCCCTGGGCTAGCCATCATAGCTGGGCCATGCGCCATCGAGAGCCGCGAACAGGCTTTTGCCGTCGCTGAACGCGTCCATCACGCGGGCGCACAATTCTTCCGCGGCGGTGCTTACAAACCGCGCACTTCGCCATATTCGTTTCAGGGCATGGAGGAAAAAGGCCTTCAGATCATGGCCGCCATTCGTGACAAATATGGCATGAAGATCGTGACCGAAGCTATCGATCATGAGTCCCTGGAATTGGTTGAAGAATATGCTGACGTCGTTCAGATCGGTACCCGCAATATGCAGAATTTCTCTCTCCTGAAGCGCGCGGGCCGGGCCTCTAAACCAGTGCTTTTGAAGCGCGGCATGTCGGCCACGCTGGAAGAGTTCCTCATGGCGGCCGAGTATGTAATGAGCGAGGGCAACTACAACGTAGCCTTGTGCGAGCGCGGCGTGCGCACTTTCGCCGACCACACCCGTAACACGCTTGACCTAAGCATTGTGCCCGCAGTGCAGCGACTTAGCCATCTGCCCATTTTGGTCGATCCTAGCCATGGAACGGGAAAGCGGAATAAAGTCACGCCGCTGTCGCGAGCAGCAGTGGCGGTTGGCGCGGATGGCTTGATGGTTGAAGTTCACCACGAGCCTGACAAAGCGCTTTCTGACGGCGCCCAATCACTCTATCCCGACCAGTTCGATGAATTGATGACCCAAGTGCGCCAGATCGCGCCGGTGGTGGGAAGGACGGTGCCGGCGATTGGAACCCATGCACCGACGGGACTGGGAACTTTATCAAGCATTCACTCGCCCACCAGTCATTAAATTGAGAAAGCTTCTCTTCATCGTTGTTCTTGCCCCGATCCTAGGCGGACTCGGCTGGTGGTATTTTGGCGAGCACCCGCTGCCGGGCTATGGGCCTGCCTATCGCGAATACGCTTACATCACCAACGGAAAGAGCAATACCGTCAGCGTCATTGACCTGCGTAGCTTCGAGCCTGCCAAAACGATCAAGGTCGGCAATGAACCGACGGGGCTAGCGGCCAACACCAAGAAGAACGAGGTCTATGTGGTCAACACGGCGTCCAGCAACATTAGTGTGATTAACGCGGAGCAGAATGCCGTAGTGGCGACCATCGGGGTGCACGGCAAGCCATATTTCATCGATGTCTCGTCCGACGGAAAACGCGGCTACGTAGCCAACTCCGCTTCGAACAACGTTTCGGTCATCGACTTGGATAAACGCATTGCCATTGGCATCCTTCGCGTAGGACTCTCACCGGGACTTGCCCGGGTTTCGCCAGACGGCGCAACCGTCGTGGTCAGCAATCGTGGCGACAATACGGTCTCTCTGATCGATACCGCGCAACTCAAAGTGCGGAGCATAGTCCCCATTTGCCAACAGCCGGAAGATATTGCCATTCTTCCCGACAATAGCAAAGCGTTCGTGGCCTGCACCGGCTCGGCGCAAGTTGCGTCCATTGACTTGAAAAGCGACAAGCTGCTCGCGCTGCTCGATGTCGGCAAGACGCCCGTACATTTGGCGTTAAAGCCCGACGGCGGCGAATTGATGGTGAGCAACTTTGATTCGGACAGCATCTCCATTATCGAGACTACAACGAACGAAGTCAGCGGCAGTTATTTGATCGGCACGAACCCGGCGCATGGCCTCGTGAGCGACGACAATTCCCGCCTCTACGTAAGCAACTTTGGGTCTAGCACAATTTCCGTGTATGACATTGACATGGGAAAGATGATTGCATCGTTGCCAGTGGGAAGTCATCCGGATGGGCTGGCACTTTCGCAGAGTCAGAACTATCTGTTGATTCTGGACTCCGCGTCAGGAGATGTCACGGTCATCCAAAAGCGGAAAGCCCGAAAGCTGGAACCGACGGAGTATTCCCTGCTGACCATGATTCCCGTGGGCACGCAACCGACCAATATTGTGGTGAAGTCGTTCCTGCTAGTTAAGCCGGTTCAGTAGTTAGCCCTTCGCCCCACAGCATTTCTTATATTTCTTTCCGGAACCGCAGGGACAGGGATCATTGCGGCCAATCTTGTCGCCGCTGCGCACTACTTGCTGCACCGTCTGGAGATCTCCAGAACCCGCCATGCGAGCCTGATCCAGTTCTCGCCGCTTTCGGCGCTGGAATGCCTCTTCAATTTCATCAACCGAAGTCGCCACATTCCGGGGCGGCCGGCTGCCGTTGCCATCTCCTCCGGCTCTGGGGACTGGTAACCCTAGGTCTGGATCTGTGCCGTCGTGCCCCGGTCCGCTGGCGGTTCCGGTATCGCTGGGCCGCTCCAGAATCTGCATGAGGTAGAGATAACGTATCGTGTCTTCCTGGAAGCGCTGCATCATGGCTTCGAACATGTCGAAGGACTCGCGTTTGTATTCGACCAGCGGATCGTGCTGGCCGTAGCCGCGCAACCCGATGCCCTCCTTTAAGTGGTCCATGTCTCGAAGGTGGTCTTTCCACTGCGAGTCCATCACGCTCAACATGATCATGCGCTCGTGGTACCGCATGGCGCCAGGGCCGATGAGAAATTCCTTCCCGTCGTAACGGGCCTTGAGTTTTTCGAAAATTGCATCGCCGAGTTCCTGGCGGTTGAGCGACTCCGGCTGAATTCCTTCCGCCAGAATGTCTACACCAAAACGGGTAAAGATCGCGTCTTTGAGGGCCTTAAGGTTCCAGTCCTCAGGATGGGCCTTCACCGGACAGAACTCGTCGATCAGCTCGCCGAGCAGACCGGAAACATAATCTTCGAGGATCAAATCCTTCTGGTCCACACCTTCAAGCAAGCGGCGGCGAAGTCCATAGACGGCCTCGCGCTGCTTGTTCATCACATCGTCGTATTCAAGCAGGTGCTTGCGAGCTTCAAAATTCTGGCCCTCAACGGCTTTCTGCGCTGCTTCGATGCGGCGGCTGATCAGCCTGGATTCAATGGGAATGCCCTCTTCCATGCCGAGCCGCTGCAACAGATTCGAGACCCACTCCTTGGCGAAGATGCGCATGAGGTCATCTTCGAGCGAAAGATAGAAGCGGGATGAGCCGGGATCACCCTGGCGGCCGGCGCGGCCGCGGAGCTGGTTGTCAATGCGGCGCGCTTCGTGGCGCTCGGTGCCAAAAATGTGCAGGCCACCGGCGGCAACTACGTCGTCGTGGTCTTTGTCGGTCTGTTGCTTGTGGCGCGCGAAGGCTTCCGTCCACTGATCCGTGGGAACTACGTACTCGTTGCCGTTGTAATACCACACGGTGCTTTTGGAGTCATCCACGTCTAACTGGATTTTGCCTTGAGCGGCCCGCAAAGGCTGGGCGATTCCCTTCTTCACGCACTCCTGCTTGGCCATGAACTCAGGATTGCCACCGAGCAGAATGTCGGTGCCGCGGCCAGCCATGTTGGTGGCGATCGTGACCATGCCCTTTCGTCCGGCTTGGGCCACGATCTCGGCCTCACGCTCGTGGTACTTGGCGTTGAGCACCACGTGCTTGATGCCTTTTTTCTTCAGGAGTTCGGAAAGCCGCTCGGATTTCTCGATCGACGTCGTGCCCACAAGCACCGGCTGGCCGGTTTCGTGCAGCTTTTGAATTTCGTCGGAAGCTGCGTAGTATTTCTCCTTTTCCGTCCGGTAAACGACGTCCGAGTTCTCCAACCGCCGCATTTCTTTATTCGTGGGAATCACGGTTACTTCGAGCTTGTAAATCTTGTCGAACTCGGGCGCTTCTGTTTCCGCCGTACCCGTCATGCCCGCCAGCTTCTTGTACATGCGGAAGTAATTCTGAAAAGTGATGGTGGCGAGCGTCTGGTTCTCGCGCTCGATCTTTACATTCTCCTTGGCTTCGACCGCCTGGTGCAGACCATCCGACCAGCGGCGGCCCGGCATCAGACGGCCGGTGAACTCGTCCACAATGATGACTTCGCCATCTTTCACGACATATTCCACATCGCGGTGGTAAAGCGAGTGGGCTTTAATGGCCGTCTCGACGTGGTGCTTGAGGTCCCAATTTTCAGGATCGGCGATATTACCGATGCCCAAAAGTCCTTCAACTTTTACCCAACCATCGTCGGTAACCGTGATGTTCCGGTGTTTTTCATCCACCACGTAGTCACCCGTGAGCTGCGCGGGCTCGCCCGGTGCAACATCAATCTCCTGGCCTTTTTCCAGCTTGGAGATAATGCGGTTGACCTTGGCGTACTTGTCCGTGGATTCTTCGCTGGCGCCGGAAATAATGAGTGGGGTGCGGGCCTCATCGATCAGGATGGAATCAACTTCGTCAACGATAGAAAAGTTATGGCCGCGCTGCACGCGATCTTTGGCATCGAACTTCATGTTGTCGCGCAGGTAGTCAAAACCGAATTCGTTGTTGGTGCCATAGGTCACGTCGGCGGCATAAGCGTCGCGACGCTGCTGGTCGTCAAGATCGTGGATGATCACGCCCACGCTCAATCCGAGAAAGCTATAAAGTCTGCCCATCCACTCGGAGTCGCGCTTGGCCAAGTAATCGTTCACCGTGATCACGTGCACGCCCCGGCCACTGAGGGCGTTGAGATAGACCGGAAGCGTGGCTACGAGAGTTTTGCCTTCGCCAGTTTTCATCTCGGCGATTTTGCCATCATGCAAGACCATACCGCCGATGAGCTGCACATCAAAGTGCCGCATGTTCAAGACGCGGCGTCCTGCCTCGCGAACAACGGCAAAAGCTTCCGCGAGAAGTTCCCCGAGAACTTCCTGGATCGCCTGATATCGCTCCTCTTCGAGGTGCTTCACACGTTCGAGATCATCGCCTGGGTCAGGTGCTTTGGGAAGGCGGCTCAAGTGTTCCTGAACCCGCTGGCGGAAGGCGCCCGTCTTGGCACGCAGTTCTTCGTCGCTGAGCTTCTGCACGGCGGGCTCAAGCGCGTTGATGGCCTCCACATTGGGCATCAAACGCTTGACCTCGCGCTCGTTCTTGGTCCCGAAGACCTTGCCTAATAGAGTGTTAATCAAATCTAGATTCCTTGATAAGCATACCGACGGCGCGACGATCTCATACTCTTCGTCTCTTTAGAAGCCTAGCATATTAGATGCAGTGAGGCAGTAAGTCGCGGAGCCGGTGTTTAGACCCCTAGCACGGCGCAACCTGCGAAGAAACAAACCGGCCCGGCATTGACTGGCGTTATTCGCCGACATGATGAAGCCAGCGGTCATCGAGATTTTCAGGTATATTTCCCGTCGAAGATGCCGACCTTCTACGACCGTTTTCGCGAATGCGCTGAACGCTGGCCGGGCAACTTCGCCCTGGAGATTCAGCGGCGCGACCGGATGGAAAGCTATACCTATGCGGAAGTGCGGCAGATGGCCGAGTCCATCGGCTGCTGGCTCACTGAAAATAAATTTCCGCAGGGAACTCGCATCGCAATTCTGGCGGACAATCACCCGCGCTGGGTGGCCGCTTACCTCGGGATCATCGCAGCAGGATGCACAACCGTCCCGCTGGACACCGCGCTTCATCTGGATCAGGTGACAAAGCTGCTGAAGGACAGCGTCAGCTCCCTACTGTTCTGCGACACAAAACACCTGCCGATTGCACGCGAGGCCGTGAAGGAAATCGGAGCCGGAATCGTGCTCACAGATTCCGCGCGCGGCGATGGTTCAGCTAGTTCCACAGGAGAACCGCCCGCGGCTGTCTGCGCACAAGTCTTAAATGATCTCGACACCATTTTCGCCGCCGGGCACAGCGGCTTCTCCCCAGTGCCAGTCACCACCGATGATCTAGCCTCGTTGATCTACACCTCCGGCACAACCGCCGATCCCAAAGGCGTGATGCTCACCCATGCCAATATTCTAGGAGAGGTCGAGGCAGTATTCGCATGGGTGGATGTTGGTCCCGAGGATGCCCTGCTCGGTGTCCTGCCTCTATTTCATGTGCTCTCGCAGATGGCCAACCTTCTGTTGCCGCTGGTCAAAGGCGCGCGAGTCGTTTACCTGGAGACGTTAAACACGACGGAGTTGTTGCGGGCGCTGAAAGAGCGCCAGATTACGGCGTTTGCGGTGGTGCCACAATTTTTCTATCTGATCCATGAACGTATTTTCAAAGAAGTCGCCAAACGCGGCAAACTGGCACGTTGGGCGTTGCGAGCAATGATGTCGACCACACGTTTTGCCCGGCGGCTGGGCTGGAACACGGGAAAGCTCTTTTTCGGACGGGTTCACAATACCTTTGGTGGCAAGATGCGTTATCTGGTAACTGGAGGCTCGCGCTTTGATCCTCAGATCGGACGCGATTTTCATGCGCTCGGAATTGACGTCCTGCAAGCCTACGGCCTCACCGAAACCAGCGCAGCCGCCTTCGCAACCTCGCCAGATGACAACGTCATCGGCTCCGTGGGCAAGCCACTGCCGGGAGTGGAGGCCAGGATTGCAGATCCGCAACCGCAAGAGACGGGCCCGGACATTGGCGAGATTACGATTCGAGGCGCCATTGTGATGAAAGGCTATTGGAACCGGCCGGACGCCACGGCTGCCGTGCTGAAAGAAGACGGCTGGTTCTATACCGGTGATCTCGGGCGCTTTGATGCCGACGGCAATCTGTTCATCACTGGCCGCAAGAAGGAAGTCATCGTCCTCAGCAATGGGAAAAACATTTATCCGGAAGAGATCGAAGCCCACTATTTGAAGTCGCCCATCATTAAGGAAATTGCGGTCATGGGTCTTGAGGGTCGCCCCGGCGATCCTGCTGCCGAGCGCCTGCACGCCGTGGTCGTGCCCAATTTCGACGTGCTGAAGGAACGGAAGATCGTCAATTCCAAGGAAGTCATCCGCTGGGATATCGAAGGGCTCTCGGGGCAATTGGCTTCAACCAAGCGGATTGGAAGTTATGAAATCTGGCAGGAAGATTTGCCGCGTACGACCACACGCAAACTCAAACGTTTCGAAATCGAAAAGCGCGCCCGGGCAAATCAAGCCCGTGGACAAACTGGCGAAGAGAAAGCCGAATCAGAACGGCCGTTGAGCGCCGAGGAGACGGCCTGGCTGGAACTGCCGGAGGTGCAGCGCGCTCTCAGGGTGATGCGCGAATATTCGAAGACTGCAGCTCCTGTGATTCGCCCCGGAGACAATCTGGAACTCGACCTCAGCCTCGATTCCATGCTTCGGGTCGAGCTTCTGGTCGCGCTTGAGCAAGAGATTGGCGGCGACGTGGAAGAATCGCAACTGGCTGAGATTTATACGGTACGCGAACTCGTCGATAAGATCCGCGAAAGCGCGGCCAGCGGAAAGACCGTGCTACGAGCGCAATTCGCTGGCTGGACGGCCATGCTGCGAGAAGAACCAACTGACCCGGAAGTCGTGGCTCTCGGCCGGTCCGGTCGTTTCGCTGAGGCTGTGTTGTACGCGATGATCCGGGTCGTGCAGCTATTCTCTAATGTGTTCTTCCGGTTGCGCGCGAAGGGACTGGAGAAACTTCCCGCACGCGGTCCATTCATTCTTTCTTCCAACCATCAGAGTTATCTGGACCCGGTCATCATGGCCAGCGTTCTTCCCTGGAGGATCTTTCGCGACTCGTTTTCGGTGGGGACAAGCGAGATATTCGGCTCAGGCTTTATGCGTATATTGGCGCGATGGCTGCGAGTGGTCGTGGTGGATCCGGATGCGAATTTAATTCCCGCCATGCGGGCTGGCGCTTACGGTCTGCGGCATGGGCGCGTACTGATTCTTTATCCCGAGGGCGAACGCAGCATGGATGGCAAGCCGAGAATTTTCAAGAAAGGCGCGGCGATTCTTTCCACCCATCTGCAAGTACCAATTGTGCCTATTGCTATTGAAGGATTTTATGAAGCGTGGCCGCGCGGCCAGAGCTTCCAGAAGTTTGCTTCGTTGAAGATCACCTTTGGCGATCCGATTCATCCTCCGCCAGAGTCTGAGGCATCAGAAGCCGCTTACGAAAAGCTCACCGCAGTCGTAAAAGAGCAGGTGGTCGGGATGTGGGACGCGCTACGATACAAACCTTGACCCTGCGCGCTCATTTTGCTCGCGGATGCGTCTGGTCGTACACCTGCAAAACGTGCTTCATCGAAAGCTGTGTATAGCGCTGCGTCGTCGAAAGACGCTCGTGCCCTAGCATCTCCTGGATGGCACGCAAATCGGCCCCCTCTTCCAACATGTGTGTGCCAAAGGCGTGACGCAGAGTGTGCGGATGCACGTCGGGGGAGAGTCCCTTGGCCACCGCAATCTTCTTGATGATGCGTCCCACACTGCGAGTTGTCAGGCGGCCGCCGCGCAGGTTGATCAGCAAAGCTGTGACATTTTTCTTGCGATCGGCGAGAAGGTGCTGGCGGGCTGGCAAATAGACGGCAAGTGCCGTCTTAACGGAGTCGCCAAAGGGCACATAGCGTTCCTTCTTCCCTTTGCCACGTATGAGGATGGCTTCGGCGCTCAGTCGAATGTCGTCGAGATTGATTCCGATCAGCTCCGAGTTCCGAATACCGCAGCCATAAAGCAGCTCGAGCATCAGGCGATCACGATCGGGAAACGAGGCCACTTCCGGCATTTGCCCATCGAGCACGGTGTTCATTTCTTCGATGGTCGGCACTCGCGGAAGTTTCTTTGGCAGCTTCGGCGTGGAAACCAGCGCCGCGGGATTCTGTTCCACCACACCTTCCTGAGCCAGCCAGTGGTAAAGCGAACGTACGGCTGCGAGAGAACGCGCCACCGACGCTTTCCCGAGACCCTTTTCGTAAAGATGCGAGAGAAATCCGCGTATGACTACATGATCGATGCTCTGCCAATTGCGCGAGCCCGCGTAGGCGGAAAAATTTGCCAGGTCTCCGGTGTAGGCCTTGATGGTGTGGGCCGAGGCGTTCCGGGCCAGCAGATTCCGCAGGAATTCGGCCACGGCTTTTTCGACTGTGGTTTTAGCTGGCTTCTTTTCGGTCATGAATCAACTTCACTTCACCAAGGAGACACAGAGTCGCGGAGGAAAAATCTAAAGCAAAAAGTTTCGCGGCACCTCGTGACTCTGTGCCTCCGTGGTGAAAAACATTTTCTATCTTGCCTTCGCCCTTGGGTGATGATTTTGATACACCTTCTTTAGCCGATCCAGGGCCAGGTGCGTGTACGCCTGCGTAGTCGAGATGTCGGCATGACCAAGGATGGTTTGCACCGTGCGCAGGTCGGCGCCGTTCTCCACCATGTGGGTGGCGCAACTGTGACGCAGCATGTGGGGACTGGCATTGCGTCCCATGGATGATGACGCCGCCCGAACCATCTGCCAAACTCGCTGGCGGGTCAGCTTCCGCGCTGCCCGGCCAACAAATAAGAGTGGCGAGGTCCTCTCTATTTTCTGGTTTGCCCCCGGGCCTAACGTCAGAATTGGACGCGAATGCTTCATGTACCCCGCCAATGCGTTTTGTGCGGATCTTCCTAAAGGAACGATCCGCTCTTTGTCGCCTTTGCCGCGCACCAGAATGTAACCGAGATCGAGCTTTAAATCCTCAAGCTTGACGCTGGTGATTTCAGAAACGCGCAGCGCCCCGGCATAAAAGACTTCCAGCATGGCGCGATTTCTTGCCGCGATCGCTTCAGACTTCTTACTATTGGAAGCGGCTTGCGGACTGCGCAGCAGGTTCTCCATTTCGTCACGCGCCAGCGCCTTGGGCAGCACTTTCCATTGCTTGGGCGAATCGATGTTCAGAGTGGGATCATGCTCGATGAGTTTATCGAGCAACAGGTAGCGATAAAAATGACGCAGTGCTGACAGCTTCCGGCCTACGGAACGCCCATCGACAAAATTCGCAAATAATTGCTGAATGAAGTCCCGCACGTCATTGCGGCGAGCGGTCAAAAGTGTCCGCTTGTGCCTCTCAAGAAATGCCGCGAACTGTCCCAAGTCCGTGGTGTAGGCCGCAATGGTCAGGCGCGCGAGTCCCTTCTCAACTTTCAGATAGTCAAGGAATCCTGAGACCAGGCGCGAGTTGGCTTCGGAAGGCACATACCCAGTATGCGCGTTATCGGACGCTGAGAAAAGTGGTGAGCTGGGTGCCGCAAAAGCAAGCGACTTGCTACTTCCGTCCCACTTGGTTCAGCACTTCGACCGCATAAAGCGCCCCTTGCGGAGTTTCTTCATGCTTGAAGTAGGCAAAGACATTTCTTCCTGCTTCCAGATGCTCCTGAATTCGCGCGATCATGGTGCGGCGCTCTCCCGGAGTGTAGGTGGGTTTGCGAAAGCGATAATAGACGAAATCTGAGGTAACGACGTCGGGCGTCACCCGCTCTTCCGTTTCGGCTACGCATAGTGCCCGATTGTGGGCCTTCAAAAGAGCGAACACTTCATCCTTGAACCACGAATCATGGCGAAATTCGAATGCTGAAGGCACCGTACGAGGCACCGTAACAAGAAATTCTTCCAGGACTCTTACGTCGATTTTCATGTTGGGCGGCAACTGAAAGAGCAGCGGCCCCAACTTTTCCGCCCTCGCCAACGGCTCAATCGTACTCAGGAAGCGTGGGATGAAATCCGCCGTATTCGTCAGCCGTTTGATGTGCGTAATCACCTGGTGCGCCTTCACCCCGAAAAGAAATCCCTCGGGCGATTCTGCAATCCACTTCTGGGCCGTGGTTTCCTTGAGTAGCTGGCGAAAGGTGAAATTGACTTCGACGGTGTTGAGTTGCGAAGTGTAGTGCTTTAGGAAGTTTTTCTGCGGAAGTTTCGCAGGATAAAAGTCGGGCTTCCAGGTCGGATACGCCCATCCGGACGTGCCCGCGTAAAGTTGTGCCATCACTCACTCCCAGAAATGAGCAGAATTATACCTTCCGAACTTTTCTCTTCGATTTCGGTTGGGCAACCGTCGCCTTGGTGCTCTTTCTAGCACGGTCAGTACGAGGCTTTGCTGCTTGGGCAGCAATTTCTAAACTAGGCGCGGCCGCCGCCGCTGACCCAGCCTTCTCAATTCCCCCGCATTTTGGCAGTTTTTGTTTAAGAGAAAGTAAAGGTGTGAACAAATCTCCCATTTTCTCAACCCGCTTGAGCACCTGTCCGGCTTCGAAGACCAACAAGTCCGGATCTTTCTTTTTCAGGGCCTGCTCGACTTCTTCCCATTTCACCGGAGTAGAAACCGTAGGATGCTCTCGTGCTCGTAATGAATAAACGCTGATGGTGGTCTTGTGTTCGTCGTTCTGGCTCCAGTCTACCAATACCTTGCCTACCCGCAGCTGCTTCTTCATGTCCGAGACCACAAGATCTCTGTGCTGGTCTTCCAGCAATCGGGCAAGAGCAAGGGCAAAAGACTTGGTCGTCTCATAATTTGTAGCTGTGTTCAGAGGCATGTAGATCTGCAGCCCCTTGGAACCCGAGGTCTTGGGAAAACTTTGCAGGCCGAAGTGTTCGAAAATCTTTCGCAGCCACATCCCAACCTGACAACACTCAATAATATTCGCCGGTGGGCCGGGATCAAGATCAAAGACCATCGCGCGAGGACAGTCCATGTCTTTCGCCAGCGAGAGCGACGGGTGCAACTCAATGGCCGCCAGATTCGCCATCCAAACGACGGTCGCCAGATCGTTGGCTAGAATGTAGTTGACGTTGCGTTGGTTTCCGTCGCTCCAAATAGGCGTGGTCTTTATCCAATCGGGGCGATGCTTGGTGGCATTCTTTTCGAAGAAAAATTCCTGATCTACCCCTCCGGGATATCGTTTCAGCGTGAGCGGGTGTCCGGCTAGATGCGGCACAAGGACGGGAGTGATCCGGGCGTAGTAGTCGATTACCTGACCTTTGGTAAACCCGGTCGCTGGATACAGAACTTTATCCAGGTTGGTGAGCGACAGTTGCTTGCCTTCGATTTCAATGATCTGTGAATTGCTCACGTTGCCTCGCTGGATTTGCCATTGCCGTTCTCGGACATCATAATTGGAATATTAGCTCGAATCTCAATGGACCCGGTTTGACAACGTCCCCTTCGCCACGTAGTTTCAAACTTTTGCCCTTCTTGTCCGTCCAACCTGTTGGAGGCACGATGAAACGTCGCATTCCGCAATCCTTGGCTTTCGCTCTATTGCTTACTGCTTTTGCTGCGGCTCAAGATCTGGCTTCTTTCGAGAAACAAGTCACGGTCAAGAAGCTGTCCAACGGCTTGACTGTAATCATCTGCGAGCGCCCGGAGGCGCCGGTCTTTTCCTTCTTTACCCACGTGGATGCCGGCTCGGCACAGGACCCTCGCGGTGAGACTGGCCTGGCGCACATGTTCGAACACATGGCATTCAAGGGCACCGACACCATCGGCACCAAGAACTATGCTGCCGAAAAGGTCGCGCTGGAAAAAATTGAGACCGCGTATGCAGCCTTTATCTACGAGCGGGACCGTCGCGTTGGTCACGATGATGCCAAAACAAAGGAACTGGAGAAAGCCTGGCAGGAGGCGGTGAAAGCGGCGAACCAATACGTTGTGCCCAACGAGTTTCCACAGATTCTGGAGAGCAATGGGGCCGAAGGCTTGAATGCATACACGGATTACGACGAAACTGCCTATCACTATTCTCTGCCGGAAAATCGCCTGGAGCTGTGGGCTTATATGGAGTCGGAGCGATTCCTGCATCCGGTAATGCGGGAGTTTTACAAGGAGCGCAACGTCGTTATTGAGGAACGGCGCATGCGCACCGACAGCAATCCGGTCGGACGTTTGCTGGAACAGTTCACTTCCGCGGCATTTCAGGCCAATCAATACCATCAGCCAACCATCGGTTGGACCGCGGATCTTAATACCTTCTCCGCCACCGACGCCAAGAATTTTTTTGATAAATACTATGTTCCCTCAAACATGGTGGTGGCCGTGGCGGGAGACGTAAAAGCCAGCGAGGCGATGCCCATCATCGAGAAATATTTCGGTCGAATCCCCTCTCATGAAAAGCCCGACGAAAGGACCACCACCGAACCGCCGCAGAACTCCGAACGCCGCGTAGTGTTGCACGAAACCGCGCAGCCGTTATATCTCGAGGGCTATCACCGACCCGACTATCGTGACCCGGATGACCCGGTTTACGACGCAATTACTGATCTGATGTCCAGTGGCCGCACCTCCCGCCTGTACCGGGCACTGGTGCGAGACAAGAAAATCGCAGCCTATTCGGCGGGATTCAGCGGGCTTCCCGGCAACAAGTATCCGCATCTCTTCGCCTTTTATGCCTTCACCATGCCCGGCCATAAGCCAGATGAAGTGGCGGAGGCCATCCATGTCGAAATCGAGCGTCTGAAGAATGAAGACATCACCGACGAAGAACTGAAGATGATCAAGACCCGGGCCAAGGTCAGCTTGCTCCGAGGCCTGGATAGCAATGAAGGACTGGCATCCCAGTTGGCTCTGTACCAGGCCCGATATGACGACTGGCGCGAACTTTTTCGAAGTGTCGACCGCATCGACAAAGTCACTAAAGAGGATATCCGCCGCGTGGCCAAGAACATTTTCGTCCCCACAAACCGGACGGTAGGAATTATTGAAACCACGCCTCCATCGGCACAGGCCGGCAAAGGAGGTGCGCAATGAAGCGACACATACGGATTGCTCTCGTCGCGCTGTTGTTTGCAATGTGTGGGCCGCAGCTGCTTGCTCAAACCACCTGGCAACAGATTCCAATCCCTCCACTACAAGCCTTTCATCCGCAGGAGCCCCGGCGCGTCGAACTGCCGAACGGAATGGTGATCTTCCTGCAAGAAGATCATGAGTTGCCGTTGATTGACGGCGTGGCCCGCATTCGCGGCGGTTCGCGCGAGGAGCCGGCTAACAAAGTCGGGATGCTGGACATCTACGGCGAGGTCTGGCGCACCGGTGGAACCAAGAACCAAACCGGCGATCAACTTGACGACTTCCTCGAAATCCGGGCCGCGAAGGTCGAGACCAACAACAATGCCGATTCCACCACCATCTCGCTCTCGTGCTTGAAGGACGATTTCGACGATGTGTTCAAAGTCTTCACAGATCTGCTCCGCGAACCTGAGTTCCGTGACGACAAAGTGGATCTCGCTCAGAAAGAGAATTTCGACAGTATTTCCCGGCGCAACGATGAAGTTGACGAAATCGCGGGTCGGGAAGCGCCCAAGCTGGCTTATGGAGCGGACAATCCTTACACTCGCCAGGCTGAGTACGCGACTCTTGCCGCGGTGACCCGGCAAGATTTGCTCGGCTGGCATCGCAGCCATGTGCATCCCAACAACATTATTTTCGGGATCGTCGGTGATTTCGATTCCGCCGCGATGGAAGCCAAGCTGCGCCAGGTGTTCGGCGCATGGCCCAAGGGCCCAGCGTGGCAAAAACCAGGCATCAAGTTCGAGCCCGCCAAGCCTGGTTATTACTTGATCCCTAAAGAAGATGTGAACCAGAGCAACATTCGTATGGTGGAACTTGGCACCACGCGAAACAATCCCGACTACTATGCGATCGAAGTGTTTAACGAAGCTTTCGGCGGCGGTTTTTCCTCGCGCCTGTTCCGCAATATCCGCACCGCTCAAGGTCTGGCGTATTCGGTAGGCGGCGGAGTGGGCACCAGATTCGACCATCCCGGCATGGTGCAATTAGCCATGGCGACGAAGAGTGGAACAACGATCGAGTCCATACAAGCGCTCTACGCGCAGATTGATGACCTGGCGAAAAATCCCATTTCGCAAGAGGAAATCCAGCGGGCGAAGGATGCAATTCTGAATTCATTCGTCTTCAACTTCGATTCCCCGGACAAAGTCTTGCGCGAACGTATGGCGTACGAATTCTATGGATATCCGCCTGATTTCCTGGAACGCTATCGCGCCGGAATCGAAAAAGTAGGCGCTGCAGATGTGGCGCGGGCGGCGTCAAAGTATCTGCACCAAGACCAGCTTGCGGTGCTGGTGGTGGGCAACACCTCCGAATTCGATAAACCACTCTCGTCCCTCGGCTCGGTAACTAACGTCGATATCCGCATTCCTCCGCCTCCGGGCGAAAAATCGGAAGAACCGCAGGCTAAACCCGTTAGCTCAAATCCGGAGGGCAAGGCTTTGGCCGCTAAAGTGGTTCAAGCCATGGGCGGGTTGGATAAACTACAGGCTGTAAAGTCGCTGCGAGTGAGCTTCACGGAAAGCGAACCGGGCGGGCCGCCTACGCCCCTAACCGTGACCATTGTCTTCCCTAACCGAATGCATGTAGACGTGCAGACACCGCAAGGACCTCTCGCGATTGTCGTCACGCCCGACGTGGCTTTCATGTCGGCCATGGGTAGAGGAGCGCGGGATTTGTCAGCGGAGCAAAAGGCCGACAGCATGACGCAGATTCACCACGACCCTGTTTATCTAGCCCAGCACTTGAATGACCCGGCGTTTTCGTTCCATGCGGAGGGAACTGAAAAGATCGGTGATGTCGAAACCACGATAGTTGACATTAGCGGCGTGCCCTGGATTCGCTGGTACGTGGATCCCAAGAGCGGCCGAATTCTGCGCGAGGACTACAAAGGGTTGGGGCCTTCCGGGCCGTTCGATGGCGAAACTGAGCTCAGCGATTGGCGGACCGCGGACGGTGTGACCCTGCCTTTTCTGCACCAGAATAAGCAGAATGGGCAGGATTCCAGCAGTGTGAAATACGTCACAATCCAAATTAACCCGCCCGTGGATCCCAAGCTGTTTGAGAGACCCCCGGCCGAAGCGAAGCCGGCGCAGTAAACGAACTCTCACCCGTGCGCCTATAAGCATCAGGTTGTCGAGCTGACCACCCTCCAGAACTCCTCACTCCTGAAGCCAAAATCGTTGTTGACAGGCCCGATCCCGAAG
>Ga0182024_10004278_pt1 | contig 33052 bp, 29 predicted proteins | sample P32metaG_FD_120480 | JGI IMG/M metagenome (GOLD analysis project Ga0182024, IMG submission 120480) | Permafrost microbial communities from Stordalen Mire, Sweden - P3-2 metaG (Illumina Assembly) | ecosystem: Environmental > Terrestrial > Soil > Wetlands > Permafrost | place: Sweden: Stordalen... | reverse complement strand
GCTCGGCTTTTTCACAGTTCCCACAGGCCCGACGGCGGGGATCAACTCAGATTAACCAGTAGGTGGGGCCAAATGAGACGATCGAAAGGGGCCAAATCAAGTTGACGGAAGCACCCGGCCCGCCAACCCAATCCATAGAGAGTGCTGCCGGTCCTCGAAGGCTGCGTAGACTGCTCCGCGAAGGCCGCCGGATCGGTCGACCTTCTGCCAGCCTCTCTCGTCTCGGATCAGCAACCCATCGGGTGACGGAATTAGAATCCGCCCTTCGGCATCGGTTGCGACAAGTCCCATCTCGCTACCTGGAACGGACGCATCTGGCCTTCGAAATCTGGTTTGGCCGACCGGTAACACGAACACGCCCGCATTCTTCGCTCGCACCCAAAGATTACCGTCGCGGTCTTTTTGAATTACTAGCCAGGAACGATCCGGAAGTCCGCTGTCTCGCCCGAAAACTGTTGTCCTATCCCGGTCCATGCGGCACAGTTCCGCTCCGCATCCGTACCAGAGGATGTCGCCATCCACTGAAACGCCGTAGGCACCCGGCCCGGATGTTCCGGGCGCTTGGGGAAACCTCCGCACCGCGAACCCATCCTGCCCGGATTCGGAATAGAGCTCCACAAGGCCGGAGTCCGTGCCAATAAACGTGTGTCCTTTCCCATCCGACTGGATGCCTTGCGCCCAACTGACCGTCTTGAAAACAACGGGAAGCTTCTGGAAACGGTTGCCCACCAGTTGGTAGAGTCCGAAGTCGCCTCCGACTAAAAGAGATCCATCAGGCGCGTCGCCAAACGCGGCGCCTGAAGTGGACGGAATCCCCTGCTCCGGTCCAAAAGCCTCGAAGCGTTCCCCGTCGTACCGGAAGATACCGTTTTCCGTGCTCACCCAAATGAAACCCACGCGATCTTGGTAGATTCGCCGGATCGCGAGGTTGTTGAGGCCTTCTGTAACCCCGAAGTTGCGGAAATTGTATTCCTGAGCGCACAAGACCCCGGACGTCAGCACGAGGAGGGCGAATACAGCAACTCTTCTCAGTGGCCGGTAATGGCGCAATTTATTGTGGATGGATTTGCTCAATTCATGTGCCGCCAATTCTTATCATCATCGTCCCTTCATCGTCGAGAAGGCGGGTTCTAGATCGGAAACTGGTTCTGGGGCATTCCACGAAGATAAATCTACGTTAGATCCGAATATGTTTCGTTCGATACGCTCACGTGCCAAAGTCCCGTTCTCATACATACCTATGCGTGAGCCATGCGCGCAACTTGGGGCAGTCGCTGGGGTTACAAGCAGGTGTCGAACAGAACACCACCGGAAGAATTTTGGCGTGCGAATGCTTGGCGAAGCCTGGTAACGCGCTTGCCCTGGCCTCAGGAGGCCGGTTGTGCCGACTACCACAGGCGATTGCTGCAATTTGCCCGGACATAGGTTATGCGGGTGGTTTCAGACATATCACAGTCTGAGAAGGAAGCGCGCTGCTAGGCAGTTTCAGCATCTGGATAGACGCCCACCGCACTTTCAGCCTGTGCTCGATACCAGAGAAGTCAATCCCAAGGTGATTGAGGGAGACGCGATAGACGGTTATGCGACCCTCAAGGGGCAAATAGCGTTAGCCAAAAAGCCAAAGCAAAAGAGAGGGATGAAATGATTAAGGCTTACATGAACTATCCCAATCGCCTTATGACAATGCACGGCACGGATTGCTCAAGCGTTCAACAGCACCAGCATTCCGATAAGCACCGAAAAACACTCGAAATGACAATTGATAGAAAGCCTTATGCGGACATACTCGCTGAAATCAAAGAACTGCATCCAACAAGCCACGGGTGGGAAGAATGGCCTCTGCCTGATAATTAACCTAGGTGATCGGGCCGAAGAAGAAGCGGCAGCGAGGGAAGGATGCGAGGCCTTTTTCGCGTGGTACTCTGGCCGATTGCCGCTGGACATCAAATGGCATTGTGGATTGCGGAAGAAGATGGCGGTCTAAGAATCGTTCAAGTCGCCCGAGCAGCCACCTGCGGAACCCATCGGAGTTTCCCAGGAAAAATGGGAACGCATCTTTGGTCCTGCCGACCACAAGAAGCCCAAGCCTAAGCCCCCGATGTATAAGACCGTGGCTTCTGGAGTCCATTTGGAGTCCGTTTGAATTGCCGCTCTGGGTCTCCCGGAGAGCGATTTGCGTATCTAAACCATTTAGATTCTGCTCTGACACCCCTTGAAAACACCAAGTTGAACGTGCGAACCGAATAGCTGTTAACCGAAGGGTTGCTAGTTCGAATCTAGCCCGGGGAGCCAAATTCCGCGACTATATACTTGACTGGCTGGCTTACGAATGCTTTCCACTCGCCCATCGCTTCTATCTCGGAATCGGCCTCATATATTCGCGAATGATCTCGAAGTCCCCGGTCTTCACGCTGCAGAAGTCGGCCCCGACAACGAATATGTCGCAGGCGTAGCGAAGCGAGAAGTCTGTCTTGTCCTTGAAGCGGACAGTAAAGTACAACGTTCCGTCGTGGACGGAATGGCTGATGAAGTCTACGATCTTGCCGTGAACCTCGGGGTAGCGGCTGCGTAGACGCTGGAACCGTTTCTTTATGCTCTTGTCAATTTTCCTGCGTTCCTTGGCGCTGATCGGGGTTATGGGCGTGCCTCCGACCCACACAACGTTACGCTTCTTCGTCATGATCGTTCTCCGTTCGGAGTGCAGTGTCGTTCGCTGATCTCGGGGACTGTGGTTTCCACCCCCGTTGCTCCTCTTCACTGAGGAACCGCACCCTGGGCGCTTTCCCCTCCAGGCGTCGGCTCTCTTGCACGGCTTGTACGTCTTGATAGACCTGCACTTCATCCAAGGCTTTCTTCTGGTATTCGCGGTGTCTCTTCTCAAAACGAGCTTCGTCCCGATGCTCACGACTCTCGACGTTGTTGCAGAAGCAGCCGTTGAGCAGAGCACGGTGTACTTCAAACAGCGTCAGTTTTTCGTCGAAATACGCCGGGTTCAAGCCCGAGTCCTTGGCGCGCTTGAGCCGTTCCAGTCCTCGAACCGCATCGTCTATCCCTCGGTTCACCAAGAGAATTGCTTCGTAGAGATGGGCCTTTTGCATTTGAACCTCCTTTATTTCTTGGGGCGGCGGTGTCGCGCGGTCCGGCAATTGATCAAGCGTCGCACACACGTCTCCGCAGCAATCGCGTAGCGACCCGCATGGGCCCACGCAGTCAGTTGGACGGGATTACGGCGGTGGATGTGCAACGCGCAGAGCGATGAAACATGCGATGGAAACGAAACAGCGATGACACCGAGTTGCACCCGAAAGGCAAACCCGTTACTTTCTATTGCAGCCATAGCTGCACCTCAGACGTGCGACTTGGTCAGGGGCGTCGTGCAGGTCCAAACTGCGCGGCGTCCCGTTCTTTTACTTCTTCTTGCTTGTTGCCTTCGTCTTTGCTCTTTTTTTCCTGTGCTTCCTGCCGTTCGCTATCTTCGGCAGAACCTTGCGAACATTCTCGATGTCTTCCTTGCGCCACAATCGAACACGAACGCCGCCCACCTTCTGTACACTTGGGGCCGAAACCTTCTTAGTCATCACATATCGCTGGAGGGTGATGTGGTGGATTCCAAGAACCTTCGCTGCTTCTCGCGTTGACCTCAACTGCACTTCGCTAATGACCATTAGCAGATATATTCTCCTCTGTCAAGCAATTGTGTCTGTAATTCGCAAAAAACTCAAAGCGGCCGAAGATGCCTAATCGAGCGCCATGATGGCAACCCGATTCGGATTTCACACCCAATCGTCGCAACTACGAACTTGCATCCGACCGACGGCGTGGTTCTTTAAATCAGACGCTCGGCAGAGATTACACGATTTTTGTTGCAGTTTCCTCCGGAATGGACGGTGAATGATAAAGGACGTTATCATTCACGAAGAGGGCCTACGGATATCTCCATGCCATCCGGTTTCCCCGACACTGAGTTTCGTGCCTTTGGACTGGCAGGGCATGCCTTCCTTCCGAAGATTCTCAGCGACGAGGACCTGAATGATCCGCTGGAAAGACTGCGGCAGTTTGACTGGGCATGGCAGGCGGTGCGTTATCGTTACAGGCTCTGCTTCGAGTGCATGACGAGTGGTATCGCGGCCTTTCGTGGCACCTTCCGCCCGTTGAAAAATCCCCACCCGTAAAGTTCATCGATGGTTCCCTGCCCCACCGTGGCGCTACGAATGTCCCCGAGCCATCGCTCTTACCCGATCCTAAGGACAAGATCGAAGAGCAGAATCTTCTGCACACCGCCATCATGGCGTCGGAAGATAGCCGCATCGAGGAAGCTCGCAGTGCTTTCGAGAGAGTTCTGCAACTGGATCCGGAATCGCCTACGGCACTCCAGCAGCTAGGCGAGCTCGAACTGTATGCGCACCGATACGCGCTTGCGGCCGAGTATCTAAAGCGCGCTCGCCTGGTGCGCCGCAATCATTGGTTGTTCCAAAGCGATTGCAGAAGCATTGGAAACTATAGAGAGGCGTTCACCGAAGTCTTGACCGAGTTTTGCAACCTTGCGCATTTTAGGAATTCTAAAATCTGGCCTATCGGAGTATCGGTAACGAGAGGCTGCTGAAGCCGCGGTAAGTTGCAAGTACAGGGCACCCACCCGCGACAACACGGCAACCCCGCTAGCTATGAACATGGTACATTCACCGAAGCGATGATGAACCAAGCAAAGAGCGAATTACGTAAGAGTGCCCGGGCCATCCGCCTCGTTTGGTCCTTACCCGTAGCGAAGTTGTTGTTCGCGATTTCTGCGCCAGTATTGAATGGCCTGACTCTTCATAAAAGCGGCCAGCGCGCCGATGGACTAAGGCCGGGCAAAGGCGGTTTCACCCTAATCCGGATGCAAAATGGCTTCGCAAAGGATGGAGCTCCTTTTTCCGAAAACGTACTTGAAGCTCCCGACGGCTAAATAGTACTAGTCGCGAGTATTCACGACGGTACGGATGATCGAGTGAAGCAGGCATTTGAAGCGCGGATCAAGGAGGCCACGAAGATAATCGATCAAGGACCATTATTGAATGGCGAAGGCCACGTCATCGGACAGAGGGTCGTTTTCGAATTTGCTGACAAGGATCAGAAGACCGCTTCAGTGATCCTGGTTACGGATGGAAATAAACTTCGCGTAATTCAATCGGTCTCTTTGGATGATGCCCTCGAGTTCGAGAAACAGGCTAACAAGAAAGGCGCCGAGAAAAAGCGGTAACATGACGAAGCCTTGCAAGCCTGGTACAAGTGGCCATCCTGCGATCCTCGCCATCCCCACGCGCGAACGGCCGCCGACTCCAGGCTGATATTACACGAGACCGCGCGGCGCTAATCGTGGCGACGTGCCTTGTCCTGCCAGTCCAGCTTAGCGCGATCGATCGACAAGTAGACAAATAAGGCAATGGTGACCGCCCGGGCAGCTACGTTGCCCAAGATTGCCACGGTCCCACCCTGAGCATAGGCGTATACATCGAGAACACCCGACGATCCGTGGAAGGCAATACAGCTCCATGCGATGAGCCGGAGCGCTCGCGGATCCGTGAGGCGGCTACCACCAAACGACAGGACCGCAAACCCAAACTCTGCGCCTGCCAGCAGATACGCGACCACATTAGCGCTCGGTTCGAGATGTATCCGACAACCCCCGGGATCCGACCGGGCGCGACGGTGAGAACGATACCAACGGCCAGGGTAATGAAGCCGTGGACGACGAGCAGCGTGCGCAATCCCTTAAACGTGTTCAGAGGAATGTCTTCCAACGGAAACTATGTCCTGCAGCGACCTCGAACCAAAGCAAGACGGAAATGCGAACTGATCCCTTACCGTCCGAGCGGACCTGTGGGCGGTGAAGTGAAACGTCGTTTTGCGCTCGAACTGCATTCCCTGCCGGCTCTGCTGTTTTCCGTTGTTTTTGCCAGCGCTAGGTTTGCGCAGGAGTCCATGCCTACGACGAGTGGTATCGCTGCCTTTCGCAGTACCTTCCGCCTGTTGAAAAATCCCCGCCCGTAAGGTTCGCTTCAAGCGGCTCTGACAATCTGGGGCAAGGGTCGAATTTGGGCGCTCCTTCGAGCAGGCCGGGCAGGCCGATGTTCGTGACAGCCAAGCACTTAGGGAGTATAATCGGGGTGTTTTCTTGGGGCGAAGCCGTTAATGGGGGTGCGTTTTATGCGAGTACGCGCGTTTGGTTTGGGCTTGATCTCGACTTCGCTTTTGCCCTTCTTGTTGTTCGGCCAGACCTCGAGCGATACGAAGACTCGACCGAAAGTAGTAGTGGTTGGTGTGAACGGAATGGAGTGGGATATTGTTCGTCCTCTCCTGGTGCAAGGCAAATTACCGAACCTCGCGAGCGTGATCCACAGCGGAACTTACGGAAAGCTGCAGACGGTCTCCGCGCCGAACTGCCCGCGTGTATACACCACGATCTCCACCAGCACTAGGCCCGAGGAAGACGGAATCACTGGTTTTATCGTTGGCGGGATCACCGCAAACACCAACATGCTGAAGAAGGAACCGATTTGGTCGGTGCTTTCGAAAAATGGCGTGAGCGTGGGCATGGCCAACGTACCCGCCACTTTTCCGGTAATGCCGGTGAATGGCTACATGATCAGCGGCATGCTGACCCGCGGGAAGGACTGCGAGGACGGCGTGCTTTGCGCACCGAAGCTCTCCGAGGTTGAGGGCGGAGATGCGGTATATCCCGCTGCATTGAAACCGGAATTGCTGAGCAAGGTCGGTGATTTTTACATCGATTGCGTGCGCATGCCTTCGGCGGAAGAATTGAACGGACACGAGTCTGACGTGATTGATACGTGGCTGAAAAAGGTCCAAGTGATTCGCGACGAGCAGACCAAACTGTTCGATTACATGATGACCAATCATCCGACTGACTTTACCTGGTTCGTGCAGTCCTGCGAGGATCGGACCGGACACTGGCTGTATCCGATCGCGCCTTACAACGCGGGCTACAATCCGAAAATCAATTCGGTACGCCCGAATGCCTTTCCCGACCAATACATCGCTTTCGATGCGGTGCTGGGCACGATCCTTAAACACGTTGACGAAAACACCTATCTATTTATCGTGTCCGACCACGGAATCAAGCCGCTCCGTGAATTCGAACAGACCGATCCGCACGCGCACATGGATCACACCAAGACCACTCCGGTCATCGCAACTCATGACTTTGCGGATGGTGACGACGTCCCTGGCTCGTTCATCGCCAAGGGTCCGGGCATCAAGCATGATTCGCGGCTGATGGGACTGAACGCTTCGGTATATGACATTGCCCCCACCATACTGCACATTTACGGCATCGAGCAGACTACACAAATGCGCGGGCGCGTACTGACCGAAATCTTCGAGAATACACGCGCTGCAGACTAAGACGGCGGCGTTAATTCTTGCTGGATTGTTGATGGTGCTCCAGGAGCTTGGCCCGGGACTCCGCTTGCTCGGCCTCGGCCTTCTTCCCCACTTTTGCGTACGCCTGCGCCAGCGTGTGAAACACATCGGGATTATTCCGCTCTGACCTGGACAGCGGCAAGAGCTGCGCAATGGATTCTGCGAACTTTCCGTCCGCGATCAAAGCCCGAGCTAGCCACAGTTGAGCCTCGACATTCTGCGGCTGAAGCAGCAGTGCGGCCTCGAGCTGATCTTCGGCGGCGTTAGTATCTTGGAGGCCAAGATACACCCGGCCGAGTAATAAGTGCGCATGAAACTGTGTGGAAGAAATGTTCAAACTCGCGACGAGTGCGTCGCGAGCACCGGCCAGATCGTTCGTCGCCTCCAAAGCTTGGCCTTCGTAGAACGCCGCCATCGCGTCTTGCGGGCGCACCAGGCGAGCGTGCTTTAGGTACTCGACCGCAGGCGCGTATTGGTGCGCATGCAGTTCGAGCTCGCCTAGCTGCTGGAGTGCCGTAGGCGATTCCGGATCCAGTTGCAGAACTCTCTCGAAAGCATCGCGGGCTTCCTCGATGCGGCTATCTTCCGACGCCATCATGGCGATGTGCAGAAGATTCTGCTCTTCGATCTTGTCCTTGGGATCGGGTAAGAGCGATGGCTCGGGGACATTCGTGGCGCTCCCTGCGTCGGCCGGACCGAGATAGCCGAGTGACTTCAATTCATCGATGGTTCCCTGCCCGACCGTGGCGGTAGAAGGTGGAGGCGCCGGCTGCCGCAGCCGAAGATCCGCCAACATCGCGCGGAACTTCTGAACGGCGGCGTTCCATGGCTGATACTCGTTCTTTAACTCGACAGGATCGGCCTGCAGATCGTAGAGTTCCGGGCGAGGCGCTTCGATAAATTTAGACCCGTCAGCCCGTACCGACCGCAACGGGGCCCATCCGAAACGCAATGGATAGTCCGTCTCGCCAAAAACTACTCGACCAGCTGCTTCAGCGCCCGCGAAGTACGGCTTGAGCGATTCACCATCGAGTTGCTCAGGGACGCGAGTGTTAGTTAGATCGAGAACGGTGGGAAGGATGTCAATGGTCCGCACCTGAGCATTTATTTCTCGCCCCGCATCGATCCCATCCGGCAGCTTGAGAATCAGTGGGACGTGGGTGGTGGAGTCGTAGAGGAATATTCCGTGCGTTTCCTCATGATGTTCACCCAAGCCTTCACCGTGATCCCCAACCACAACGATGATCGAATTCCGATATTGCCCATGCTGCTTGAGATAAGCAAGAAAGTGCCCGAGCGCCGAGTCCGCATAGGCGATTTCGCCGTCGTATAGATGATCCTTATACAAGCGCGAGTACGGCGCGGGAGGCTCATAAGGATCGTGAGGATCGTAGAGGTGCATCCACAAAAAGTGCGGTCCTGCCGGATGCGCATCCAGCCAGGATTCGGCACGGTGCGCCACGTCCATCCCGCGGCGCTCTACCCGGCCCCATCGGGATTTCGTCTGTGCGTCCTCCTTGGGAAAGTTGTCGTAGTAATCGAATCCACGGTCCAGACCTGGCGCCAAAGTTCCACTATCCAGAATCACCGCGCCAATAAAAGCTGCCGTGCGATAACCCCGCTGCCTGAGCAATTCTGCCCAGGTAACGTGGGATGGCGAGAGTGGAACCGCAAAGTCAGTCACTCCGTGCGATCTGGGAAGTAACCCAGTGAGGATACTGGCGTGGGAAGAATTGGTAATGGGGCTCGGTGTGAATGCCTGCGCGAAGCGCATTCCGTCCCTGGCCAAGCTGTCCAGCGCGGGAGTTTGAACATGCTGGTAGCCGTAACAATGAACGTGGTCGGCACGGAGCGTATCTATGGTCACCAGAAAAACGTCCGGTTGAGAGGACTTCCTTTGCGCGTGGCTAACTACGGGTTGAACGAAGAGTGGCAGGCAGCAAACAAGAACAATACGGAAGGTCCTCATTCGCACAAAGCCCGGCATGAACCGCCCTGGCGATGTTTCGATGCGCGAGACTGTGAATCTCATAGCCAAATTGGGGAGGCGCACCCGCACCATGCAGAAAACACGGACATCACAAATTGCCGGAGGCTGCCGGTCGCGCCGCCGATGCCGCATGCAATTTCTTGCGTTCGCTGATGAAATACCACGCGACTAACAAGACCACGGCCCCTAGTAGCGTTTCACCGGCGACCTGATTGGGCGGCATAACCAAGATCACGCAAATAAAAACTGTCCAACCGATAGCAATTATGTTGACGGTGTTTTTCCAACGGCCCAGATTCCACGGCCCACGCTCAACCCACTTGGGTGTTTGCCAGGCGCGCCAGCCCAGATAGATCGGCAAAATGTAAGATACGTACAACCCGATTGTGCTCATCGAGGTCACCACGGAGTACGCGCCGCTCGAGATTGCCACAAGAAAGGACATGCCGACACAAAGCCAGATGGCCGGCCCTGGAGTGGAGTGCTTATCCACCACTTTGCGCCACACTTTGGAAAGTGGCAGGCCGTTGTCGCGAGCGAATGCGTAAATGACGCGCGACGTGGCGGTGACGCAAGACACCCCGCAAAACCACATGGCCATAACCGCGAACCAGGTCATGATACTTCCTGCCCGATTGCCTAGCGCCTGACTAAGGATGGCCACGACCGCGGGAATCTTGTTGCCCGCCGCATCCGTTGCCCCGAGCACACCAGGAATGTCGTGGATAGAAAGCGTCAATGCGAAAAGGAGCAAATAGCCAACCACCGCCGAGATAATCACCGCGTTGACCATGCCCCAGGGAACGCGCCGTCTCGGGTCGACTGTTTCTTCGGAAACGTGGGCTGATCCATCGTAACCGACGAGAGTCCACTGAGCCATCAGCAGCCCTAGTAGGAAAGACCACCAGTAAGGAGAATGGGCACCGGTCGCGCGCTGCAGGAAAAAGGAAATAGGCTGCTTGGGCGCAAAGAACAAAAGGGCGCCCACGATGGCAATTACTCCTACTATGTGCACGGTCACGCTGAAATCATTCAGCCAGGCGACCAACCGAATACCATAGTGATTGAGCAAACCGTGGGACACCAGAATCGAACCATAGACGAGTAACAGTGTGCGGGTATCGGAACTAAACCCCAGCAGCGGGGTCACAAACTGCGCGCACCCAAAATCGACCGCCGCGAGGTTGGCGATCAAACCGATAATACTGAACCACGCCGTGAACCAACCCCACCCCGGTCCACCGAGCTGGCTGGCCCAATAGTACATACCACCGGAAGTGGGAAAGGCCGACGAGAGTTCCGCCATGCTCGCTGCTACCGTCAGTGTGAAGATCGCAACCAATGGCCAGCCGAATGACATTTCCGCCGGGCCACCTTGTTCCAGGCCGTATCCGTACAGCGTGGCGATGCCGGTGATAATGGAAATGATCGAAAACGAAATCGCAAAGTTCGAGAAGCCGCCCATGGTGCGGAACAATTCCTGGGCGTAGCCAAAGTGACGCAGATCTTGCGCGTCTCGCGACTCGTTGTTGTTTTCCTTCAATTGCATATCGGGCCTAGGCTCCTGGATCGATGGCAACACGTAAGAATCAGTACAGCACCCAACTTCTATCGTGCATTCACGGCCTCAACATCATCGCTTGTGCAACAGCATTCTATTTGTCGCAGAATTTGGTGTCCAATGTACACGCTTGAGAAAGCTCCTTGGTAGCATCCGTCTTTTGTCCGAGCCCTTCGTAAGCCAGCCCGAGATTGTAATGGGCCGAGGCATCGGAAGGTGTTGCCGCGACGACCTTTTGCAAAAGAGGAAGGGCTTCGCGCAGCCTGTGGGCACTGGCGAGAAGAAATCCGAGCTTGCCGTTTGCCTCCACATCATTGGGAAAAGTCTCCAGGACCTTCTGGAATTCCTGAATAGCCAAATCCGGTTTCCCCTTCGCCTGATAGATAAAGCCCATAAACTTGTGGGCGTAGGTGTGCCGGGGATTTGCCTCTAAAACGTGCTCAAACCCCTTTTCCGCGTCGTCCAAGTCGTCGAGATTGAATTCACAGGCGGCAATGAAAAACTGGGCCTCGATACTCTGCGGGTCGCGAGCGAGTAATGTCTCAAACGTCTTCTTTGCCTCCAGGTAGCGCTCTTGATTGAAGTAGCATCGACCCAACATCAAATAACTAGCCTCTACGGTTGGATCCTTATCAATCGCCTGCGATATGGTTTGGATAGCCTGGTCACAATGGCCGCTTCCTGCTTCGATCCCTGCCTGGTTGATAAGGTAGAAAATATCGAGCTTGTCTTTGGGGTCAGCCTGGGTCGATCCATCGGATTCAGAACTCTTGCCACTTTCCGAGTGCCCGAGATAGCCCAAGCTCGCCAATTTTTCCATCTCGTCCGGACCTAACGGCCGAGAGGCAGGCATATGAGTTTCGGCAGCGCTCGATGACAATTCCAAAGCGCGCAGTTTGGCCTTCATCTCATTCACCGCGGCCGGCCGGTCAATCGCGCGGTTTGTTAGCTCGTGCGGATCTTGAGCCAGCTCATAGAGCTCGGCCTGCGGGGCATCAATGTACTTCAGGTTTTGTACGCGCAGAGAACGCAGGGCGCTCCAACCGAACTGCCTGGGGTAAAAAGTTTCGCTGTATGCATCCGCATCGAGTGCGCCAGTTGTTGATTTCCCCGACATGAGTGCAACCAGACTCTGCCCCTGCATCATGCCGCCCTTCGCGAACCCGAGCGTGCGAAGAATGGTGGGCGCAATATCTATGGTGCGGACTTGCTGCGTCACCGTTCCAGCCTTCATCGAGTCCTGAAACGGTTTGAAAACCAAAGGAACCAGAAGCGTCGCATCATAGACGAAGTAGCCATGCCGAATCTCGCGGTGCTCCCCCAGGCCCTCTCCGTGGTCGCTGGTGAGCACGATTAACGTCTTCCCGTACGTCTTCTGCTCCTTCAGAAACGCCACCAATCTCCCCACTTGCTGATCCACATAAGCGATTTCCCCATCGTAGGGCCGGCCAGTGTATTCCTCCTTGAACGGGGATGGCGGATTGTAGGGATCATGCGCGTCATAAAAATGCACCCACACAAAGTACGGGTGTCCGCTAGCTCGCCGCATCCATGAGAGAGTCTGATTGACGACCTCCTCACCTCGTCGTTTCAATTGCTGAGGCATATTAATGATTTCGCCTGGTTCCCTCTTCGTTTCGAAGTGATCGTAGTAGAAGTCGAATCCGGTGCCTAGACCAAAGCTGCGATCTAACACATAAGCCCCTACGAACGCACCCGTCGTGTATCCATGGCGCTTCAGGATCTGCGCCAGCGTTTCAATCGAGGGATCGAGCCGATAGCCCACGTTGTCGCGAACTCCGTGAACCATCGGATAAGCGCCAGTCATGATCGAGCAGTGGGAAGGAAGGGTTAACGGAGCCGCGGTAACTACGGTCGTAAAGCGTGTTCCATCGGCCGCGAGGTTATCAATGTTCGGCGTGCGCACCTGCTGGTCGCCGTAACATCGAAGATGATCCGCGCGCAAAGTGTCGATCGTAATGAGGATGACGTTGGGAGAAGGCGAATTGCTGGGGGTTGTGCCAACCGAGCTGGAAAGCAGAGCCGGGGCGAAGGCTATCGCGCCACAGATAATTAGCGCCACTCGGTGTCTATGCATTCATCCGTTGCCAAGAAACGCAAAACGACCGAGGATTAAGAGCATTTCCGATGCGGATGCAGAACATATTCTGAAACCAGACTTGGTGCATCGCTGCGGTTGCACGGTGCGTGAAATCTGAATCGTAGCTCGCAGTTCGCCCGACGCTACTTCCCTTCGAACTTTCCGACGAATACCCACTCAGAACGACGACGCGGCCCTTGAATGAAGTTTTCACCGGTGGCGCCGACGATCTCGTTGTTCACCCAGACAAATCGGTCAAGTGCCGCTGCCTCGGGAAGAGGGGTTAGTTCCCGGTATGATTCTCCGGCCGAGTCTAACTTCCACACCTTTTGAGAATCATTCACCAAAACAAAACCGTCGCCGACAAAAACGGCAGAGGGCGAATTACCTTCGCGGCTAACGTCCGGCAGAGGCTTTACCTGTTCCCATTTCCCCACTGCGATATCGTAACGGGCTACGTCGTGAAAAGCCACGATCGGATCCTGGGGACGCTCCTGATATATTCCGCCAAACATCCACACCGCTCGCCCGTCGGTCTCCGCGCCAAAGTAAAAGCGAAGATCTCCCGGATAGCCGGGCAGATCCTTCCAGCCCTTTTGCGGGTGCTCGGTGTCCAGAACCATCAAGCTGCGCTTCGCTGTTCTTGAAGTGCAGCATGTTCCGGTCGGATCTCGTGGTTCAAATTGTTCGGTACCGCCCACGAGATATAGCATCTTGCCAACACTGACGGCACGCGCGTATACCCGATCGAAAGGGACCGCACCAAACTCCTTCCAGCTGTATTCGCCGTGTTTCGATTCCAAGGTAAAAATCTTGCGATTCACTTGAGACCCGGTGTATCCGCCCAAAACGAAAAGACGGTTGGCGACTACGGCCGCTGCCGCACAGCCCAGAGGCACCGGCAAGTCGGGCAATTTTGTCCAAACGCCGGAGCGGGGGTCAAAGGAATGGGTGCTGCTGGAAAACTGCTTCTTGATCCAATTGCCCTTGGTTCCCGTCCACCAGGTACCCCCGACGATGATCAGTTTGCCGTCGAGCACGCCGGCAGCGTAATCGGAACGAGGCTCAGGCGCGGGGGTGGACAAACTCCAATGAAGAGTCTCGTCGCTGGAGGAAGTGCCAGCGGCAAGCAACAGGAAAGCGAGACCCAAGCAGCAGGAACCAAGGGGACTCATAACCAGCTATTCCTCCCGAAAAGCCCGCTTTAGCGCGATGGTGCCAGCACCTCAGCGAATTTGCGTCAGCGGACTTCTTCGGCCCAGCCCGGCATAGACCAGAAGTAAACCGACAATGATCACTCCGCTGGATGCGACAAACATCCCTGCGGCTGTCGCGGTAGAATTTTTTGCAGCTACGACAATTTCATTCCAATGGGCATACGCGAAAAATGCCGCGGTTGAACCAAGGAGCGCAAGAATACCACCGGCGACGATAAGGCCCAAACTTGGACCGGCCTTTAAACCTTCCTCCACATTAGCCGGCTCCATGTCTTTTCCTGCGAAGGACACGAAAAGAAGCAGCGCCAGTGGATGCATCAAACCGGCAACCACAAACAGGGGAACGTAGCTGCCGAACCACTGAAGAAATCCACCGGCGAGTAACGTCATCAACATTCCGCCGATCGCACCGCAGGCGCCACCCAGGCCAACCACCGAGCCGACGACGCGCTTGGGGAATAAATCGGAGGGCGTGGTGAACAGATTAGTTGACCAGCCCTCGTGACCAGCTGTTGCCAGGCTTATCAGCGCCAGTGAAGCCCAGGCGTGATTCGTTAGCACGGCCCAGATCGCTGCCGGCATGCACATCGCGGTTATGAACATGACTGCTAAACGCGCACGCGCGGGGCGCCATCCGCGGTTCATCCAGAAACTGGCCAGCCATCCCGCGCCGATGCTTCCTAGATCCGCAGTGAAATACGGCACAATCAATACGGAAATACTGGCCATCGTCGAAAACCCTCGCTCCTTCACCAGATAAGAGGGCAGCCAGTAAAGATAAAACCACCAGACCGGGTCGGTCATGAACTTCGCAATGAAGAAAGCCCATCCCTGCCGATAACGGAGCAGGAAGACCCACGGAATCTTGATGGCCTCTTGCTCGGCGGTGAGCGATTCATGATCGCTTTCAATTAATTCCAGTTCTTCGGGTGCCAGAGCTTGGTGTTGGCGAGGGGCGTAGTAATATTTCATCCAAACGGCAAACCACACGAAACCCAGCCCGCCGGTGAAGATGAACGCTGACTGCCAGCCGAATGCGTGGGCAATCCAGACGGCCACAGCCGCAAACATGACGCCGAAGTTGCTTGCGCCATTAAAAATCCCGGTCGCGAGTGCCCGCTCTTTCTTCGGAAACCACTCCGCCACTGCTTTTACCGACGCAGGCCAGTTGGCTGCCTCTCCCGCCCCCAGGAAAAACCGGGCGATGCTGAACTGGAACACGGTCCGGCAGAACGCGTGACCCATCGCGGCCGATGACCACACGACCACCGCAATCGCGAAGCACAAACGAACTCCCAAAAGATCCACGAAACGCCCGGCAAAGCTCATCATCAATGCATAGGAGAGTTGGAAGGAGAAGTTGATCCATCCATAGCCAGCCTCAGACCAACCCAGGCGAGTGGAGAGATCTTCTTTCAGAGCTGCTACCGTTTGGCGGTCTAAGTAATTGATTGCAGCAGCGAAGAACAACAAAGCGCAGATGTACCAGCGAAGATGCTTGATGTAAGGACGCAGCCGTGAGGAATTAGTGGCTTTCGACGAACTTTCAGCAGGTGTGGTCACGGGCTCCCATCTCACTGCATCAGGACATTGCTTTTTCCGCAGGGTGATCGGAACGCCGAGCGGGCCAGCCTGCTCGGTTCCAACCACCTCTGCGGAAGTGACGATGCTTCAGGGCAATTCCAACCTTGAGAAGGAACCCGAATGCTTAGATGTCGTACAAGACTCCGACGACCTGCTGCATGAAAGGCTCCTTCTCGGTGAAATTATGATCGACGGTCAAAATTCGACCGTTCTGAAGTTGAACCGAGTGTGGATAGCCAATATGCCACCACAGACCGGGGGTAGTCGGAGGAGCCACGCCGCCTTCTCTGATGACGAATTCGTTCTTCACATCCCAGTGCATTCCGTCTTCTGAAATACAGCCGCGCAGGCCCCACGGCGCCCTTCGATAGCCGTAGACAGCGAGCATTCTGCTGTCTTTCAGCTGGATGATGTCCGCTGGGTAGCCCCAAATATTCGTCCACTCCGGACGGCTCCAGGACTCGCCATCATTCTTAGAATACGTAAACCACAAATTTCCATGGCGCGCTCGCGGCAAGTTCTCGGTCCGGTTCAAGACGATGAGGGTGCCGTCGGGAGTCCGACCGATCGAAGGTTCGTCGAAGGACATGATCCCCGACGGATCGAAGGAGATCGTTGAGAAGTACTCCCAATGGAATCCTTTGTCATCGGAGCGCATGAGAACCGACCGAATGGGTTCTTGATCCTTTCTCTCGCGTCGGGTGTTGAGTTGGCCCAGGACCGCCATCAGGAGCGTGCCGTTCGGCAATTCCAGAATGCTGTCTTCGGGCATGATCCAGTGCATCGGCTCCTGGTTTATTTTGTAACCCGGTTCCCAGGTATGACCGTTGTCATTCGATCGGCTAATCCAGGTGCCTTCGCAGCCGATCGACCGGTTCATTTCCGACTGAGGACCCGAGTCAGTGAGGATGCCCTTCTGGTTGTAAAAGCTGTTGACCAGATGATTCACGAGAACAGTGCCATCGGAGATCTGGGTGATCAGGGGAATATCCGAGCCAAACGTATCCGTTTGCGGCCACACGGTTACGATGGTGTCAGGATTCCAAGTCTTGCCGTTGTCCGTGGAACGGATCACTTTGGGAGTGTCGAAGTCCTCATGCTTTTTCTCCCGCGTTTGGTTGAAAGTGACCAGGACGTCCCCATTCTTCAACTGGCAGACGCAGGTGTGTGCTTCCCAGTGGTCCGGGTTCTTATAGATCGTGAAATATTCTGGATCCTTGATCTTCATTCTGCTCTCCTCTATGTTTAGCTTTTATGGCCGTGATCCCGGACATCCTGGGCCGCCAAAATGCTCACCAAATATTTGCGGGGGGCCCCTTCTCGCCGACCTGCATCCTGTTCCACGTTCTGAAAGATTTTTAAACTCTGTACAAACTGGCTTCTAAACACTGCCGTTCTTCGGTTGTCCCATCCCGCCCTTCGCGATTTCCGCTCTTGGCCCACACCTGGTAAGCGGTAAGAATCCTTCCGTCATGCAACTGCACGCTACTCGGACAACCGATTTGCATGCGGTCGCTAGCGACATCGGGGAGCGCCTTGACGATGAATGCATTCTCTGGCTTCCAATCCGTGCCGTCGGCCGAAATGCATCCACGCACACCCGGATCGGGATGCATCCGATAGCCGTAGGTGCACAGAATCCGGCCATCGAGGAGACGAATAATGTTGGCGGGATGGCCCCACATGCTGGTTTTTTGTGCTCGGCTCCAGCTTTCACCACCATCCTCGGAGATCGCCGTGTATAGATAGCCTCCCAGGGGATCGCGGTTTGGGCTTTCGTGGCTCCGCAGGACGCACAACAAACGTCGGCCTCCTAGGACTACCATCGCCGGCTCGTCGAAGTCTCGTCCCCCATGCGCATCCTTCGCCACGGTGCTATGGAAGTCCCAATGGGCACCACCATCAACCGATTTCAAAAGGAAAGTCGAGATCGCCTCGTCGGTTTCGCTATAGCGGTCACCTTTCATGCCAGAGAGCGGTAGGAGCAAGGCACCATCGGGCATTTCGACGATCGCGCCGCGGGTCCAACCAATGCGGTACGGTGCGATGTCCACTCTCTGAGCGTCAGCCCAGTTGTGGCCTCCATCCAGTGACCGGCTTACGTACACGCCGTCCATTTCTGATCCCCTTCTCCAGCCGACTTTGCCTTCGAAGAGGAATCGAAACTTGGTGCTACAGGCAATGAAGGTGCCGTCAGCTAGAGACGTTATGCTGGCGAGCTGATGACCGTAGTTCGATCCGGCTTCAGCGTCGCGGGAGAACACTCGTGTGGGTGAGGACTTGAGCCATGTGACGCCGTCGGTTGAGCGGACAGCCAGGATATCGCCGGTCTCAGATCCCGCTGGCGCGCGCCCAAAGGTTGCGATCACGCCTCCTCCCCGGCATTTCCCCAAGTTGACTTCGAAGCAAGAAAACTCCGGATCTTCGTGAAGATCAATGGTGACCGGCTTGGTTTCTCTGGACGGCGCTCCGAGGTCACGAACAGCCGCTAATGGGCTGCCATAGGCCAAAGCGGCACCGCCAACTCCCAAACTCGATAGGACGAACTTGCGTCGGGTGCGATCCATAAATCTCCTCCCAAATCCACATGAACGACCAGGATCAAATCCTTGAAACACTAGCTACAACTTCGCGCGACAACAACAACTGCTGCGCTCTTTCGATTCCGTAAGCCGAGCACAACGGAGGATCGTCAATCTGATCCCGTGTTCAACGGTTCAGGTTGCCTGCTGCCACCCACGCGATATCAAACCGAGCGAGCCGAAGGCTGGAATAGTCGTCTGTCTCGAAAAGACAAAGAATAGTATTGTCATTTGTCAGAGCCAGGTCGGAGTATGCGGAAGAACCTTCGTACAGCACTCTCGAAACAGTCCACGTTTGACAATCATCCTTGCTCATTCGCACCATCAGGTGGCTTCGGTCCACTGCGCTCGCGGGATTGGCAAACAGGAATCGATCTTTGGAACCAGGGCCGGTTGCCGATATCCGAATGATGCTCGCCTCCGCGGGGGGATCTGGCAAGGCGTCGTCGAAGCGAATCCGTGACCACGAGTACCCTCCGTCGTTACTCCACGCGTATGCCCGTCTCTTTTTATCATGCAGACTTCGCAACACCATGTACACGCGACCGTCCGCCATCTCCGTAACCATCCCCTCTTCGGTCAAATTCTCATACATCGGCCGGCCTTGCTGCCAGGTTGCACCGTGATCGTCGCTGAACATCGTGAAGCTGAATTCGATCTCGCCCCAAGTGGGTGGCCAGCCGGCAGGTCCTGGACTCGCGTCGCCCCACGCAGCAACCAATAGGCGGCCATTTTTCAACTGAATTCCGTGGCCGGGTCCCGCTGCGATGTATTTCCACGCGGCGTCCTTTACTTGGTTAGTGATTTCTCGCGGAAAGGACCAGTTGACTCCATCGTCGCCGCTCTGGGTGACAAACACTTGCTGATTATCTTTGCAAAATACGAGCCACAGGATCCCGGTTTCACGATCGAGTACAGGAGTCGGTTGGTTGATCGAGCGCGTCCCTTCGTGGAGCAAAACCCGAAGAGGGCTCCAAGTCTTTCCGCCATCATCGCTGCGCTTGATTACTAAGTCAATTTGGTCCCAATCGGCACAGTTCGTCCGGCGAGCCTCGGCGAAAGCGATGACTGTTCCTTTGCCTGTGACCGCCAGTGCCGGGATGCGAAAGCAGAAGTACGACCCCTCACCCGAATGGAACAGAGTTTGTTGGTCCAACCGGCCCGCGGTTGTCTCCGACGCACAAGCAGAGCCCTCGCCCACTGCTAACCCCGCGGCCATCGCAACTAGAACGAGGGCACAAAACGACACGACGCTGGCTCTCTCGATTAGCAGCAACTGGTCCCCACTTCCGGATCACTTTCCAACTGGTCCCCGGGGCGGAGTCTTATGTATCCGCGCTCTCCGCCCCGCTGCACCTACATATCGTCGTCTCGCATTTCGCCTAGAAGTCGTAGCGAAGTGCGAGCTGAATCTCGCGGCCGGTACCTCCACTGGTGATTTGACCAAAGGTAGCGTCCGTGAGAACAGGATCTGGATTGTTGAATGTCGGGTGGTTAAGCCAGTTGAACATTTCCAGGCGGAACGTCAGCTTGGACTCTCTCCACACGGTGAAGGACTTGTGAATTCCAAGATCCCAGGTGAACTGGCCCGGACCGACCGCGGTGTCGTAACCCAGATTTCCGAAACGGTGCTGGGTGGTCGGATCGGTAACATCATACGCGGCCGGGTTAAGCCAAACGGTCGGCCCTTGGCTGTGGAGGTACTGAGAGACGCCCGCGACGGCGTCGGGACGGTCGCTGGATGTTCTTCCGTCTCCGACAACATCGGTTCCGAGTATGACGTTCAGATTCTCGCCCCCGATGATATTCATAATCCCTTCCACCTCCCAGCCCGCAAATACCGCCCGGCCAAACGCGTTGTCCTTTGCGAAAGAGGTCGGTAGCGTGGGCACGTTATACCGGTGGACGAGAGTGAAGCGCTTATCGATGTTGCCATCCTTCGGGCCGATCGAGCCGGCGATATTGTTGAAGTCCTGGGTAGTATTGTCGACTTCGTTGGTTCCGTCGGCGTTGTCGTACACCATCGTCTTCGAATACGTGAAATAGGCATCGAAGCTGTACCCGTGAGAGAACCTTTGGTTCACTGCCACCTGCAAACCGTGATACCAGGTCCGCCCATCGTCAGTCAGCAGAACCGCCGGCCCAACGTTGGGGCTGTTGGGAATAACGGGATCCACGGGAAGGTTCAGAGTGCGGGTGGCAAACTGGTGGAGGTCACGATTTCCTACATACGATGCCGAGATGCTCATGCTGTTGGTCACGGCGTGTTGAACTGTAAGATTCCAATTATACACACGCTCATCCGGATGATGTCGTGTCGGCAGATTGAAACCCAATTCCAATCCAGGGGGTATGTTGTTGGGGTTTTGAATGACTGCCTGTGTAAAATTCTGGAAATTATATTGTCCGAACGTCACCGGCAATAAATTGGCAGGAAGTTGACTGGTATTAATGTACGGAAACGCGGACAATCGTGGGTCGATGAAAGGAGCGTCCCAGTACCAATAGGGCTCCGGCGGGTTGTACGACTCGGCCACGCCCGCGCGTATGACGGTCTTTGCAGCTCCGGTGAGGTCGTAGACGAAGCCCAATCGGGGACCGAAGTCCGCCGGGTTAGCATTCCAAATCGATTGCCCGGGCGTTACTCGAGAGCCATATGGATCGGACGTCGCCAGACCGTAAGGTCCCTTAAACGTTGTGTAATAGTCGTACCGCAAACCATAGTTAATCTGGAACCTCTTGCTAACCTTCCAGTCATCCTGAAGATAAAAACCGGAGTCCGTAAAGCTGTAACCTCTTCCAGGATTTCCGACGGTCATCTGCATCGCCAACACGTTGTCGTTTATCAAGTCTGGGATACTGTTGTAGTAATAAATAATCGGCTCAACCTGATACCGTTTGCTGCTGGTATGCTCGATTGTTGTTCCCGCTTTGATGGTGTGCGATCCATGTACCCAAACGAAATTGTCAACAAATGAGTGACTGGGGGAATCGGAGTTCAGAACGTTAAATAAGAACGTCCTGGTCAGACCGGCCGCATTGATGGCCGTGGTAGTGGTGGCCAAGGTCGTGCCATAGAGGGGCTGGTTGTCGGCAGCATTTGTCGACTGAATGTGGCGGGCAATCGGCCAATGGTTATAACCGTAACGGATCTCCATGGTCTTATCGGAGCCGATTTGAAATGTGTCCGACGCGGTTATGTTCTTGAGTGGGATCGGGTATACCTGCCGATATCCAGGCTCAATTATGGCATTGCTCTCCACCTGCTTATTCCATGCAAGCCGGAACGACAGGTGTTGCTTCCAAAGGTTCGCGTCTACGCGGGATAGTGTCGTATTTTCCCGGTCGGTGTTCACTTCATTTTGCGAAAACTTTCCGACGTCCGGGTTGGAGGTTGGCGTGAACGTGGTTGGCATTAGCGCCAAGTTTGCCAGGATGGCTGGATCGGTGATTTGACTCAGCAGGTAAGGCGTGGGCACATTGCCGGTGACTAAGGTCCCTCGGTCGACTCGGGCTCCTTCGTAGTTAAAGAAAAAGAAAACTTTGTTTTTCAGGATCGGACCGCCGAGGTTCGCTCCATACTGGTTCTGCCGCAACTCCGGCTCCGACAAACCGTCCAGATTCGTAAAGAAAGGGTTCGCGTCTAAGGCGTTGTTGCGAAAGTATTCCCAAGCGGACCCGTGAAATGAATTTGTACCCGACTTAGTGGTCACGTTGATGACTGCACCGCTCGCATGGCCGTATTCCGCGTCAAATCCACCGTCGGTGGACTTGAATTCTTCAATAGCATCGACGCTCAGGGTGTTAATCAGGTTTCCAGTTCCGCCGATAGCAGCAATACCGATGCCGCTCAGCTCGCCAAACGCCATGTCGACACCATCCATCAAGAAACTGTTGCCCGAGGATGCCTCACCATTGAACTCAACGCCGCCCCTCGCCGATTGGCCGCCGTTCGGGTTGTACCCGTTCTGCAGTGAAAAAAGTTGAGTGAAGTTCCGGCCATTCAGAGGCAGGTCGGTGACCCTGGTCGAATCGATCACCGTGCCGAGATCGGTAGTCGTAGCGTTAATTAGTTCGGCAGCCCCGGTCACCGTCACCTGTTGGGACATCGCGCCAACTTGCAGCGCCATATCCACTCGGGGCTTGGTCCCGGCGTGCAGCTCCATTTCCGCCGTTACGGATTGGTGGAATCCGGTCTTTTCGACGCTGATCGTGTACTTACCTACCGGCAGGAGGGGAAATTCGTAATAGCCCTGGTCGTTAGACGTCGTCGAGGTGAGCTCGTTCGTGTCCAAGCTCTTGGCGCTAACGGTAGCTCCAGCGACGGTGGCACCGCTTGGGTCGGTAACGTATCCGACGAACGACCCTTGATCGACCTGTGCTTGCGCCGGAGAACAACACCAGAAAAGAAATGCAAATAGGGTCATCACAACCGGAATGCTCGCTACTAATACGCGACGAACCTTCAAAGCAGCCTCTGTAATAAGCATTACTCTCCCCCTCATCGAAAAGTGACGGTCACGGCGCCTCTGCATCCGGTTATTGGTTTGACCCGCCGGCGAGAATGTCGTTAGACATTTGTCTGTCCGGCAGCGCAATAACCAGAGCCCCTTTGAGCAAGAGCTTATACTGGATGAGATGATTGTATGTCAAGCTATTTCGTGACAATTGATTGTCCGACACTTTAATTATTGACAACTGTGCCCTTGCTTTGGCAATCTGTCGGGGATAAGTTTCAACAATTTAGAATATGTTTGATCAAATATATCTATACAGAAGGTAAAACTATGCTGCGTGTCAGCCGTCCTCCCACTCTAACTGCTGCAACTGCCAAGAACATCCAAGACGCGATCCTCCGCGGAGACTTCGCGCCTGGGGACCCGCTGCCTGAGGCGGATCTCAGCAAGAGACTCGAAGTATCACGGGGAACCGTGCGCGAGGCCCTTCGCGTGCTCCATCAGCAAGGTGGGCCGATCGAAATTATTCCCCATCGTGGCGCCTTCGTGACCAAACTTTCGCTGGAGCGAGCCAGGGAAATCTACACGCTGCGCGCGCTGCTCGAACCCCATGCGGTGCGCTTGGCCATGGAACAGAAGGCCTACCGTGAACAAGACCTGTTGGAATTAGAGGGTCTGATCCAACGGTTAAAAGAACTCGAAAGAGAAGGAAACAACTCCGAACTGATCGAGACCGACTTGGAATTTCATCGAGTAGCCACTCGGCGTTGTAATCACCAACTTCTGCTGGGAGTGGTGAGAAATTTGCAATCTCAAACCCTCATCTTGATCTTCAATACAAAGTTGTATCGCTCGGACATGGTGCCAGACTCGGTTTCTCATCGGGCCATTCTGGAAGGGATACAAGCAGGAGATCCCATAGCTGCGGAAGGAATCGTCCGAAAACACATTGTCGACGCGGGAACCTCCCTGGTGAGGCGGATGGAAGAAGTGAATCGGAGCGAAAGCGCAGCCTGGCAACGTGAATCGGCCCTCGACGCGAGCCCGTTCGAGCATCCCGCACAGCCAGGAATCTGAACCGAGAGTTTTGGCCGAGCTTCGCTACGTTGCAGTTCGATGGTGCGTCTGTTTCATCTCCTGAGGAGGCCAAGTGGCAACTGCATTTGAGGACCGCGTCTTGCAAGAACGCGCCAGGATGCGCGCTTCTGAAGCTGCACTGCGGGAGCGCGTTGAGCAATACTCTCGCGGCTCAAAATCCAAAGCTGTTTTGATGAAGACCTTGACTTACGAATCAACCGGCCACCTGGATTTTGCCCTCTTTACTTGTCCTCCGGTGCTGGATCACGGCAAAGGGGCCAAGCTGTACGACGTCGATGGCAACGAGTACATCGATCTACATGCAGGTTTTACCGTGAATGTCCTGGGGCATGCGAACAACGAAGTGAACGACGCGATGAAAACCCAGATGGACAAGCTGAACCACTTCGCGGAACTGCCCGTGGAGGCGCGCGCCGAGCTAGCGCGTCTGCTCTCCGAGCGTCATCCCGGAGATTTCGAGAAGAAGATAATGTGGGCGGTCACGGGTGGCGAAGCTGTCGAAATCGCGATGAAGCTCGCTCGCTGGTACACCGGAAAGCCGATCATCATGACGCACTGGGGCGACTTTCATGGACGTACAGCCGGGGCCATGGCGTTGACCGGCAAGGCTTCGATGATGGCGTACAGCTATCCGATACCTCCAGCGGACTCGGCGATCGTTCGCATGCCGTTCCCCTATTGCTACCGATGTCCATATGGGAAAGAGTACCCGTCGTGTGATTTGTTCTGCGCGGATCAACTCGCGAATATGTTCAAGAGCAAAGAGACTTGGCTGAATAACCCGAAGTCCAAGGTCACCAATGTCGCCGCAATGCTAATCGAGCCGTTTCAAAGTTCGGCCGGATATATCCTCGCGCCCTTGCCTTATTTGAAACGCATGAAAGAACTTTCTGAAGAATACGACTACATGTTCATCAGCGACGAAGTGCAGAACGGAATGGGGCGTACCGGAAAGTTTTGGGCGATCGAACACGCTGACGTCGCTCCGGACTTGATTACCATGGGTAAATCCTTGGCCAACGGCCTACCGCTCAGTGCTGTCACCGGCCGCAAAGAGATCATGGACTCCTGGGGACCCGGGGGTCACTCTTCGACCTTCACTGCATATCCAACCGCGTGCGCCGGCGGCGTTAAGGTCATGGAAATTTTCGAGCGCGAGCACATCGTGGAAAATGCCGCAACAAAAGGCAAATACTTCCTGGATGGCCTCGAAGAATTGGGCCGGCGGCACCCCTCGATTGGACATATCAATGGCTTGGGCCTCTACCTGAGCATTGAGCTGGTTAAGGACCGCAAGACCAAAGAACCCGCGGACGAAGCTACGGCGTGGGCGTCCGTTGAGCTGGTAAATGACGGCATTCTCTGTATGACTTCAGGTTACTACTTCAATCGCTTGTGTTTCGCGCCGCCGTTGGTCATCGAAAAGCCTGAGATCGAACGGGCCATCAGTATTCTCGACCGCGTTTTGACGAGGATGGAAGCGAAGTTTGATATCTGGGGATAGTCGGATTCATCACGCTGGGGCATGCGGGTGTTGCCGATGCGAACAGTCCCGGCAACCTTTGAATGCCAGCTTGAAATTCCCGGCAGGCTTGGAAAGCTCCCGTATTTACTTTGCGCCGAGGTGATCGAATGAAGTCAGCGCGGCACTCAGCGGTTGAACTGGATGCGCTTCGCAAACTTACGGTTCCGACTCTCGCGAACGCTTTAGAGACATTCGGAGTCGTGCCTACCTCAGGTTTCTGCAACTCGTCAATGAAGTGCCGCTTCCCAGAGCTACCGTTAATGGTGGGTTATGCGGTTACCGCTCGGGTGTCAACCGATCAGCCCCCCAGCAGCGTTCGCCCTCCGGTTCACGAGCCCGACTATTGGCGGTTCATTGCCGAGCAGGCGGGTCCGAAGGTCGCGGTGGTTCAGGATATAGATGTTCCTCCGGTCGGGGCCATGTGGGGCGAATGGAATTCCAACGTGCACAAGGCATTGGGCTGCATTGGAATGGTGACTGAGGGCGGTGCGCGGGATCTGGACGCGGTGCGGCGTTTCGGATTCCACTACTTCGCTACACAAATTGTTGTCTCGCACGGTTACGGCGCATTCATCGACTATGGCGGATCCGTTCGTGTGGCGGGACTAGTAGTGAACACCGGTGACCTTGTGGTTGGGGATATGCACGGTGTGTTGGCGATTCCCCCCGAAATACCGCTCTTGGAACTCTCAAAAGTCGCCCACGAAATTGATCGACTCGAGAGTGAGATCTTTTCGTTTTGCCAATCTCCTCAATTCAATATTGATGATTTAACCAAACTCGACGCTTCCGTTCAGAGCCGGTGGCCCCGACCGTTAGGGAAGGACAAGCGAATTATCCAATCGGTCTGATCTTCCCAAGAGGAGCCCCATGCCCGGAAAGCGAGTCGCATTCATTCACACGGTTACCACCCTGCCGGTAGTTTTCAAGGGTCTTGTAACGGAACTGGCCCCCCAGATCGACATGTACCACGTGGTCGACGAAAGTCTCTTGCAGAATACCATCCGCAATGGTGAGTTATCCAAAACGACGATCTACCGTCTGGTGACTTACTTGATGCTGGCTCAGCAAGCCGGGGCGGATGCGGCCATGGTTACGTGCTCTTCGATCGGAGCGGCTGCGGAAATTGCCAGGTCGATGGTCAGCATACCTGTGCTGCGTGTGGACGAGCCGATGGCTGAGAAAGCACTGGCCGGCGGAAGCCGAATTGGCGTTGCGGCAACCGTACGCACCACCCTGACCCCTACCGTTTCTCTGATTGAGCGCAAGGCCTCCGCCGCGGGAAAAAACGTACGGGTCATTTCCAAGTTATGTGAAGGAGCCTTCGACGCCTTTATCGCAGGTGACACTGCCAAACATGATGCGCTCGTGAAAACAGGCCTGCTGGAGCTGATCCCGCAAGTAGACGTGATCGTCCTGGCGCAAGCTTCGATGGCGAGAATCGTGGAATCTCTGTCGGAGTCGGATCGACTACTCCCAATTCTTTCGAGCCCCCGGCTCGCGGTGGAACATCTCGCTCGAACGCTGGCGCCTCGATGAGTCTTGAACAAACGGCAGACATGAGCGGTCGATCCAAATGACGCTCCGGTATTGTGCCAACCTCAGCATGCTGTATACCGAGCATCCCTTCCTGGAGCGCTTCGGCATTGCCGCTCGCGCCGGCTTTTCGGCGGTCGAGTATCACTTCCCTCATGAATTCCGCGCCCGAGACATCAAGACTCGCCTGGAGGATCTCGGCCTGGTCCAGGTGCTGTTTAACCTGCCCCCCGGAGACACCAGCACCGGGGAATGGGGAACCCTTAGTAACCCGCAAAGGCGTGATTATTTTCAAAAGAGCCTGACGGAAGCTGTGGAGCTGGCGTCGTTTCTCAACTGCACGCGACTAAATACAATGTTCGGCAACAGCATCGCGGGCATGGAACGCCAAGCGCAAATAGGCTGCGCGGTTCAGAACCTGGCTTGGGCGGCTCCGCTCGCGGCCCAAGCTGGCGTAACGCTGCTGATCGAGCCGCTCAACCGCACTGATTTTCCCAATTGCCTGTTGCATCGCACCCGCGAAGCCCTCGAAATCATTCGGGAAGTCGATCACCCTAACGTCAAGTTGCAGTACGACGTCTACCATTCACAAATGACGGAAGGGAATCTGATCGATACTATTACGACTTCCCTACTCGTCATCGAACACATCCAAATCGCCGATGTCCCCGGCCGCCATCAACCCGGTACCGGAGAAATTAACTACCGTGCGGTCTTGAGCGCGCTCGAAAAGCTGAACTACACTGGCTACATCGGCCTCGAGTATCGGCCTTCAAACGATACTGCGTCTTCTTTGGAGTGGCTGGCCCGCGCCGATCGAGGCGATCGACTGACAATAGCGAGGATACTGGGCGCTCTGCCTCCGGAGTGGCCGGACGCCTTGCTGCCAGAAATTGCCGCTGCAGTCCGCGACTCACGCACCAAGATTGTCGCTCTGGATGATGATCCGACTGGCACGCAGACGGTGTACGACGTTCCGGTACTGACGGAGTGGTCGGTACCTTCCCTAACTACCTTGCTACGCGAACCAGGGGCCGTAGCATACATACTTACGAACTCGCGTAGCGTGAGTGCGGAACAAGCGCGGAAGATGAACTGCGCTATCGCCAAAAATTTGGCGCTGGCGGGAAAAGCGGCGGGACGTGAATTCGTTATGATCAGTCGCAGCGACTCAACGCTTCGCGGCCACTACCCTGCCGAAGTGAATGCGCTCATCGAGGGATCTGGCCAGGTTTTCGATGGTACGTTGATCATCCCGTGTTTCTTCGAAGGCGGTCGTTTCACCATCTCCGATACTCACTATGTTCAGGAGGGTGATCGGCTGACTCCTGCTGCCGAAACTGAATACTCTCGAGATGCTAGCTTCGGTTACACAAATTCAAATCTACGGGCATGGGTAAGTGAAAAGTGCGGTGGGTCTGTTTCACCGGACGATGTCCTATCGATTTCGATCGAGGAGCAGCGCCTGGGAGGCCCATCGGCAGTCGCCCGCCGGCTAGAAGGAATTACCGGCGGGCAGGTGTGCATAGTGAATGCAGCCTGTTATGGTGACCTTGAGGTGTTCGTCGCTGGACTATTGAGGGCCGAGGCTCACGGCAAGCGTTTTCTCTACCGAACAGCGGCATCCTTTGTGCGGGTGCGTGGCGGCCTGCCAGCGCGGCCACTGCTCGACTCGCGAGACCTTCCGAAAATGGGTTTGAACGGGACCGGTTCCGGTGGGCTGGTGATAGCCGGATCCTATATTCAAAAGAGCAGCTCGCAAATTGCAGCCGCGCAGGCCCTGCCAGGCGTTTTTAGTGTCGAGGTAGCCGTCGAGAAGTTGCTCAGCGCGAATGACCGGGACGACGAGGTCCGCAGGGTCGCCACTGCAGCGAACCAATCGCTCGCTAACGGCAAGGATACGATGGTCTTCACCAGCCGCCAATATGCGGTCAGGGGTGTTAGCGGGGCCTTGGAGAGCGGCGGTGTTATTTCGGACTCGCTGGTCGACATCGTGCGACGCATCACCGAGCGTCCCGCGTGGATTATCGCCAAGGGCGGGATCACCTCTGCGGACATTGCCGTCAAGGGACTGGGAATTAAGCGTGCCGAGGTAATGGGCCAAGCATTTCCAGGCGTGCCAGTCTGGCTGACTGGCAGTGACTGCCGGTGGCCCGAAATGCTATATGCGGTGTTCCCCGGCAACGTGGGAAACACGAATACTCTGGCCGAGATGATTCAGACTTTGCGCAACGGAAGGCGCTCCTGAGTATGCTGGCATCGATCAAAGAGCTTCTATTTTCGGCGCAACGAGACGGATACGCTTTGGGTGCGTTCAACGTCTATAACCTCGAGGGGGTTTGCGCGGTTCTGCGCGCCGCGGAAAGTGAACGCAGCCCGGTTATTCTGCAGATACATCCGACGGTCACGCGAGTGGTCGGAAATCCATTGGTCGGTCTGTGCTTATCCGCGGCTCGGATGGCACCCCTTCCCGTGGGAGTCCATCTGGACCACTCAACGTCAGCTGCTGACATTCGTGCGGCACTTGATCTCGGCGTCCCTTCGATCATGGCCGATGGATCGCATCTTCCCTACGAGGACAATGTGGTCTTCGCACGTGAAATGGCCACAATGGCCCATGCCGCAGGCGCGATAGCGGAGGTAGAACTGGGTCGCCTTACTGGCACGGAGGATGGCTTGACGGTGCCAGAGCGAAACGCCAAGCTCACGGACCCTGCTCAGGCCACCGAATTCATTCGGAAAACTGAGGCCGATTCCCTGGCGGTGTGCATCGGCAACGTCCACGGCCACTATCGCAGTGAACCAAAGCTCGACATGGAGCGATTGTCTAGAATTCGCAATGTAGTGGGTGTCCCGCTGGTGTTGCATGGGGCCTCCGGTCTTCCGACCGAAATGGTTCATCAGGCCATCGCCTTGGGGGTTTGCAAGTTTAACGTCAACACGGAATTGCGCGAGGCCTTTTTGGGCGTGCTGTCGAGCAGCGCCGGAGCGGAGAGAAAGCGTGACTTGCTTGATGTGATGAAGGACGGAATCGAAGCCATGCAATCCGTAGCTTGTTCAAAGATTCGCGCCTTCGGCTCCAGTGGAAAATGCTCATTAGCCGCATGAACAGGTTTGCAGGATTCTTAGTACCTAATCCAGACGTTGAGCGAGGGAAACATGGACACCAGAAAAAATTGGATCGACGGTAAGTGGACCGACAGTGTGGGTGGCCAGAAAACAGCGATCGAAAATCCTGCCACCCACGAAAAAATTGCGGAGGTCGCAAATTCCAGTCGCGCAGATGTCGATCGCGCAGTTCAAGCGGCCAAGAAAGCCTACTACGACGGACGCTGGACGGGACTAGCGCGCGGTGACCGGCAGAACATGATCTGGAAACTGGGCGAGCTGGTAGAGAAGAAGGCGGAAGAATTTGCCCGGGTAGAGACTGAGAATACCGGAAAACCTTTCAAGTACTTGAGTCTGGGCATGGATCTTCCCGCAGTTATCGATCACCTGCGATTTTTTGCGGCTTGCGCGCGCGATACTTACGGCGATGAAGCCGGCGATTATTTGCCCAACTCCACGTCTCTTTTTCGAAGTGAGCCGGTCGGCGTCGTGGGCCAGATTGCGCCCTGGAATTATCCATTGCTGCTCGCAGTGTGGAAAATTGGTCCTGCTTTGGCGGCGGGCTGCACGCTGGTGCTGAAGCCTGCCCCGTCCACGCCTCTGACTACCTTGATGTTGGCCGAGTTAACCGCCGAAGCGGGCTTTCCTCCTGGAGTGATCAACGTCATTACCGGAGGGAATGACACCGGCCAATCCATCGTTGAGCATCCGGACGTTCGCTTAGTTAGCTTCACCGGATCCAGCGCAGCCGGAAAGAAAGTGATGAGCACGGCTGCCGCTTCGCTGAAGCGCGTGCATTTGGAACTCGGCGGCAAGGCGCCGTTTATTGTGTTCGACGACGCCGATCCGGCGGTCGTGGCTGAAAAAGCGACATTCGCGGCGTGTCTAAATACCGGGCAGGATTGTACTGCCGCCACGCGCGTGTACGTGTCTGAGGGCAAGTCCAAGATGATCACCGACGCAGTCGTTGAAGCGATGCGTGGCTTCACGTTGGGAGATCCTTTTGACGACAGTGTAAAGATGGGTCCACTGATCTCTGGAGTGCAACGCGACCGGGTTCACGATCTGGTGCAAAAGGCGCGCGCGCAGAATGCCACCGTGGTCACCGGTGGTGCTTTTCCGAAACATTGGGGTGAGCGCGGCTACTACTACGAGCCAACGGTGATAACCAACGCGCCGCAGAACGCGGAGATCATCCAATCCGAGGTATTCGGGCCGGTCATCACCGTCAGCACTTTTAAGGATGAAGCTGAGGCACTGCGTCTTGGAAATGACGTGGTCTACGGGCTGGCCGCGTCAGTGTGGACCAAAGATGTGGGGCGCGCCATGCGACTGAGTAAGGAGCTCGAGTTCGGAACAGTCTGGATCAACGACCACATGCCACTCGCTTCAGAGACGCCGCATGGCGGATTCAAGCAATCGGGATTTGGCAAAGACTTGTCGCACGAATCAGTGAAAAATTACAAGATCACCAAGCACGTCACGATCGCGCACAGTTAGGCGAGAACGCAGGACCCTCGCGTTTGAGAGATGCGGGGTTCGTTGTTGTGGTGCGGTGCGGGCCCATTTGGGACGGCGCTTCTCTGCCACCACTGGGCTCCTGCTGTTTTGGTACCTGTTACCGCCGCGGCCCGATGCATAGAATCCACAGGAAGCAATGAGAACCCGCGACGAAGCGCTGCGGCACATCGAAGGGGAGCGCTTCGATGTATGCGTGATGGGGGCGGGCGCGACCGGTTCGGGCTGCGCTCTGGACGCTCAGCTCCGCGGTCTGAAAACGGTGATGCTCGACGCCGGGGATTTTGCGGGAGCGACTTCGAGCACCTCGACAAAAATCATCCATGGCGGCGTCCGGTATCTGCAAGCGGCGATCAAAGGGCTAGACCGATCTCAGTTCCACGTGGTTTACCGGGCACTGCACGAACGCACGGTCATGCTGAAGAACGGCGCGTATCTGGCCCGGCCTCTTGAATTCCTGATTCCATGTTTTCGTTGGGCGGATGTTGCCTATTACCGCGTGGGGATGAAGATTTATGACTGGATGGCGGGTGGTGCCAGCCTTTCGTCAAGCCACTTTGTGTCGCGGGAAGAAACTCTTCGCAGAATGCCGACGCTTCAGTCTGAACATCTGGTGGGTTCGGTGGCTTACTCCGATGGTCAATTCGATGACGCACGTTTCAACATCGCGCTTTGTCTTACATTCGCAGACGCCGGAGGAGAGGTTCTCAACTACGCCAGGGTCATCGCTTTTGGAAAAGATGCCAATGGAAAATTGAATTCCGCTGAGGTCGAGGACCACTTCACCGGTAGAAAATTCGTGGTGCGCGCGCGCTGCTTCGTAAATGCCACCGGACCATTCGCTGACACTGTTCGTCACCTGGCAACTCCCCGCGCGGCACCACGAATGCGGCTCAGCAAGGGCGCCCATATCGTGCTTCCCCTGGAGTTGATGCCGAACAGCGACGCCTTGCTGGTTCCCAAGACGGAAGCCGGGACGGTGCTGTTTGCCATCCCCTGGATGGGGCGCCTGCTGGTGGGAACCACCGAGCAGGAGGTGCAAGCCGGTGATGATTTGTTGCTTTCCAAAGAAGACGTACAACTTTTGTTGCGCCGCCTCAATCCTTACCTGGCGCAGCCGATTACCGCGGATTCCATTGTGAGTGGCGTTGCTGGGGCTAGGCCGTTAGTGAGCGAGGGCGACGTCCGGGAGACCAAGAAACTCTCGCGTGACGATGTGATTGAAATCGATCGCCTGACCGGCCTGATCAGCATCATGGGCGGCAAGTGGACCACGTATCGCGCCATGGCTGAGGACGCAATTAACGCGGCCCAGAAATATCTGGGCGCCCCCGTGACCGAGTGCCCGACGCG
>Ga0182024_10004277_pt1 | contig 33053 bp, 28 predicted proteins | sample P32metaG_FD_120480 | JGI IMG/M metagenome (GOLD analysis project Ga0182024, IMG submission 120480) | Permafrost microbial communities from Stordalen Mire, Sweden - P3-2 metaG (Illumina Assembly) | ecosystem: Environmental > Terrestrial > Soil > Wetlands > Permafrost | place: Sweden: Stordalen... | reverse complement strand
GCCAGGATGCCCAGGCCGACGACGACGCCCGCGGCCGGCCAGGCCCAGCGGCTGCCGCGGAAGATGGCCTGGTATCCCAGCACCAGCGCCCAGCCCCAGCAGCAGGTGTACGGGGCGTCGATGGTCATGAGCGACGAACCCGCGGCCACGGCCGGTTGCGTCAGCGCCAGCGCGACTACGCCCAGGGCCAGCGTCTCGCGCCGGAACACCTGGACGGTGAGGACGTACAGGCTGAGCAACATCAGGGCGCCGCAGCCCACGGCCGGCAGCCGGACGGCGAACATCAGGCCGGCGGAATGCTGTTCCGACCAGGCCCCGAAGGCCGCGCAGCCGACGTGAATCAGGTAAGCGACGAGCGGCCCTTTGCTGTAGTAGCTCCAATCGAGGTGGCGCGACCAGTCCCAGTAATGGGCCTCGTCCGGCGACAGGTCGAGGGGACAGTTGTGGAGCAGGTAGATGATGTGGAGTGCGGCCGCACCAAGAATCAACCCCGCCGCCAACAATCGGCACGCCCGGACGGATAAGATGGGCAAAGCGGAAGGGAGGCGCGTCGGCTCGGACATGCGAGGAACTCCAGGGGACGCGGCGTAACGATCCGGCGGGGCCGGGGACGTTGGCTTGTAATCCGCATCCGCCGGAGGGTCAAGACGGGCTGCGTGAACGGACTCCGGTGGAGGGGGACGAGGAGACCTCGCCCCTACAGGGAATTGGCGTAGGGGCGAGGTCTCCTCGCCCCCGCTACAGGGAATTGGCGTAGGGGCGAGGTCTCCTCGCCCCCGCCCTTGGGAGACGTGCCAGAATTCTTAGCACAAGTCAAAACGCCGGCCCAAGGGAAAGGGTATCTCCCCTGGGCCGGCGCTTCGTCCTTCTTGACGGAAAAGGTCAGGCGTCCGCCGTGAGGTCGGCGGCGAGCTTGGCGAGGGCTTCGTGCGTGAGGGGGAAGGCGACCTGTTGCCGCGCCCCGCCCGTGGTGGAAGACTGGTAGCGACGCACGCCGGCGCCGCGACCGGTGAGCAGCACTTCGTAGTAAAACAGGTCGTCGCCGCGCTTCAGCGGGTCGGCGCTGCGGAGCAGGGCCGCGTCGCGGCCGGCGTCCACTTCGATGAGCCGCAGCGGTTCCATCAGGCCGGTGGCCCCGGCGGCCAGCCGTTCGGCCCGCGTTTTCAGGTCGGCCGTCGGGGGCGCGGCCCCGGCATGGGTCAGGTTCAGCTCCCACACGCCGCAACCGACGCGGTCGGCGCAGTCGGCGACGACGGCGGCGGTGTGGCCGGTTTCGGGGTGGGCGACGGTGAGGGTCTGGCGCCCGTTATCGAATCGCCATTCAGCGAGTTTTTGCAGGAGCAGGTCGTTTAGGGTCATCGCTCTCTCCACCGGTTTTGATGGCGTGGTCCGTGCCGTCGAACGACAGCATCGTTGGCTTGCCGTCAACGAGCGTTTGCAGATGCACCGGCCGGCTCCAGATGAACTGGAGGTTCGCCAGCACGTCGGAGGCCTGGTCGAGGCGCAGGTCCACGCCGTTGTGCTGGTGCCGCAGCAGCAATTCGCCGCGGTTGCGGAAATTGCCGTCTACTACATAGATCCACGGCTTTCCGAAGTTCGTCAGGCTGAACAGCAGCCGCTGCTTGATCTTATCAAACTCCCTCGACTCAATGATATACTGTCCGGCCTGCTCCTGGTAAGCGTAGCTGAAAAAACCGTGCCGAACGCAAAATTCCGGCGTCAGGAAGGTGTCGATGAAGGTGATGTCGTTGTGGACGCGCCGCACCTCAAAAATCTTTTGCCTCCCCAGGCCGAGCTTCTTGTCCCAGTTGCGCCGCTCGCCGATGTCCTGGCACTCGTCGTACTCCTTGCCGAAGCGGCCGGTGTTCCAGCGCTCCTCGATGTCGCGCAGCAGCTCGATGCCGAGCTTGTAGGGGTTGATGCGCGTGCGCTGCATGGCCATCGTGCCGGAGTGGTGGTCGGCGAAGTCGATGACCTCGGAAGGGTGCAAGGCCTTCTGGGTCATGATGGTGGAATGCCAGTAGCTGTTATGATTGATGAAGCCCTGGGCCGCGTAACGGTGCGTCCCCTCGACGGAGACGTCGTACACGTCGGCGCGGCGGCGTTCGACGGCCACGATTTCGTCGTCTCGACGTTCCTCCTGGAAGTACCTGCTCAATCGAATATGACGCCGCAGCGCTTCCTGCTTGCGCTCCAGGCGGAAGCCGATTTCATCAAGGAATCGTGCCGTGGAGCGTCCCGTCGTGTGGACGTGCCAGCAGCCGTCCTTGTTTAGCCGCCGGCGTGAGAGGATGCCGAAGTTCAGTAGCAGGAGTTGAACGGTCTTGCTCATCTCTGTACTTGACGTGGACAGGATCACGCCCGCGGAGCCGGCGTAACCGTCACAGTCGTAGTAAGCGCGGAGGAACGCGGCTATCACGGATTTCGGCGAACGCAGGATGACGTCCGGCACGTCCTTCAGCCGCGCGCATACGCCCGTTCGCATCCCCAAGTGCTTGAGGAAGTCGGTGACGTGCCCCGAGCTGAACAAGACGCGCCACTTCGTCTTGTCCCATTTCTTTCGCGGCACGATCCCGAACAGTTCCTCTGTTAATTGTGCGAAATGATCGGCCTGCGATTCGTCGCCGGTGGTAAGGCCGATGACGCGCTTGACTTCGCTGATGTGGCCGTCGCCGGTGAGGTAGCCGAGGAAGGCGGCCAGCGCTTCATCCACCACTTCGGGGACCCGTATCGGCCGCCGCTTGTTGTGCATGACGGTCGCGCCGGCCAGTCCGGCCTCATAGCGGGCCGCCACTTCCGCCAGGCCCGCGTGAGTTCGCGCCCGCGTCCCCTTGCGGTAGCGTATCACGGTTTCGATATCGACCCCGGCCGTTTCGGCGGCGTCCGTCAGGGTGAAGCGATGCTTCGGCTTCCAGTCCAACACGACGGGCTGCTCCGCCCAGACGTTCGACCCCGATCCGATACGGACCCGGTCGCCGACGGAGAGTTCATCCAGTCGGCGCCAACCCCCGTCCGGCAACAACAGCCGGTGCGTCACGGAGCCTTCCAGTTCCAGGCCGCGCCGCGTGCGCACCCACACCGTTTCCCGGTCCTCGAACTTCGCCCAGTCGTACACGCGCCGCTTCGCTTCGCCGTCGCTGACGAAAGCGGCGAGGCGACGGCCGACAAGTTCCTCGATCCTCAAGAAACCCCGATCCGTCGGAATATATGATCCTTTTTTTATGCACGCCCACCCTTCGTTAATCACTTTAGTCATCCCTTGAGGCGCAAAATAATACGCCTCGTCGCGGACGATTTCGAGCACGTCGCGCTGCCAGCCCTTGAGCGGCGCGTGGTCGATGAGGAACAGCAGCACGTCCTTCTCCGGCTGTTCCGGGAAGCTGCGCGCGACCTGTTCCATCTTCTTTCGGCGATCGTCTTCCTCCTTCTTGAGCACCTCGCGCGGGTTGATGTAGTCGTCCATGTAGTCCTTGGACTTGAACCGCGTCGCGTGGACGTCGTCGCCCTCCTCGGACTCCGGTTTGAAGTCGTAGCGCGACGCCGGCTCGCGGCGGCGGATGGCCACGGAATGGACGTCGATCAGGTCGTCGATGGACATGCAGCGGTCCACGAACTTCTCGACCTCGTCCTCGCCGTACTTCTCCACGTAGCGGCGGATGCGGGCGCCGTGGTTGGCCATCTCGTCCATCATCTTGCGGTTGGTGTGGGCGAAGTAGGCGTTGTTCTTGAAAAAATCACAATGGCCGTATACGTGCGCCATCACCAACTTTTGGTCTACGGTATGGTTGCTGCGCATCAGGTAGGCGTAGCACGGGTCGTTGTTAATGACCATTTCGTAGATCTTGGATAGCCCATAATCGTAGCCCTTGCGCAGCTCCTCGTAGGACATGCCGAACGACCAGTGCGGGTAGCGCGTCGGGAAGCCGCCGTAGGCCGCGATCTCGTTGAGGTCGTCGGCGTCGATGACCTCGAAGATCGTCTCGTAGAAGTCCAATCCGTAGCCGCGCGCGTAGCCCTCGATCTCCTCCTTCAACGCACGGAGGTCGGGGGGCAGGTTCGTGTTGTAGGGGTTCAGCATATGTCACCCTGTCCTGGCGAGCGGCGCGGCGTCAGCCCGCCGGTGTAGTATCCGTCCCGCTGCGCTAGTCTATACCGGCGGGCTGACGCCGCGCCGCTCGCCCCGCGAAGTCAACGTCCCGTCCCCAAAAACTCCTTGATCGATCCGAGAATCGCGTCGCGGTCGGGAATGCGGCTGCACACCACGTTCTCGCGCTCGCCGACCAACTCGTGGACGTATTCGTAAAATTCGCCGCTGCCGTAGGGGCTTTCCACCTGGCCGTAGCCGAACAGGTTCAGCTTGGGCAGCAGCTTCTCCTTCAACAACTCGATACAGTGCGGCGTGTCGTCGCCCCAGTTGTCGCCGTCGGAAAAGTGGAAGGCGTAGATGTTCCAGGCGTCCGGCGGGTAGCGGGTGTTGATGATCTTCTCGGCCAGATGGTAGGCCGAACTGATCTTGGTGCCGCCACTCTCGCGCGTGTGGTAGAAGGTGTGCTCGTCCACCTCCTGCGCCGCCGCGTCGTGGATGATGTACGCCGTCTCGACGCCCTTGTAGTGGGCCTTGATCCAGGCGTCGATCCAGAACGCCTCGATGCGGACGATCTCCTTTTGTTCGTCGGTCATCGAACCGGACACGTCCATCATGTAAATGAGGACGGCCACGCTCTGCGGCAGTTGCACCTCTTTCCAGCTGCGATACTGCTTGTCCTCGCGCACCGGAATGACCATCGGCTCGCCGGGGTCGTAGACGCCGGCGGAGATCTGGCGCTTGAGGGCGCGTTTGAAGGTGCGCTTGAAGTGGCGCAGCGACTCGGGGCCGGTTTGGCGGATGCCGGTGTACTTGTCGCGGGTGGTGACGATGTTCTTTTTGCCGCGCGGCTCGATGCGCGGCAGGGCCAGCTCCTCGCCGAGGATGGCGGCCATCTCCTCCATCGTCAACTCGACTTCGAGGATGTGTCCTCCGGGCTGGTCGCCGGCACCGCCGCCCGGCTCGCCCTTGCCCGGCCCGAGCGGCTGTCCGACCTGTCCCGGCCCCTGGCCGACGCCGGCCGACCCCTTCTGGCCGTAGCGGAACTGCGGGGCGTCGATCTGCGGCAGCGGGATGCTGACGAGGTCTTTGCCCTTCTTGCCGATCATCTCGCCGCGACTGATGTACTTGCTGAGGTTACTCTTGACCTTGCCGCGAACGAGTTTCTTGAAACGCTGGTGGTCGCGCTCGATTTTCTGTCCCACGGCTGCCCCCCTTTTATGCTCAAGCGGCGGCGATGGCGGCCGCTTCCCGGTCCACGTCGCCCAGGCACTGGACTAGAAACCACAGGATCTTGCCCAACTCCTGAATCGGCAACCGTTCCGGATGAATCAGCAGTTCGCTTCCCGTGAGCTTGAGGAACTGCCAGGCCTCGCCGGTCGTTACGCAACCGTACACCGAAGGGACGGCCTTGCCCTCCCTTTCATTGTAACGGATGGCGCCGAGCATCTGAGCCGCGCATTGGCCCAGCCCTTCCTCAATGTCGTTCTTCTTGGCTTCCAGAATAACCATGAGCGGCGCCTGGAGGACGGCCGACGAATCGCTGCGGGCCAGGATGAAATCGCACTCTCCCTTGAGGCCGCGCTCGGGATCGACGTCGAGCCGCGCCCCCGAAAAGATACGCAAGTCGTGCCCGAGAAGCACCCGGCAGGCCATCAGGACGGGGGCGACGATGAATTCACCACGGGCCTTTTCACTGGTGATGGCCAGATCTTGCCCGTTGGCGAGGGTTTCCGCTAACCACCCCGAGGGTTCCAGCGTCCCGGTCTGCTCGAAGAGCAGCCGGTCGCGGACCTTCAGGCCGAAGGCGTGGCGAAGGCTTTCCAGGTTGTATTCGCCGTAGCTCATCCGCCTATTTCCCGTCGAACCGCCAAGGCGCCAAGAGCGCCAAGGAAGACCGAGAAGGAGTATTTCACAAAGGAACTTGGTCTTCCTTGGCGCTCTTGGCGCCTTGGCGGTTCAAACTCTTACTTCTTCGCGTGGCCCCGCGCGAAGATGCTGGCCACGAACGTCAGCACGTCGGTCGCGCTCGATTCATTATACCCGTAGTTGCGGATCAGGCGGCCCTTGACCACGTCGATCTTTTCCTGCGTCGCCTTGTCCACCACGTTGGACACCAGGCTGGTCAGCTTGATCGTGTCCTTCTGGTCCTCGAACAGTTTTAGCTCCAGCGCCTTCTGCAGCCGCTCGTTGGTCTTGTAGTCGAAGCGCTTGCCGTCCAGGGCCAACGCGCCGATGTAGTTCATGATCTCGCGGCGGAAGTCGTCCTTTCGGCCCTCCGGGATGTCGATCTTTTCCTCGACCGAGCGCATGAGGCGTTCGTCCGGCTCCTCGTAGTTGCCGGTGTACTTGTTGCGGACCTTCTCGCGCTGGGTGTAGGCGCGGACGTTGTCGATGTAGTTGGAGCAGAGGCGGGCCAGGGCGTCCTCGTCGGCGGCGATGGCGCGCTGCACTTCGTTTTTCACGATGTCCTCGTATTCCTCCTTCACCACGGCGAGAAGTTCCTTGTAGTGCTGGAGCTGCTCTTGGCTGGTGATGAGCGAGTGGTGGCGCAAGCCGGCGTCCAGTTCGTGCAGCACCATGAACGGGTTGACGCTGTCCTCGTCGGGGTGGGCGACGATGGCGTTGGAGATCTTGTCCTGGATGTAGCGCGGGCTGATGCCGGTCATGCCCTCGTTCATGGCCTCGCGCTTCAGCTCGGTGACGTTGTCCTCGGTGAAGCCGGGCAGCGTCTTGCCGTTGTAGAGCTTGAGCTTCTGCAACAGTGTTAGGTTGGCGTGCTTGGGCTGCACCAACCGCGTCAACACCGCCCACATGGCCGCGATCTCGATGGTGTGCGGCGCGATGTGCTTGCCCTTGACCCGCTCGACGTTGAAGTCCTTTTCGTAGATCTTGATCTCGTCCTTGAGCCGGGTGACGTAGGGCACGTCGATCTTCACCGTGCGGTCGCGCAACGCCTCCATGAATTCGTTGTTCTGCAATCGGCGATATTCCGGCTCGTTTGTATGGCCGAGAATGACTTCATCGATGTCCGTCTGGGCGAACTTCTTGGGCTTGATCTTATGTTCCTGCGAGGCGCCGAGCAGGTCGTAGAGGAAGGCCACGTCCAGTTTGAGCACCTCGATGAACTCGACCAGGCCGCGGTTGGCGATGTTCAACTCGCCGTCGAAGTTGAAGGCGCGCGGGTCGCTGTCGGTGCCGTATTCGGCGATCTTGCGGTAGTTGATGTCGCCGGTCAGCTCGGTCGAGTCCTGGTTCTTCTCGTCCTTGGGCTGGAAGGTGCCGATGCCGATGCGGTCCTGCTCCGACAGGATCAGCCGGTAGACCTTCACGTCGGCCAGCATCCGCGCCCAGTCGCCGTCGTACTTGGCCATGCGCTCGTTGTACATCTGCCGGCAGAACGGGCAGAGGTCGCCGCGGATGGTGACTTCGTAGCCGCCGGGCTTGCAGTTCTCGTTGAGCCGGGCCAGCAGCGCCGGCCGCAGCTCCAGCGGGGCCAGGTGCAACGGGTCTTCGTGCATCGGGCACTTCTGCAAGGCGCCGTCCTCCTCCTCCGGCTTCCACGAGAAGCTGAAGAGCATGCCCTCGTCGATGCGCGCGTAGTCTTCGAGGCCGCGCTTGAGGAGGCGGGCGATGGTGCTCTTGGAACTGCCGACGGGGCCGTGCAGCAGCAGCACGCGGCGTTCGGTGCCGTAGCCCTTGGCGGCCGACTTGAAGGCGTTGACCAGCTGCGTCAGCGACTTGTCCAGGCCGAAAATGGAGTCGGAGTGCTTGGCGGCGAACTCGGTGAAGAACTTGTAGCGGACGACCTTCTCCTTGTTCTCGTACACGTCATCCGTGCCGTGGGAGAGGATCATGTCGTAGAGGCGCTGGTAGGCGGTGCGGGTGACCTCGGGGTGCTCGCGCACGATGTCGAGGTAGTCCTCGAAGCCGCCTTCCCAGTGGGTCTTGCGGTATTCGCTGAGGTTCAGCTGCTGGCGGAGAGACGCGAGGATGGCCTTGCCTGCGGACATCGATGTCACCTCCATGAAAGCGGGCGTGGGTCGCCGCGCCGCGGTTGTTTCTGGTTGTGAAGTTTCCGGCCGGAAGGACCGACGGGCGCCGGCCGACTGGGGAGAGCGTCGGAGGGAAGAACGGAGGATCGTATCCTCGCGCGTCCGATGTGGACCCCGGCCCCGCCCCGCACTCGGGCCTCTATCTCATTCTACCCCGAATGGGGAGACCGGGTCAAACCGCGCCGCCCGGTTGGTGGGGAGAGGAGCGTCATTCCCTGACGCCTGCCGTCCGGCCTGGACCGCCGGCGTTCGCTCCCACGCCGGCACACGCATTCGCCCAATCTCACCGTTTTAACGCTTGATGCAGCATACGCTCCGCGACCGGGGGGCTGTCAAGATCGGTTTACTTCGTGGCGCGGGGCGCGGGGGGCGGGGCGCGAGAAGATTGGCCCTCCAACATGTCTTCTCGCGGCCCGCCCCCCGCGCCCCGCGCCACGTCATTTGCGGTTGCCCTGGACCGGATCGGCGGCGCCGTGGTATGCACCGGGCGGATTGGCGCCCTTCCCCGGATTCCGTTGGAGGCAAACGCATGAAAAACCTACTGGCGTTTTTGGCGGCGGCGGCCCTGGTGTTCGTCGGCGTCGGCTGGTATCTGGATTGGTTCCGCGTCCACCCCGCCCCCGCCGTGGCCGGCCACCACGCCTACAGCATCGACCTCAACGCCGACAAGATCCAGGCCGACGTGGAGCAGGGCGGCGAGAAGGTCGTGGACGCCATCGAGAAGGCCCGCAAGGACGCCGAGGCCCGCAAGGCCGAGGCCGAGAAGACCGCCGCCGCCACGGCCGACAAGGCGGAGACGAAAATCCCCATCGTGAACAAGAGCGATAAATAAAGTCTGTCGAGAGGCCAAGGCCGCCGCGCCCCGATAAGGGGCGGCGGCCGTTCCCGCCGCCCCTCAACCGATTCTCGCCACGCCATAATTCCTTTCTCAGACGAGATTTACAGCGCCGAGCGCTTTGCATTTCTCATTTGCATTCGCCGGGAACGTGACCTAGGTTACTGATGTCCTCTGCTTTGGGGAGAAGGAGAGGACCTTGTGAGCCGCCGGCAGTGAGGGGATTGCCGGCGGCTCTTTTTTTGCGCGCCGAGGCGAGCGGCGCGGCGTAAGCCCACCGGTATAGCATCCGTTCCGCGGCGATATCCTACACCGGCGGGCTTACGCCGCGCCGCTCACCTGATATCCTACACCGGCGGGCTTACGCCGCGCCGCTCGCCCCCTCTTGGCGTCGCGGCGCTTTCGTTCGACAATAGCCCTTGCACAGTGACGCCCGTCCCGTGGGTTCCGTTGCGAAGGGCCGCATCATGGTCAACTCCTTCGGCAGTCAGTCGCGTCTCCGCGTCGGCGACCTCGAATACACCATCCACCGTCTCGACGCCGTGGCCAAGGCGCATCCCAACGCCGCACGCCTGCCGTATTCGCTCAAGGTCCTTCTCGAAAACCTCCTCCGCACCGAGGACGGTCTGGCGGTTCGCCCCGACGACATCAAAGCGCTGGCGAACTGGGACCCCAAGGCCAAGCCGGACAAGGAAATCGCCTTCACGCCGGCCCGCGTGCTGTTGCAGGACTTCACCGGCGTCCCGGCCGTGGTGGACCTGGCCGCCATGCGCGACGCCATGAAACGCATGGGCGGCGACCCGAAAAAAATCAACCCGCTCCAGCCGGCCGAGTTGGTCATCGACCACTCCGTCCAGGTGGACGACTTCGGCAACGGCCTCGCCTTCCGCACCAACGCCGACCACGAGTTCCAGCGCAACCGCGAACGCTACGAGTTCCTGCGCTGGGGCCAGAAGGCGTTCCGCAACTTCGCCGTGGTGCCGCCCGACACCGGCATCGTCCATCAAGTGAATCTGGAATATCTGGCAAGGGTGGTGTTCACCGACGAGAAGGGGGATCAGGGGGCTAACGCCCCCCGCTCGCCGTTGGCGTATCCGGACACGCTGGTCGGAACCGACTCGCACACGACGATGGTGAACGGCCTGGGCGTGCTCGGCTGGGGCGTCGGCGGCATCGAGGCGGAGGCGGCCATGCTCGGCCAACCGCTGTCGATGCTGATTCCCGAGGTGGTCGGCTTCCGCCTCAAGGGCCGACTGCCGGAAGGCGCCACCGCCACCGACCTCGTGCTGACCGTGACCGAAATGCTGCGCAAGAAGGGCGTCGTCGGCAAGTTCGTGGAGTTCTTCGGCGCCGGCTTGGCCGACCTGCCGCTGGCCGACCGGGCGACCATCGCCAACATGGCCCCGGAGTACGGCGCCACCTGCGGCATCTTTCCCGTGGACGCCGAGACGCTGCGCTACCTCCGCTTCTCCGGCCGGCCGGAAAAGCTCATCCAGCTCGTCGAGGCCTACACCAAGGAACAAGGGCTGTTTCACACGCCGAACACGCCGGAAGCGGCCTATTCGGACGCGTTGGAATTGGACCTTTCGACGGTCGAGCCGAGCCTTGCCGGGCCGAAACGGCCGCAGGACCGTGTGCGGCTGGGCGACGTGAAGCAGTCGTTCGCCGCTTCTCTGCCCGGTCTGCTCAGCACGGCCAAGGCGAAGCCGGCGAACGCCCAAGTGGATCTGGCCATCGCCAAGGAGATCGGCGAAGGCTCCCCCGTTGCGACGCCGCCACCGACCCACGCCGGCGGCGAGGACGCGGCGGCCAAGAACCTGCGTCACGGTTCGGTCGTCATCGCGGCCATCACCAGCTGCACCAATACCAGCAATCCGTCGGTGATGATGGCGGCCGGCCTGCTGGCGAAGAAGGCCGTCGAGAAGGGGTTGAAGACGCAGCCGTGGGTGAAGACGAGCCTGGCGCCCGGATCGAAGGTCGTGACCGACTACCTGAACGACGCCGGCCTGACGCCGTACCTGGAACAGCTGCGCTTCCACCTCGTCGGCTACGGGTGTACGACGTGCATCGGCAACAGCGGACCCCTAAAGGAGGAAATATCGCGCGGCATCGCCGACGGCAACCTCGTGGTGGCGGCGGTGCTGAGCGGCAATCGCAACTTTGAAGGTCGCGTGCATCCGGAAGTGCGGGCCAACTACCTGGCATCGCCGCCGCTGGTGGTGGCCTACGCCCTGGCCGGCCGTATGGACGTGGACCTCAAGACCGAGCCGTTGGGGACCGGCAAGGACGGCAAGCCGGTCTACCTCAAGGACGTGTGGCCGACGCAGCGGGAGGTACAGGAGGCGGTCGGCAAGTCGGTGCGTTCGGAAATGTTCACGAAAGAATACGGCGAAGTGTACAAGGGCGACGAGTCCTGGCAGTCGCTGCCCGCCCCGGAAGGCGACCAGTACCAGTGGACGGAGAAATCCACCTACATCAAGCACGCGCCGTACTTCGAGGGCATGAAGCCGCGGCCCGACCCGGTGAAGGACGTGAAGGGCGCCCGCGTGCTGGCGGTGCTGGGCGACAGCATCACGACCGACCACATTTCGCCGGCCGGCTCCATCAAGAAGGACGGCCCGGCCGGCAAGTACCTGATCGCGCACGGCGTCGCGCCGCTGGACTTCAACTCCTACGGCTCGCGTCGCGGCAACCATGAAGTCATGGTGCGCGGCACCTTCGCCAACGTCCGTCTGAAAAACCTGCTGGCGCCGGGCACGGAGGGCGGCGTGACGCGCCACCTGCCGGACGGCGAGCCGATGTCGATCTTTGACGGCTCCGAGAAGTATCAGAAGGAGGGCGTGCCGCTGCTGATCCTGGCGGGCAAGGAGTACGGCTCCGGCTCGTCGCGCGACTGGGCGGCGAAGGGGCCGCTGCTCTTGGGCGTGCGGGCCGTGATCGCCGAGAGCTACGAGCGCATCCACCGCAGCAATCTGGTGGGCATGGGCATCCTGCCGTTGCAGTTCCGCCAGGGCGAAAGCGTCGCATCGCTGGGCCTGACCGGCGAGGAGGTGTACGATCTGGAGGGGTTGCCGGCGCTGCTGGATTCGGGATTCGCCGGCGGCCGGGAGGTCACGGTGCGGGCCGGCGGTAAGACGTTCCGCGCGCTGGTGCGCATCGACACGCCGCAGGAGGTCCGCTACTACCAGCACGGCGGCATCTTGCAGTATGTGTTGCGGCAGCTATTGGGACAGAAATAGGGCGAGCGGCGCGGCGTCAGCCCGCCGGTGTAGAATAGCGCCTCGGGCACTACACCGGCGGGCTGACGCCGCGCCGCTCGCCGCGCGTTGCATTGAGGAGACGACATGCTCACGGACGACTTATCCGACTACCTCGACGCCGCTTGCGAGGCCGCGCGCCGCGGCGCGGCCGTGCTGGAGGCGTGGCGCGCCAAATTCTCGGTGCGCGAAAAGGCCCATTTCGATCTCGTCACCGACGCCGACGTGGCCTCGCAGCGGGCCGTCCGTTCTTACCTCCAGGGCCGTTTTCCCGACCACGGCTTCCTCGGCGAGGAGGAGTCCGGCCCCAAGGCGCGGCCCGGCCCCGACGCGCCGCCGACCTGGATCGTGGACCCACTCGACGGCACCACCAACTATGTCCACGATTGCCCTCTCTATTGCGTCTCCATCGGCCTGATGGTCGCCGGCGAACTGGTCGTCGGTGTCGTGCTGGACCCGTCGAGAAACGAGTTGTTTCACGCGGCGAAGGGTCGCGGCGCCTGGGTGGGCGAGCGGCGGTTGCACACCAGCCGGGCGGCGCGGCTGGACGAGGCGATGCTGGCCACCGGCTTCCCGCCGGACCTGCGCGGCCAGGAGCGCCAGCTGGACTGGTGGCGTTACTTTTCGCTGCACGCCCAGGCGCTGCGGCGCACCGGCTCGACGGCGATCAACCTGGCGTGGCTGGCGGCCGGCCGTTTCGACGGCTACTGGGCCTTCGACAACCACGTCTGGGACGTGGCTGGCGGCGTGGTGCTGGTGCGCGAGGCCGGCGGTTTGCTCACGGCGCCGGAAGGCGGACCCTACGATCCCTTCTCCAATGAGGCGCTTGCCAGCAACGGGCCGTTGCACCCGGCACTGCTGGACGCAATGCGGACGGGGCCGAAATGAACGCTGGCGAACCGGGGGCGTCAGCCCCCGTAGATGGGCTTCGGCGCTTGCACCGCGCCTCTTGAGGCTGAGAGCCTATGCGAAAAGGCGTCTGAAATAGATGTGACACCGATTTTTCCTCAGGCGATTGTGGTGCGGCGGGGGGTTCATTCCTGCTTATTCTTTCCCGGAGCGCGCGGGTCCGCGTCCGGCGACCGCGTCCACACGGTCACCCGGAACTCACTGATGAAGAGGATCCTCGGTTTGTCTCTCCAGGGGGTGGCCCCAAACAGGCCGACGTACACGTCCTGCTCGCCGTCGAGGAACTCCGGGTGGGCGATGGCCAGGGTGCTCGTCAGGCCCGTCGTGCGGTTCTCGACCATGAGCGAGAATTTCCCCTGGACCCGCTGGAGCGTGAGACGCAGGTTGTCGCCAATGGACACCAGCCCCACCTCGTAGAGGTTGGAGTCGCTCCCGCCGTTGTTTTCGACGATGAACTGACTGGAGTGCCCTTCCCCTTTGCCGGGACGGAGAAAGCCGCCGCGGATGTTCTTGTCGCTCTTGACGCCCGCGTACAGGCCGAACTGATCGACTATTTCCAAGACAGGGGCGTAGGGGATGTCAACCGTGACCGAGAAGTCTTCCGTCCCGGTGAAGCCGAGGTCGGAAAGGCGAACGCCCGGGTACTCGCCCTCGGAGAGTTTGACCTGCTCGTTCAGGTCGCTCCGGGTGGTGGTCAGTTCCAGCCGGCCCGCCTCCCGGTTGAGTCGCAGGTTGGGGTCCTGGGCGGGGAGGTCTTGCCCGGTGCCGGGCAGCCGGTGCGTCAGCCCCGTGCCCAGGCCGGCCGCGTCGCGGATCGTGCCGTCCAGCGGCCGCCGGAAGTCGAGGGTCAGGGTTCGAGGCGTCACGACCGGCGGCGGTTTGATGACCCGAACGAACCGCCCGGCGTCGGCCTGGCCGCGGCCCGGTTGCAGGACGACGCCGGCCTGGCCCAGCGAAGCCGCCTGGTCTTCCTTCAAATCGACGGGCCTTCCGGACTGCGCCCCCGCAAGGGCCTCGACCTGGCCCTTGAATACAAGCACATCGGTGGACCCGTCGTCGGCCACGGAAACGCCGAATTCGGTCCCGAGATCGATGACCTGGCCCCGCGGCGACTGGATGGTAAACCCCTTGGCCGACTCCGGCACGCGGGCCGTGATCCGGCCGCGCAGGACCTCGGCGCTGTTCGCGGAAAGCAGGACAAGGTCCGCCGGCCCTTCGAGCACCACCCGGGCGCCGCTCCGGAAGCAGAGTTCGGCCAGTCCGCGCCGAAGGCGGAGTTCCTTCCCGACGACGAGGTCGCCCGCGGGTTCCAGGCCCGCCTCCCATTCGCAATCCTGGGCGTTGAGCAGCCAGGCAATGGTCGGCGCCCGTTCCGGAAGCGGCTCGGGCCTCGGTTCCCTCGGAAACCACCACCAGAGGCCGGCAAGGACAAGGGCCACGACGGCGGCGAGCGCCGTGCGCACATAGGGGCTTGCGGGGAGGCGGAACGCTCCGAAAGATGGCCGGGCGCGGGGGGGCGTGGCCGAGGAGCCGTCCCGCAGACCGTCGATCAGGCGCAGCACATGATCCCCTGCCTTCTGTGCCCGGGCGTCCAGGTGCAGGTCGGTGTGCAGGCGGCAGTAGCGGACGAAGTAGTGCCGCAAGCCGGCATTGGAACGCAGTCGGTCCGCCAGGGCGCGCAGCCCCTTCTCGTCCAAACTCCCGTCCAGGTAATCGTCGATCAAGTCCTGGACGTCTTCGGGATGGTCTTCCGGCGGGTTCATGACAGCCCCTCCCGCCTTTCCTTCAGAGCACCGCGGATGCACTCGAACAGCGCCCGCCGGATGCGGCGCAGGGAATTGTAAATGCTCTGGGGCGCCCGGCCCTGCTCCTCCGCCGCCCGCCGGACTCCCCCGGCCTCGCCGTAACACGTCCGGACCAGTTCCCGGTCTTGTCCCCGGAGGTTTTCGAGGCAGCGGGCGAGGGCCTCGCGGCGGTCCTCCAACTCGTCGTGGCCCATGTCCGCATGGGTGTCTATGAGCATCAGGCTCACCTCGTCGGTGAGGTACAGCCGATGCCGGGACCGGCTTCGGAAGAAATTGGCCGCCTCCAGCCAGGCGACCCGGCAGGCCCAGGGGAAAAAGGGGCGCCCGCGGTCATACTCATCGAATTTTTGCCAGAGCACAAGGGCGACCTGCTGGAAGACATCGTCGGCGTCGTTCAGGTCGCGAAGTAGTGCATGGATGTACCCGTAAAGCCGGCCGTTTTCAGCCCTCAGGAGGTTCGCAAATTCCGCCTTCCGCTCTTGAGACGGTTCCACCAGTCGGTCGTCCTTGGTCAACAGTTCGGGGGCGCCTCTACCTATCGTCCGGTATGGCGCGGTTGTAACCAAAAAATGAGAAAATTTTCGGGTTACAAATGGCGGCCCTCAAACGAATACCTACGGAGCGTTTACCTACGGAGCGTTTTCGTTCGACCCGGGGACGTTGGGAGAAGAGCGGCCGCAGTCGGCGGCGTCGGTGGACTCGCACGGGACGCGCCCTGGCAGTCGAGCCACGCGCTTTCCAGCAAAACCTGGCCCCGGCGAGGCAATCGGGCCCGAACGCGCCTTTCCCCATTCGGAGTCATGAGAACGCCGGCCGAAAAACCTGAGAAACGTTTTTTCCATCTTACTTTCAGGGAGACAGGTCATGGTGATGCTGAAGTTCAGGACGGCCAAGGGCTTCACGCTGATCGAGCTGCTGGTGGTGATCGCCATCATCGCCATCCTCATCGGCCTGCTGCTGCCCGCCGTCCAGAAAGTCCGCGAGGCCGCTGCCCGCATGCAGTCGGCCAACAACCTCAAGCAGCTCGCCTTGGGAGCGCATAACCACCACGACAGCATTGGCGTGCTCCCCGACTGGGGGTCGAATTATAACGTCTGGCCCGGACCCACGAACACCGCCACGGGCGTTGCGCAGACCGGCGGCTGGGCCTTCGAGATCCTGCCCTACATCGAGCAGTCCGCCATCGTCAGCAACTGGGTGGTGGGCACCAACAACAACGGCTATGGGGTGAAGGTTTTCATGGACCCCGGTCGGGGGCGGACCCCGGTCGACGCCAACGGCTACGCCCGCACCGACTACGCCCTCAACGTCTACCCCTACGAAGGAGGGCATCCCAATAGCCCCACGGACTCTGGAAGCACCGGCAACAGCTGGGCAGGCAACGCCAGGCATAACCCGCTGACGCTGGTGAACATCACGGACGGTACGTCGAACACCATCCTCATCGGCGAGAAGGCCATCGCCTCGACGAACTACGCCGCCAACTCCCCCAGCTGGGACGAAGGGGTCTTCAACGGCGGCATGGGCGGCAACGGCCGCTTCGGCACCTGCATCGTCCGGGACGCGCCGTCCTCAATCGGCGGCCCCTACTGGGGCGCGCCGTACTCGAGCGGTTGTCCGTTCTGCATGTACGACGGCAGCGTGCGCTTCATCCCCTTCGACACCACCGGCTACATCGTGCCCCTGCTGAGCCATAACCTGGGCGACATCTACACCGGCCCGTGACCGCGCGGGCCGCCCCGCGGCCCCCGACGCGGGAGCGCGATGCACCCCGGCCGCGGGAGGGGCGAGCGCGCTTGCCCCCCTTGCTATCCCCGGGCTCACGCCGCACGATCTTGCTTCTTTCACCCCTCTCAAGGAGAAATTAATGCGCCGGGCGTTCCGATCCTGCCGTCTGCTGGTGCTCTTCGCCCTCGGCGGCCTGACGGCCGCGGGCTGTGGCGGCGGCGGCGCCAGGCCCAAAGGCCAGCTTCTCACGGACGGCCAGCCCTACAAGCTCGTGGACGGGGAGTCGGTGGCCGTCACGTTCAATTCCACGGAGCCCGGCAAAGGCTCGGCGGCGGCGACCGTGGCTCAGGACGGCTCCTTCACGATACAGGGGGACGGCCTCCAGTCAGGCTCCTACATGATCTCGGTCCTAAGCACGAACACGAATTCCGAGGAAAAGTACAGGGACAAGTTCAACAACGCCTTCAACGGGGCGAGTTCTCCCCTTAAAGTCGATATCGGGCCAGAGTCGTCGCCGACCATTGACATTGACCTGGGCAAGAAGACCGCTACCAAGAAGTAGCCGGGCCGGCGGGCGCAGCACACGCCGGGGTCCGAGGGCTTACGCCCCTGAGCTATGGGCCGCCCAGAAGGGGCGGATCGAGATTGTCAAACCACCTGGCACGACATTCGGGCCTGCGGAGGCGGACTGCCCTGTCTGCCTCCCCAAGGCGACGGGTCATGCCGAGACCACAGCCGCGGAACCGCGGGGCCTTCACGCTGATCGGACTGCCGGCGGTGATCGCCGTCATCGCCATCCTGATCGGCCTGCTGCTGCGGGCCGTCCAGAAGGTGCGCGAGGCCGCCGCCCGCATGAAGTGCGCCAACAACCTCAAGCAGATGGGCCTGCCGCCCGTGCCGTCTGAAAAAGATTACCTGACCAGTAGGAAACGAACGATGAAGCTTTCTCTACAGGGTCCCATCATCGTCCTTTCGCTGTCCCTGTTATCTCACATGGCGGCTTGTGCCGCGCCGGCTTCCATCCATTCCGGCCCGTATTGGCTTGACGCCGCCGGGGACAAGATCAACGCGCACGGGGGCGGCGTTCTCCAGGTCGGCGACGCCTACTACTGGTTCGGAGAAAGCAGGAAAGGCAAGGAAGCGTGCCAGGCGATCAACTGCTACATGTCCAAGGACCTGAAGCAATGGGAGTTCCGAGGCGCCGTCTTCTCCGGCACAGCGGCCGACCCCCCCCTGGCAGACCTGAACCTGGAACGGCCCAAGGTCATTTACAACAAGGCGACCAGGAAGTACGTCCTCTTCGCCCACCGGGAAAAGGCCGGCGACTACTCGCTGGCCCGGTTGCTGATCGCGACCTGTGATAAGGTGGACGGCCAGTACGCCTACGTCGCCGACTTCAGGCCGATGGGAAATGAGTCCAGGGACATGACGGTTTTTCAAGAGGATGATGGTTCGGCCTACGTCCTCTCCTCCGCGAACGGCAACGCCGACATGGCCGTTTACAAGCTGGCCCCCGATTACCTGAGCGTCGCGTCCCAGGCGGCGACCCTGTTCAAGGGGGCCCACCGGGAAGCCCCGGCGGTGTTCAAGAGGTCCGTCAACGGCGTCCCGTACTACTACCTCATCACCTCCGGGAGCACCTACTGGGCGGCGAACACGAACTTGATCGCCTGGTCTACCCGTTTGACCGGCCCGTACGCCCCGTTCCAGGTCCTGTGCAACAGCGACACCGCGAACACATACTGTTCCCAGAGTGCGTTTGTGCTGCCGGTCAAAGGAACCAAAGGCACGAGCTATGTGTTCATGGCAGACAGGTGGAAAGGACACAACGTGGGGGACTCACGGTACCAGTGGCTGCCCATCCGGTTCAAGGACGAGCACACCGTCGCGCCGCTGCCGGTGCAGTTCGGGGACGCCTGGCAGATCGACGCCGTGACCGGTCAGTGTTCTTATCCGCTGGCCCCGACGCCGGCCCCCAATAACATCGCCAGGGGCGGCTCCTGTATCGCCAGCGTCGGCAACGATATCAACGGCAACGAGGCGTCGATGGCGTTTGACGGAGTCAAGACAAAGTGGTGCGCCAGGGACGGAGACTACCCGCACTGGCTGAAGGTCGATTTGGGGTCCGACTATAAACTGTCCGGCTCCGAGATCGCCTGGGAGCCGCTTAAGCAGGTTGCCCACCAGTACAAGATCGAAGGGTCAACGGACGACAAGATCTGGATGACCCTGGTCGATAAGACCCGGAATGAGGACGCCGCGAAGGTACAGGCGGACGCGGTGGACGGTCACGCGCGGTATGTGAGGATCACCGTCACCGGGGCGCTGTGCCCGCCGGGCGGTTACGCCTGGGCGTGCTTGTGCGAGTGGAAGCTGTTCAGCGACGGCGTCAACGTTGCTCTCAACAGAGCCGCCACCGCGGACAGCGAACAGTCAGGGGAGTACAGCGCCAAGGCGATCGACGGCGACTTCTCGACGGGGTGGAGGAGCGGGAATGGCGACGCGAACAACTGGTGGAAGCTCGACCTGGGCCGGCCCCGGAACCTGACCGGATGTCGGTTCATGTGGGAGTCCCCGGGTTTCCTTTACCGGTACAAGATCGAAGCGTCCCCAGACGGCCTCCGCTGGTCCACGGTCGTCGATCGGAGCAAAAACACAGAAGTTCAATGGATGCCGGTGGATGCCTTTACCGCTGAAAACGTTCGGTATGTACGGCTTTCATCGACAGGTCTGGAGCGCGGTTGCTGGATGGGGCTCATGGAATTTGAGGTCTTTGATACCACCCCTTTGCCGCCTGGAACGGAGTACACCCCTATCCAGTGACCCCAAGACAAACGGGAGATAAATGGGCCGGGTCGCCCTGGGAGGTATCTCCCAGGGCGACCCGGCCCACTTACCCCCGACACCGTCGTGGCTCTGGCTTTCATGCCAACCTTTTCAGGGCTGCTGCCGTTTGTACTCGACCAGGAACAGCTAGGTGTCGGCCTTGGTCTTGAATTCCTTGGGGCGCGCCTTGCCGCTCAGATCGTAACAGACCCGCAGGGTGGCGTCCGTGAGCTCGGAGAAAATCGGTGTCAAATGCATGGCGTGGACTTAAGGCGCAAGCGATTGGCAATTCGGCGTTTACGTCTTAGGGCGTTGGCGGTGTCCGTTTGTCCACGCGCGCTTGGCGCTCGACGAATTACGCCGACCGCGGAGGTAGCTTACCACTCGCCCAACCGCTGGGAAGCGGCGGCGGGTGGCGTAAAGCATTATATTGCTTCGAGTTGCACTTTGAGTCCAAGCCATTCATTCGACGCCGATTTTCCCGCCTGCCCAGAAGCCCCCTCCGAATGGTACACTCCCTGTTCCCCCGCGTCCCCGGAACGTCGAGGTACACATGCCGAGCCATCCGTCCACCAGGGCCTGCCCGTTCAAGAGGTTGCGGCCGCGCCGCTGCCCGCGGGGCCAGGCGACCCTGCTCGGCCGTAAGGCGGGTCCCGGCGGCGGGGGCCGCCCGCCCATAGCCCGGTTCTCGACGGGGCCTGTCCTTCATCGTCGCTCAACGGCGCCCATTGCCGGGCGCAGCCAGACTCTTGGCGCATTGGCGCAAGAGCCTCATAAGTCCGGCGTGACAACGACTTACGATGCGCCAAATGATGCGCCAAATGGCGCATTGGCGCACGGATCGGGCGCGAAGGATGGGGGGGCGACGCCGCGGGCATTCCTCACGGCCTTTCGATCCATGCCCATGCGCGCCAGGGGTGACAACGAATGGGGAAAACAAGCGTGTTTGGAACCTTTTCGGATGGGAAAAATGTTCCTTACGCCTTTTCGCACAGACTCTGACGCCCCCAGCTAGCAGGCGTAGCTTGTACTTTGTCTCCTGTAATGAGAGGGTTAGCCGCATGAACCATGTCGCCATTCGCCGCGAACGTCTGGCGCGCCTGCTGCCCGACGAGAGCCTCGACGCCCTCCTCATCAGCAACGCCGTCAACGTGACTTACCTCACCGGCTTCACCGGCGACAGCAGCGTCGTCGTCCTCACCCGCGACCGCGCAATCCTCATCAGCGACCCCCGCTACACCGGACAGATCGCCGACGAGTGCCCCGGCCTGGAGACGCACATCCGGCCGCCGACCCAGCGCATCGGCGAGGCTGCCGCCGAAGTGCTCACGAAACTCGGCCTGCGCGCCGTCGGCTTCGAGAGCGGCGTCGTCACCGTGGCGGAGTTCGACTACATCAAGGGGCTGGCGCCGACGGTCGAATGGAAGGGCGTCGCCGACCGCGTCGAGCGGATGCGCATGGTCAAGGACGACGACGAGTTGGGACGGATACGCGGCGCCATCGCCGTGGCCGAACGGGCGTTCACCGCCCTTTGCGCCCTATTGCGACCGGAAGACACCGAAATAGAGTTGTGCGACGCGATGGAGGCCAACGTCCGCCGGGCCGGCGGTCAGGGGACGGCGTTTCCGTCGATCGTCGCCGTCGGCGACCGCGCCGCGTTGGCCCACGCGCCGCCGACGGATCGGCCCGTGTCGGCGTCCGGGTTCCTGCTGGTCGATTGGGGCGCGACGGTCGCCGGATATAAAAGCGACTTGACTCGCGTTCTGGCCACCCGTACAAAAGCGTCTTTCGCGCGGGACGCGGACGGCCGCAAGCTGGAAGAAGTCTACGCCGTCGTCCTGCGAGCGCAAGAAGCCGCGATTCGGGCGGTGCGTCCGGGCGTGGACGCCAAGGACGTTCACGCCGCGGCCCACGGCGTAATCGCCGACGCGGGTTACGGAGACGCCTTCAACCACGGCCTCGGCCACGGCCTCGGTTTGCAGATTCACGAAGGGCCGGCCGTGCGGGCCAACTCGACCGACGTGCTGGCCGAGGGCATGGTCTTCACGATCGAGCCGGGGGTCTACCTGCCGGGCTGGGGCGGCGTCCGCATCGAGGACGATGTGCGCGTGACGGCCGACGGCTGCGAGGTGCTGACGTCCGCCCCGCACGACCTGTGGCTCCTGGGGGCGTCCCGCTGACCGACGACGGGGGAACGATACGGTGGCCGCGGAACCCAAGAACGACGCCAATCCCTTTGACGTACAAACCATCCGGCTCCTGGCCGGCTTGATGAGCCGGCACGACCTGAGCGAGATCGACTTGCGCGAGGGCGACCGCCGCCTCCGCCTGCTCCGCGGCGGCAACCACGTCGCCGCCGCGCCGGCCCCCCTGGCCCATGCCGCGCTGCCGGTCGCCACACCGGCCCCGACGCCGGCCGCCGAAAAGCCGGCGAGAGCGCTGGTTGAAATCAAGAGCGAGGGCGTTGGCATTTTCTACGCCCGACCCAAGCCCGAGGCCGAACCCTACGTCCGCGTCGGCAGTCGGGTTCAGCCCGACACGGTTGTCGGCCAGATCGAGGCCATGAAACTGTACAGCGAGATCCTGGCGGGATGTAACGGCGTTATCGCCGAGGTCGTGGTCAACAACGAGCAACCCGTCGAGTATAACCAAGTGCTGTTCCGGGTCGATCCCACAGGCTGAAGTAGTCAGTAGCCAGTAGTCAGTAGTCGGCGGCGTGCTTTCGCAGACGTGACCTGGAGGCGCCGACGGAATGCCTGCTGACTACTGACTACTGACTACTGACTACTCCGTTATGTTCCAACGCATCCTGGTCGCCAATCGCGGTGAGATCGCCCTGCGGGTCATCCGCGCCTGCAAGGAAATGGGCGTGCAGGTGGTGGCCGTCTACAGCGAGGCCGACCGCGACGCACCCTACCTCGCCCTGGCCGACGAAGCCATCTGCATCGGGCCGGCCGCCGCGGCCCAGAGTTACCTCAACATCCCGCAGATCATCAGCGCCGCCGAACTCACCGACTCGCAGGCCATCCACCCCGGCTACGGTTTCCTGTCCGAAAACTCCGGTTTCGCCGAGAAGTGCCGCGATTGCAAGATCGAGTTCATCGGCCCGCCGCACGAGGCCATGCACAAGCTCGGCAACAAGGACCAGGCCCGCAAACTCGCGGTCAAGGCGGGCGTCCCCGTCGTGCCCGGCAGCGACGGCCTGATCCAGAGCGAGGAACAGGCCCTGACGTTCGCGCGGGCCGTCGGCTTCCCGGTGCTCATCAAGGCGGCGGCCGGCGGCGGCGGCCGCGGCATGCGCGTGGCCCGCGACGAGGCGTCGTTGAAGACCGGACTGAACGCCGCCAGCCGCGAGGCCGAGAGCGCCTTCAAGGACGGCAGCGTCTACCTGGAGCGCTACATCGACCGGCCGCGCCACGTCGAGGTCCAGCTGTTCGGCGACCGTCACGGCAACGTCGTTCACCTCTGGGAGCGCGATTGTTCGTTGCAGAGGCGCCACCAGAAGCTCGTCGAGGAGTCGCCCGCCCCGAACCTGCCCGACGCCGTGCGCCAGGAGATGTGCTCCGCCGCCGTGCGCCTGGCCAAGACGGCCGGCTACCAGAACGCCGGCACCTGCGAATTCCTGGTCGATCGGGAAAACCGCTTCTATTTCATCGAGGTCAACGCCCGCATCCAGGTCGAGCACCCGGTCACGGAACTGGTCACGGGAATCGATCTGGTGAAGGAGCAGATCCGCGTGGCGGCCGGCGAACCGCTGTCGTTCCGCCAGGAAGACGTGGCGCACCGCGGGGCCGCGATGGAGTGCCGGATCAACGCGGAAGACCCCGCCGCCGACTTCCGGCCGTCGCCGGGCCTGGTGACGCGCTGGCAGACGCCCGGCGGCCCCGGCGTCCGTCTCGACACGCACGTCACGGCCGGTTACCGCATCCCGCCGAACTACGATTCGCTGGCGGCCAAGCTACTGGTCTGGCAGCCGACGCGCGCGGAGGCGATGGCGTGCATGCGCCGCGCCCTGGCCGAGTTCGTGGTCGAGGGTGTGCATACCACCATCCCCCGCCTGCGCGAGATATTCAACCACCCCGCCTTCATCGCCGGCAAAGTGGACACCACGTTCATCGAGCGGACGTGGCAAAAGGGGTAGGCCAGGAAGGTTGGTGTGATCGGACGCGGCCTTTTCAGCCCCTCACGGGGCTGAAAAGGCCGGCGAGATTGAGGTGCTGTCGCTCGACCCGGACGGCGGCGAAACGTCGCCGGACGCCTTCCACGAATTTAAGGTGCTCGGCAGAACGACGGTCAAGGACGAAGTCCGCCGGGCCGTGGCGGCCGCCGTCCTCAAGGGCGTCGCCGACAGCAACGGCAACGTCGGACGCTGCTTCGAGCCGCGCCACGGCCTGCACGTCGTCTACGACGGCCGGGTTTACGATTTCGTGATCTGCTTCCACTGCCTGCAAATCCGCGTGTTCGTGGGCAAGGGGCTGCTCGACACCACGCCCACCACGACCTCGGCCCGCAAGATGATAACCAAGGTCCTTAAAGACGCCGGTGTGCCGGTGGACGCGTCGGGCAAGAAGTGACCGATCGGGACCGTGGAAATGAAAACGCCCGCCGCGTCGGCGACGCGGCGGGCGGGGTCACAAGGCGTCGTCCTCACGAGCCGGTGGGGGCGACCTTGCCGGCGACGAAGTTGAAGGTGTTGCTGGCGTTGGTGCCCAGCGTCGTGATGGCGGCGATGCACACCACGATGATGAGGGCCAGCATGACGGCGTACTCGACCGCGGTCGGGCCGTCTTCGCTCTTCAGGAAGCTCACCAAGGCGCTGCCGAACTTTTTCACGTGCCTCTCCTCTACGTTGAGAAAAACCAAGACTTTCCGGCGTTTCCCTCGGTCCGATTCCGCGGGACGCCTACATGGCACAAGTAAAGGTCAGGACCGGCGGTTTGTCAAATTCTCGGATTATTTCTATCTTGCGCGATTATTCCGCCGCCAAAAGAAGGGGCCGGCCGCGCGGCCTCTTCCCGTATATTGAGAGGGAGGTCGTTCCCCGCAACGCGAGCACCGCCATGAACCCCGAACCCCGTTCCGCCGGCCGTTTCCCCGTCGTCCGCCCCCGCCGCCTGCGCGGCCATCCGCTGCTGCGCAACCTCGTCCGCGAAACCACGCTGACGGCGCACGACCTGATCCTGCCGCTGTTCGTGCGGCCGGGACGCGGCGTCAAAAAAGAAATCGCCTCCATGCCCGGCAACCACCAGCTGAGCGTCGATCGGCTGGCGGAGGAGGTCGGCGCCGCCCTCGACCTCGGCGTCGAGGCCTTCATCCTCTTCGGCATCCCCGCGCACAAGGACGCCTCCGGCTCCGCCGCCCTCGACGAAGGCGGAGTCGTGCAGCTGGCCCTGCGGGCGCTGCGCGAACAGTTTAAGGATCGCGTATTGCTGATGACCGACGAGTGTTTTTGCGAATACACCGACCACGGCCATTGCGGCGTCCTGGGCGAGACCGGCGGCCGGGTCGATCTGGACAACGACGCCACGCTGCCGCTGTTGGCGGCGCAGTGCGTCAGCCACGCCCGGGCCGGCGCCGACGTGGTGGCCCCGAGCGGGATGCTCGACGGCATGGTCGGCGCCATCCGCGCCGGCCTCGACGCCGCCGGCTTCTCCCACCTGCCGATCCTGAGCTACGCGGCCAAGTACGCCTCCGGTTTCTATGGCCCGTTCCGCGACGCCGCCGAGTCGCCGCCGCAGTTCGGCGACCGCAACGGCTACCAGATGGACCCCGCCAACGGCGACGAGGCGCTGCGTGAGGTCGAACTGGATCTGGCCGAGGGCGCCGACATGATCATGGTCAAACCGGCGCTGGCGTATCTGGACATTTTGCGACGGGTGAAGGAGCGTTTCGCCGTGCCGACCGCCGCCTATAACGTCAGCGGCGAGTTCGCGATGGTCAAGGCGGCGGCCCAGAAGGGCTGGATCGACGAGCGGCGCGTGGCGATGGAAATCCTGACCGGCATCAAGCGGGCGGGGGCCGACATGATCCTGACTTACTACGCGCGCGACGCGGCCCGGTGGCTCAAGTAAGGGACTTTTCAGAAAGCCGTTGAACCGCCAAGACGCCAAGAGCGCCAAGGAAAGCAATTCCTTGTATTCCCTTGGCGCTCTTGGCGTCTTGGCGGTTCAACGGCCTTTCCCTTCCCCGGCATATCGTTTGCCTCTCTTTCCGGGATCGGTTTCGGCGGGCGCGCCGCCGGCGCGGCGCCTGTCACGTCTCAACCGCCGGCAGCGCCAGGGAGATGAATCCATGACAACCGCGAACAACGTCCGGAATCACGCCACCGTGGTCGGGGTGTTTAACGACGTCCGCATGGCCCAGGCGGCCGTGGAAGAGTTGCGCCGCGTCGGTTTCCGCGAGGACCAGATCGGCGTACTGTCTCGCGATCACCGGGCGGACACCGGCGAAACCACGACGGCCGCGGAGGAGACCGGCTCGCACTGGGAAGAAGGCGCCGCCGTCGGCGCCGCCGCCGGGGCCGGCATCGGGGCGTTGTGGGCCGTCGGCATGGCCACCATCGCGCTGCCGCCGATCCTGCCGGCCGTGCTGGTGAGCAGCTGGTTGGTGTCCGTGCTGGCCAGCGCCGTCAGTGGCGCCGTGATCGCCGGAATCGCCGGCGCCCTGATCGGTCTCGGCATTCCCGAAGAAGAGGCGACCTACTACGAAGGCGAATTCAAGTCCGGCCGAACCCTCGTCACCGTGCAGGCGCCCGGCCGCTACGAGGAAGTCCGCGACGTCCTCCGCCGTTACGGCGCCTACGACCACGCCAACCGCGAAGTCGACCGCGAATCCGCCGTCAACCGGAACGTCAACGTTCCCGTGGCCCGTGAGGACGTGCTCGAACGGCGGCCGGTCTCCAACACGCCGGACGTCCGGACCAGCGACGTCCGCGTCCCCGTGGTCGAAGAGGAGGAATTGAGCGCGAGAAAACGGGTCCGGTAGCCGCGATTGGGAAACCAAAACCGGCCCCGCCCGGCGACGATGCCGCGAGACGGGGCCGGTTCGGCTCTGTAGAAAGCCTCGAAAAGAAATTTCACCGCGGAGAACGCAGAGCGCGCGGAGGAAAGACAAGAAAGCATTTTGCCCGTGCCTTTCTCCGCGCTCTCTGCGTTCTCCGCGGTGAAATTTAAGTGTTGGTGGGTTTTCTACAGAGCGGGCCGGTTCGCATTTCCATCCCATGAGCAGACGGCGGATCAAAAACGGGAAGCGGCCGGCTCAGGAGTTTATTTCTTCTCCGGTGGCGCCAGCAGCAGCACGCGCTCCATCCCGGCGCCGCTAGCCATGTCCTCCACGTAGACGGTATCGCCGTGCGGCACGTCGGGGTCGGCGTCCAGCAACAACGTGGTACGGTTGTCTTTCCGGACGTAGCTCCGCAGTTCCGCCGGCAGCATTTCCTTCGGCACTTCCTTGTCTTCCACGCGATAGATGGTCCCGCCGTCGGCCCGCCGCAGCGTCACCTGGATCATCTGCTCTTTCACCTCTTGCTTGGTGATAATGGCCGGCCCCGCGTGCGCGGCCGAGGCGTTGGGCGCCTCCAGGCGCTTTTCCAGGACCGAATAGGTGAAAAGCAGGATGAAGAACACCAGCAGCACCATCACCACGTCGATCAGCGGCGTCATATCGACGTGCGTTTCGTCGTCCTCCGGGCTGGGCAGCGGCTCCAGGGCCACGGCGTCGGCGAAAACCGGGTGGCTCTCGAACTGCACCCAGTCGCGGTCGTCGGGGCCGCGCACCTCGTCCGTCGGCGCCCATTCGCCTTCTTCCAGGCCCGCCAGCACTTGCGCCGTGGAAAGGTCCTCCCGGACCTGCGGCGAACCTTCCGGCCGGACTTTCCAGGTCATGGTTTTTTGTCACTCACGCCGGTGTATTTGTGCACGATCTTGGAGCGGAACGGCGGTTGCTCCAGTTCGACGGTCAGCTGCCGCACGTCGCCGGAGCGCACCGCCGGGTTGGCGTTGATGGTCAAATCGACGGCGTCGCGGTTCGCCAGCAGCGCCTTGAGGCGGTCCAGGAGCGCCGCCCGCGTCGGCAGGTCGCGGTCGCCCTCGGCCGGCGGCGAAGCGCCGACGCCGAGGGAATAGACGAGAGTAGGGTCGTCTTTGCCCTTAAAGTTGATGCCGACCCAGACCGAATCGTGGGCATCGACGACCGAGCCGTACACGGCCGGCGGCGTCGGAATCTGAGAGCCGCCGCCGCCCACTTTGGTCGTGAGCAGCATGAAGACGATCAGCAGCACGAGACTCACGTCGATCAACGGGATCATATCGACTTCGGTGTCTTCGTCGTCGGGCTGCCGCTTCCACGAAAATCCGGTCTCCACCGGCTCCATCGGCTCGACCTGGCTCTCGACGACGGCCGCCGGCTCGACCGGCTTCGGGACGTAAACGGCGAAGTCGGCCATGTCGCCGAGTCGCACCCATTCGGACGTGCCGGACGGCCGGGCCATGTCGTCTTCCAGCAGACGGCCTTGCCGCACCCAGTCGGCGACGACGTCGAACGGAACTTCCTTGTAGACGGTGTTGCCCTCGACGATCCACACGTCAAGGAAGCGGCGTTTTTCGGACATGAGAGCGATCCCTGTAGGACAAGCTTTAGCTTGTCCCGTGGTAAGGCAAGCTAAAGCTCGCCCTACAACATTTACCTCCGCGTGACGCCGGTCGCTTCCGCGCCGGCGGTGATTTGCGCGGCGGCGCCCTTGCCGGCCGGCTTGACGTTCTGCAACAGGAACAAAAGGCGGTGGGCGGCGCTCTTCATGCGCAGCTCGAAGCGGCCGACCCAGGACCGAAAGAGGACGTGGGCGAAGACGAGCGGGATGGCCGTGATGAGGCCCAGCGCCGTGGCGAATAGCGCGAGTCCGATGGCGCCGGCCTGGTCGGCGACGCCGCCGCCCTTGGCGTCTTGGATTTTTTGGAACGTGTTAATCATGCTGATGACGGTGCCGAACAGGCCGACCATGGTGGCGACCTTGGCGATGGCCAGGATGGGCGGCAGCAGGAAGTTGAGGTCGGGCGCGATTTCCAGTTCGATGGCGTTGGCCATGGCCCGGCGGACGGCCGCCAGCCCCTGCTTGTACGACTCCAGCCCGGCCACGTAGAGCCGTCGCGGAATGATCTCCGTCCGGCCCTGGCAGTAGGCCAACGCCCCCTGGACGCCTTCCTTTTCCAGCTTCTGCTGGAAGACCGGCAGGAAGGCGCTCATGGCAACGCTGGCGTTGTAGTTGAGCAGCAGCCGCCAGATGACGAGGGTGAGTCCCGTCAACGACATGAGGAACATCGGGACGGCAAAGTACCAGTCGTGGGTGACGAAGGTGAAAAAGGCCTGCATGAGAAGTTCCCGGGTCGAAGGGGGCCGCCGGCGTCGGCGCGCATGGAACGTCTGACGGGTTCGGACCTATCTTCCTTTGTACAGCGGCCGGAGCCGGCACGCCAGAGGGAGGTCATTTCCCGAAGCGCAAAACCGCGAAACTCCCCGGAACCATCGCCGGCCGCGGCCGCGGATTGTCGGCGGTCGGGGCCGCGGCCGGCTTGAAGTCCGCCGACGGCAGGAACAGGTCGTGCGTCTTGCGGTCCAACGCCATCGTCCGCGACTTCGGCTTGGTCTTGACCGTCTCCGCCACGCCGTACTTGTCCGGCCCGTCCTCGTGGATCACCGTCACGGTCCCGTCGCCGCAGGAGAAAAAGACCATCCCGGTCTCCGGGTCGAAGGCCGCCGCGTCCACGCCCTCGCCGATCGGCTGATGGTCCACGACCTTGCCGGTCTCCGCGTTGACCACGACCATCATCTTGTTATGACAGCCGATGAAGATCCGGTTCGTCTTCGCGTCCATCGCCATCGCCGACGGTTCCTCGCCGGGCGCCAGCGGCCAGCGCTCCAAAACGGTCATCTTCTTGGCGTCGATTTTGACCACCGCGTCCTTGTCCTCCAGGTTGGCGAACACGTTGCCCGCCCCGTCGGCCGCCGCGAACTCCGGCTTGCCTCCGAGGTCGATGGTCCCCGCCGCCTTGCCCTCGGCGGCGTCGATGACGGTGGCGCTGCCGTCGCGGCCGTTGAAGGCGAAGACGCGCTTCGTGGCCGGGTCGTAAACGATGGCGTCGGGGTTCTTGCCGGTTTCCACGTCGCCGAGGGGTTTAAGTGTTTTCAGATCGAATATTCTCACGTTATTGGCCCGGCCATCGCTGATGAAGCCGCGGCCGAGGTCCGGCGCCAGGGCGACGCCGTGGACGCCTTTGAGGTCGCCGATCGTGCCCTTCACCTCGTTGGAGTCGATGTCCAGCACATCGACCCGATTGCCGTGCGAGACGTACAACCGCCGGGCCGCGTCGTCGGCGATCAGATAATCCCAACCGCCGTCGCCGGGCACGGGGATGGTCTTGAGCAGGTGGTAGCCTTCCTCCGCGGCGATGGCCGCGGCGGCGGCCGCGAGGACCAGGCAGGAAGCGACGAGGGTTCGCACGACGACCTCCGGGAGTAAGGGGCGACCCTTCTCGTGGGCGTCGGCCATCCTATCCGCCCGGCGGTCGCGGGCAAGGTGATTTCCGCCGCGGCGCCGCATCGGCCGGTTCAACTTGTCCCGTTCGCGGCCCGTTGGTAATGTCCCGCCGCCCACGTCGGACGTGTGGCGGGTACGGCCGGTAGGGTTGCGGAGGGCGAAGGAATGCGGAACCATCAATTGCTCCTGGCGCTCGGTCTCTTATGCGTGGCCGCCGGCTGCGTGGCCGACGCCCAAAGCGTCCTTCCGTCGGCGGCGGACGCCCGGACGCCCGAACAGCTGGCCGTCGCCGCCATCAAGAAGGCCCGCGGGAAGGTGACCATCGACAAGGCGAATCCCAATCAGTCCGTCAACGCCGTCGATTTCCACGGGGTCCGCGTCACCGGCGACAATTTGGACCTGCTGGCGGCGTTGCCGAACCTCAAGGAAGTGAACCTGTATAACACCGAACTCCCCGACGACGGCCTGGACCACCTCAAATCTCTGGTCGGGCTTCAGACGCTGAACCTCTGCGCCACCAAAGTCACCGACGCCGGGCTGACGACCTTGCGCGCGCTGCCCAACCTGCACGCGCTTTACTTGAACAATACGGCGATCACCGACGCCGGCCTGGCGACGCTCGGTACGCTGTCCACCCTTCAGGACGTGGACCTGCTCGGCACGCGCGTGACCGACGACGGCCTGGCGAACCTGCAAAACCTGCACGGCCTCAAGAATTTGTCGCTCGGCGGTCCCGCCGTCACCGACCGCGGACTGGCGAATCTGGCGGCAATCCGCGGCCTACGGGAACTGCGCCTCTCACGCACCGGCGTGACCGATGCCGGCGTCCAGAACTTGCAACATGCGTTGCCGCAGCTGAAAATCATCCGCTGACCGAAGCGGAACCGGCTGGTCAAATCCGCCCCCCCTCCCTAGCATGAAGGTCGAGAGCCGGTAGCTCAGTCGGTAGAGCAACGGACTTCAAATAGGAGTGCCCGGGCCGAGAGGCCCGTGGTAGAACCGCTCCATTTGCTGGGACCCCCTGAGAGCCGCCGGTACGCATGACGAATGCGTGACAATCCGGCGGATTGGGCGATCAGCAGGAAAGGCCCGCCGCGGCGGGAATCCTCAGAGACTTGACGAGCGGCTCCCCACCGGGTCGCGCCGGGGGAGATGGTAAAGTCCAGACCGCAACGACGACAGGTCGGCGGGCGAAAGCCCGTGCGGTAGGTTAATCCGTAGGTCCTGGGTTCGAGCCCCAGCCGGCTCACTTTCTCTTCTCAACAACCCCCGGCCCTCACGTTTCGGCCGCGCTCGCCGCGGCCGAGTTCAGCGCGGCGCGGATTTCGCGGAAGTCGGCCGGCTTGACGACGTGACCGGTAAACCCCTCTTCGCGCGAACGCCGATGGTCCGACGGGCGGCCGTGGCCCGTAAATGCCACGAAGGCGATCCGGGATAGGTCGGGATGGAGCCGGATGCGGCGGGCGGTCTCGTAGCCGTCCATCCCCGGCATGGCGAGGTCCATCAGCACCACGTCCGGCCGGAAAGCCCGGGCCGCGACGACTGCCGCGGCGCCGCCTCCCGCCGTCTCCACGACATAGCCGGACATGGCGAGCAAGATGCGCAGGGTTTCCCGCTCGTCCGGATAGTCATCGACGATCAGGACGCGCAGAGACGGTTCGAGTTTAAGATTGGTATTGTCCACGATCACCGGCCTCGGGTTGAGAGGTATTGTCCCCCCGGCCGGAGGGTTTGGCAAGTGAAAAAGGAAGGTCGTTTCCCGAATTGTGAACGGGACGCTCCGCTTGCCGCGTTTGCTACTTTGGTCGGGCGGAATCGTGGCGTCGGCTTTTGCGGCGTCCGGGGCCGAAAGTCGCGGCGGCGAAGGCCCGATCGGGCCGGGTGGCCTGTTTGACGGGGGCCTCCGCCCGGAAACCCGTCTCCGGCGCCGGCTTGTCCGGCGCCGGCCCGCGTAGACTGCCGATAAGACATAGGACGAGGATTGCAAGGTGTTCGGACGTTGCCCTACCCTCCTTTTTTGCCCATTTTCCCCAATTTGTGAGGTTGCCGTGGCAATTCGGAACCCCGTTTGCGATGATATCAGGGCGCGGAGGGACGGGACACGGGTCCAAACGGCGACGGATTACGGCAGCGTTTTTTCCTCGGACGTGCGGAGCGTGGGCATGGAACCGCTACGCGAATTCCTGAACGCCGTCCGGCACCATGGGACGGCGCGCGGCAACCTGTTGGGGCTGCTACACATCCTGATCGGCCGTCGCATCACCCGCGCCGACGGTGCGTCGGTCAGCGGCGGCATGACCTGGCGCGAGTTGGCGATGCTGCTCAAGCAGCTGCGTTGGGACCGCGAGGCCGTGCGCGAGTTGAATCTGGGCCCGGCCGACCTGCCGCCGCGCGACCGCGAGCGCTTCTGGTACGCGGCCATTGCCCAGGCGGGCGTCGGCTCCGCGACGGCCAAGGCGGCGGGCGACCGCCTCGTGGCGCCGCTTCAGGCGCTCGGTTACGTCGTCGGCCCGGCCCCCGGCGGTTCGGCCCCTTCCGGCGGCTGACGGCATATAACAACCGGGCGAGCAGGACGCCTCGATAAAGGGCGACTTTCATGGTCCAAATCGCGCCGCATCGCTTGTGGCTGGGGCACGCCGGAGAGGGCGAGGCGTTCCGCCGCCTGTTCGACCTGGGCATCGAGGCGGTGGTGCATCTGGCCGCCGAGGAGCCGCCGTTGGCTCTGCCGCGCGACCTGATCCTCTGCCATTTCCCGCTGCTCGACGGCATCGGCAATCGGCCCTCCACATTGTCCCTAGCGATCGAGACGACGGCCGCGCTGGTGCGGGCGGGGACGCCGACGCTGGTTTGCTGCGGCGCCGGCATGAGCCGTTCGCCGGCCGTGGCGGCGGCGGCGCTGACGCTGGCGTTCGGCGGCTCGCCGGACGCCTGGCTGAAGTCGGTGGCCGAACACCATCCGAGCGACGTGTCGCCGGGGCTGTGGGAGGAAATCCGGCGAATCCTGGTCACGCCCCGCCCGGCGT
>Ga0182024_10004276_pt1 | contig 33054 bp, 32 predicted proteins | sample P32metaG_FD_120480 | JGI IMG/M metagenome (GOLD analysis project Ga0182024, IMG submission 120480) | Permafrost microbial communities from Stordalen Mire, Sweden - P3-2 metaG (Illumina Assembly) | ecosystem: Environmental > Terrestrial > Soil > Wetlands > Permafrost | place: Sweden: Stordalen... | reverse complement strand
GGCCTCATAGGCGCCGGTCGCATGCGCTGCGTAGAACGGCGCGTAAAGCACGAAGCGGTAGTTCTCAAAGAGCCTAAGGCGCATGGCATCCCTCCCTCGGCTTCGCTATCGTTAGCACATCATCGAGGGAGGACGTGATCCATGACCGCTGCCGCCGCACTCAATTGCCTTGCCGGAGTCCGCGTCCTCGATCTGACGCAATTCGAGGCGGGACCGACCTGCACCGAGGTCATGGCTCAACTGGGCGCCGAGGTGGTCAAGGTCGAGAACCCGCGCGGCGGCGAGCCCGGCCGCATCCTCGGCGCCGGCCCCAAGCCGGGCGCCGACGCCTATTACTTCATGGTCTACAACGCCAACAAGAAATCGGTGACGGTCAATTTGAAGTCGCCGCGCGGCGTCGCCTTGGCCAAGGAGATGGCGGCCAAGGCCGATGTCTTCATCGAGAACATGGCGCCCGGCACGATCGAGAAACTGGGGCTCGGCTGGGAGGTGCTGCACGCGATCAACCCGCGGCTGATCTACGCCCAGGTCAAAGGTTTCGGCGAGGGCAGCCCCTACGAGCACAACCTCGCCTTCGACATGATCGCGCAGGCGGCGGGCGGCAACATGGCGATCACCGGGGAGGCTGGCGGGCGGCCGATCCGGCCCGGTCCGACGCTGGGCGACACCGGCACCGGGATGCTGATGGCCATCGCGATCGTGAGCTCGCTCTATGAGCGGCAGACCACCGGCAAGGGCCGCCGCCTGCAGGTCGCGATGCAGGACGCGCAGCTCAACTACACGCGCGGCACCTTCGTCAATCACGCGCGCACCGGCGAGCCGCAGCAGCGTGGTCGCGCCGGGTTCGGCGGGCCCCCGCCGTCGGACATCTTCCCGTGCAAGCCCGGCGGGCCGAATGACTGGTGCTATGTCTTCAACTCCCACAACAACCCGGAGCACTGGCGCCGCACCGCCACCATCATGGGTCGCCCGGAATGGGCCGACGATCCCGAATTCCTCGACCGCAACAAGCGCGTGAACCACGCCGACGAGGTCAACGCGATGGTGACGGCGTGGACGCGGCAGCGCACCAAGCAGGAGGCGATGGAAATCCTCGGCGCCGCCGGCATCCCGGCCGGCGGGGTATTCGACACCGCCGATCTCCTGGCGGAGGCGACTTTCGAAAGCCGCGGCATCATCCAGACACAGCACCACCCCAACGGCGACTTCCGCATGCCGACCTTCCCTGTGCGCTTCGACGGCAAGCCGCCCGAGATCACCCGCTCGCCGCTGTTGGGCGAGCATACCGGCGAGGTGTTTCAGTCCTGGCTCGGCCTCGGCGCCAGCGATGTCGCCGGGCTCAAGGACGAGGGGGTGGTTTAGCGGCGAGGCGAGCGAGCGCCCAGCCCCTCACCCTCCCAGCCCTGCGGGCTGGGCCCCTCCCTCTCCCCGTAAACGGGGCGGGGGGATTTGAGGCGCCGGCGCGCTCCCTCTCCCCGCTGGCGGGGAGAGGGTTGGGGTGAGGGGCCATTTCCGGCATCTCACCCGGACGACTTATGTCTCGTCGCGCTCCTCGCGCATCTGGCGCAGGAGATCGCGCACGCTGCGCGCGGTGCGCAGCTTGCGGCCGATATCGGGTGCGAGGCGCAGATCGCCCTCGCCGTCGAGCCAGCCGGCCTCGGTGTCGGGCGGCAGCTCGCGCATGACCTCGGCGAAGGCGCGGAAGATCGCCTCCACCTGGTGGGCTTCGAGCCGCCTCTCTGTCGCCACGCTCGCGCCTCCACGCCGATCCACGAGCGAGACTAGAGGCCTCGAACACCTATTCCTACCCCTATCGTCTTGGTGGACATCCGCCCGTGGAGCGCGCCGGCTTTTCCCTGCTGACTTCCTGCATCTGCTGGAAATCAGCAGGGGCCGATACTTGCGAACCGGCCTCAGAACAGCGCGAGCTGGTCGCCTTTCCGCGCCGGCGGGCGGAACAGCGTCGTGTCGAGCGGCTCGGTGTGGCGGCGCGCGAAGCCTAGCCGGCGGCAGGCGCGGTCGAAGCGCATGCTCAGCATCTCGGCATAGGGGCCGTAGCCGACCATCCGCTTCGACCAGGCCGAATCGTAGAGCTTGCCGCCATGGCTTTGCGCGACCAGCGACAGCACGTGCGACGCCTTGGCCGGCCTATGCGTCTCGAGCCATTCCTTGAAGAGGGCCTTCAGCTCCAACGGCAGGCGCAGCATCGTGTAGCCGGCGGTGACCGCGCCGGCATCCTTGGCCGCCGCGAGGATGTCCTCCATCTCGGCATCGTTGAGCGCCGGGATCATCGGCGCGGAGAGCACGCCGGTCGGGATGCCGGCCTTGGCGAGCGCGGCGATCGTCTCCAAGCGCCGTTGCGGCGTCGCGGCGCGCGGCTCCATGACCCGCGCGAGCTGACGGTCGAGCGTCGTCACCGACACCGTGACGCAGGCGAGCCGCAGCGCCGCCATCTCGGCGAGGATGTCGATGTCGCGCTGGATCAGCGCCCCCTTGGTGACGATCGTCACCGGGTGGCGGAAATCGCGCAGCACTTCGAGGATCGAGCGCATCACGCCGAGCTTGCGCTCGGCCGGCTGGTAGGGGTCGGTGTTGGTGCCGATCGCCATCGGCCGACAGGCATAGCCCTTCTTGCCGAGCTCGGCGGTCAGCAACGCGGCGGCTTGCGGCTTGTAGAAGATGCGGCTTTCGAAATCGAGGCCGGGCGACAGGCCGAGAAAAGCGTGGCTCGGCCGCGCGAAGCAATAGATGCAGCCGTGCTCGCAGCCGCGATAGGGGTTGATCGAGCGGTCGAAGCCGATATCGGGCGAAGTGTTGCGGGCGATGATGGTGCGCGTCGCGTCGATCGAGAGGGTCGTGGTGAGCGGCATCGGCTCGGGCTCGGCGCCGGGAACGCTCCAGCCGTCGTCGAACGCGACGCGCTCCTCGCTCTCGAAACGCCCGCTCGCGTTGCTGGCGGCGCCGCGTCCCTTGCGCGGCAGGAGGCTGACCGGCATATCCATACGGCCAATATGCTGCGTCCATGAGAACATTACAAGAACATATCGCGATGTCCGCCGTGATCCCGGTGGTCGACGGCGCAGAAGAGCTGCCGCGGACGTTGGCGGTGCTCGCGGGTTCAGGGGCGGTCAACGAGATCGTCGTCGTCGATGGCGGGTCGCGCGACGCCAGTGTCGAGATTGCCCGGGCGGCCGGGGCACGGGTCATCGCGGCGCCGCGCGGGCGCGGAACGCAGCTCGCCGCCGGGGCGACGGCGGCGAGGCACGATTGGCTCTTCTTCCTGCACGCCGATTGCCGACCGTTGCCCGGCTGGGAGGATGCGGTCAGCGCTTTCGTCGGGGAGTGGCCCGACAAGGCCGGGTATTTCGTCCTGGCGCTCGACGATGTGGCGCCGGCGGCGCGCCGGATCGAGGGCGTCATCGCCTGGCGCTGCCGCGCGCTGGCGTTGCCGTATGGCGACCAGGGCCTGGTGATCCACCGCAGCCTTTACGACGCGGTCGGCGGTTTTGCGGCGATCCCGCTGATGGAGGATATCGACATCGTGCGCCGCCTCGGCCGTGAGCGGTTGCGGCCGATCGGCGCGACGATGCTGGCTTCCGCGCGGCGCTATCGCAGCGGGGGGTATGTGCGCCGGCCGTTGCGCAATCTAGTCTGCGTGTCGCTGTATTTCGCCGGGGTGAAGCTGCAAAGGATTGCGAAGCTATACGAATGAAAACCTTGCGCCGCCTTTTTTCGCCATCCCGGCGACGATTGGGACCCATTTCCGCCGTGGGCCCCGGCCTTCGCCGGGGTGGCGCGTAAGGCGATGCGACGCACCTTGATCCTCTTCGTGCGTCTGCCGCGCCTCGGCATGGGCAAGAAGCGGTTGGCGCGCGATATCGGCGCGGTCGCGGCGCTGCGTTTCGAGCGGATGATGCTGGCGCGCAGCCTGCGCCGGTTCGGTCGCGACCGGCGCTGGAAGCTGCGGCTCGCGGTGACGCCGGATCGCGCCGCGCGCCGTTGGCCCGGCGCGATCCCGCAAGGCGCGGGCGACCTTGGCGAGCGCATGCGTCGCGCGCTCGGCGCTTGCGGGCCGGGGTTGGCGGTGCTGGTCGGTAGCGATATTCCGGGGCTGATCGCCAGCCATATCGCCGCGGCGTTCGCGCTGCTTGGACGACACGATCTGGTGTTCGGCCCGGCCAATGACGGCGGGTTCTGGCTGGTCGGCTGCCGTCACCGGCCGCCCGATTTCGGCAAAGTCCGCTGGTCGAGCCCGCACGCGCTCGACGATGCGCTGGACGATATGCCGAAATCGCGGTCGGTCGGGTTCGCCGCTCGGCTCGGCGATGTCGACGACGGCGCCGCCTACCGCCGACTCAGACCGCGCCGGGGATTTTGAGCCGCTATTTCTCCTGCAATCGGGGCATCAGCTCGACGAAGTTGCAGGGGCGGAAGCGGTTGTCGAGCTGGTGGACGAGGATGCCGTCCCACGCGTCGCGGCAGGCGCCGGGCGAGCCGGGCAGCGCGAAGAGGTAGGTGCCGCCGGCGACCCCGGCGGTGGCGCGGCTCTGGATCGTCGAGGTGCCGATCTTCTCGTAGCTCTGCCAGCGGAACAGCTCGCCAAACCCGGCGATCTCTTTCTCGTAGACGTGGTGGAACGCCTCGGGCGTTACGTCGCGGCCGGTGACCCCGGTGCCGCCGGTCGAGATCACGACGTCGATCTCGGGGTCGGCGATCCACGCCTTGAGTTGGGTGACGATCTCGGCGAACTCGTCGCGGACGATCTTGCGCGCGGCGATCTTGTGCCCGGCAGCCTCGGCCTTCTCCTGCAAGGTGTTGCCGGAACGGTCGTCGGCGGCGCTGCGCGTGTCCGACACGGTCAGCAGCGCGATGTTGACGGCGAGGAACGGGCGGTCGTGGTTCAAAGGCATCGCGTCACTCCTACTCAAATTCCGCCAGCTTCGCCTTCAGCGCCAAGAGGTCGCGCCACGCCTCGCGCTTGCGCTCGGGCGAGCGCAGCAGAAAGGCGGGGTGGAACATCGGCAGGGTCGGCAGCTTGGCGTCGAGCCCGGGCACGGCGAGGTCGAACCAGCGGCCGCGCAGCCGGGTGATCCCCTCGGCGACATCGAGCAGGGTGCTCGCCGCGGTGCCGCCGGCCAGCACCAGCACTTTCGGCCGCGACAGCACGATGTGGCGGAATACGAACGGCAGGCACGAGGCGATCTCGGCGGCGGTCGGCTTGCGGTTGCCGGGCGGGCGCCAGTAGATGACGTTGGTGATCTGCACCCCAGCGCGGTCGAGGCCGATCGCCGCCAGCATGCGGTCGAGCAGCTGCCCGGCGCGGCCGACAAAGGGTTTGCCGATGCGGTCCTCGTCGGCGCCGGGCGCCTCGCCGATGATCATTACCGGCGCGGCGGGGTTGCCGTCGGCGAAGACCGTGTTGGTCGCGGTGCGCTTCAGCGGACAGGCGTCGAACCCGGCGACGAGCGCCGCCAGCGCCTCGATCGTCATCGCTTGGCCGGCGAGCGCGCGGGCGGATTGCGCCGGCTCCGCCGCCGATTCGGTCAGCGCCCGCGGCGGAGCGGTCGTCGCCGGCGGCGCGAACGAAGCGGCGGGGCGCGGCGGAGCGGAGCGCGGGGCCGGTGATCTTGATGCCGGTTCCGGCGCGACCGGCGCCGGCGGCGCCAGGCGATCGAGCGCTATGTCGCCGATCGCCTCATCGGCACCCATCTCGATCTGCCATTGCAGCAGCGCGAGCGCCTGGTCGATCGCGAGCGGCGGGGTCGGTTGCGGTGGCATGACGAGAGCCTACCACCGGCCTCCCGTTTTCGCTCCCATCGTATATAACCGGGGCAAAACAAGCCCGAGGTCAGACGGTGCCCGAAATCGAACGCGAGCGGATGGAATATGACGTGGTCATCGTTGGCGCGGGCCCAGCGGGGCTGGCGGCCGCGATCCGCTTGAAGCAGCTCGCGGCGGAAGCGGGTGGCGAAATCGCCGTCTGCGTCATCGAGAAGGGCTCCGAGGTCGGCGCGCATATCCTGTCCGGCGCGGTGTTCGAGCCGCGCGCGCTCAACGAGCTCATCCCCGATTGGCGCGAGCGCGGCGCGCCGCTCAACACCCCGGCGCGCGAGGACCGTTTTCTGCTGCTGAGCGAGCGCCATTCGTGGCGGCTGCCGACGCCGCCGCAGATGCACAATCACGGCAATTACATCATCAGCCTCGGCAATCTGTGCCGCTGGCTGGCGACCCAGGCCGAGGAGCTGGGGGTCGAGATCTATCCCGGCTTCGCCGCGGCCGAGGTGCTGTACGACGAGGCCGGCCGGGTGGTCGGCGTCGCCACCGGCGACATGGGGATCGGCAAGGACGGGCTGCCGACCGCGAGCCATACGCCGGGGGTCGAATTGCGCGGCCGCGAGACCCTCTTCGCCGAGGGCGCGCGCGGCTCGCTGACCAAGATGCTGGTCGAGCGTTTCCACCTGCGCGACGGCTGCGACCCGCAGACCTATGCGATCGGCATCAAGGAATTGTGGGAGATCGACCCGGCGAAGCACCAGCCGGGGCTGGTCGTGCACACGGTCGGCTGGCCGCTCGACAACAGCACCTACGGCGGCTCGTTCCTCTATCACCTCGAAGGCGGCCAGGTGTCGGTCGGCTTTGTGATCGGGCTCGACTACGACAACCCGTATCTGAGCCCGTTCGAGGAGTTCCAGCGCTTCAAGACACATCCGGCGATCCGGCATTTCTTCGAGGGCGGAAGGCGCGTCGCCTATGGCGCGCGGGCGCTCAACGAAGGCGGGTTCCAGTCGATCCCGCGGCTCGACTTTCCCGGCGGGGCGCTCACCGGCTGCGCCGCCGGCTTTGTCAACGTGCCGAAGATCAAGGGCAGCCACACCGCGATGAAATCGGGCATGGTCGCGGCCGAGGCGGTGTTCGCCCGGCTCGGCGGCGATGAGCGCGCCAGCGTGCGCGCGGCGCTCGAACAAAGCTGGGTGTGGGACGAGCTCTACCGGGTGCGCAACATCCGCCCGAGCTTCCGGCTGGGTATGTGGGCCGGGCTCGCCTATTCGGCGCTCGACACCTATGTGCTCCGCGGCAAGGCGCCGTGGACCTTCCACAATCATGCCGATTACGACCAGCTCGCGCGCGCCGACGCAGTGCCACCGATCCGCTATCCCAGGCCCGACGGCAAAATCAGCTTCGATCGGCTCACCTCGGTGTCCTTTTCCTTCACCAACCACGAGGAAGGCCAGCCGGCGCATCTCAAATTGCGCGATCCGGCGAAGGCTATTTCAATTAATTACCGCCTCTACGACTCGCCCGAACAGCGCTATTGTCCGGCCGGGGTCTACGAGATCGTCGATGACGGCCCGGGTGGCGGCAAGCGGCTGCAGATCAACGCGCAGAACTGCGTCCACTGCAAGACCTGCGACATTAAGGACCCGAAGCAGAATATCGATTGGGTAGTACCAGAAGGCGGCGGCGGACCGAACTATCCGAATATGTGAGACCCCGGCGCGGCATGACAGGGTTCGGGCGGTAACGATGACATCTGCGGCGATCGGACGATACAACCGGCGAGCCAACCGATGGCGCGCGGCGCCGGTCTTGACCGCGCTGGCGGCGGCCGGGCTCTGGGCGCTGCCCGCGCTTGCCGCGCCGACGCCGGCGGCGAGCGAGGCGAAGCCGCCACCCGCCACCGCGCATCCTTTCGGCACCTACCTCGCCGGGCGGCATGCCGAGCAGCTACGCGACTACCCGGCGGCCGCGTCCTGGTTCGACAAGGCGATCACCGCCGATCCCAACTCGCCGGAGCTGATCAGCCGCACCTTCCTGATGGCGGTCGGCGCGGGCAATTTCGACCGGGCGCGGCCGCTCGCCGACGAGGTGCTGAAGCTCGACCCGACTGACGCGCTGGCCCAGCTGGTGCTGATCGTCGACCGGCTCAAGGCCGGCGACGCCGCCGGCGCGCTCAAACGCGCCGCCGTTTTGCCGCAAGACGGGGTGCATCGCTTTATCGGGCCGTTGGCGTTGGCCTGGACGCGGATGGCGGCCGGCGACCTGCCGGGGGCCGATGCCGCGCTGCAGCGGCTCGACAAGTTCAACGGGTTCCAGCCGCTGAAGGATTTCCAGCTCGGCCTGCTCTACGATTTCGCCGGCCAGGCCGACAAGGCCGAGACCTTCTACAACAAGACCCTGGCGGACAATCAGCAGCTCAATTGGCGGCTGACCGACGCGATCGCCAATTTCTACGAGCGCCATGGCAAGGCCGACAAGGCCAAGGCGCTCTACCAGAAATTCATCGACCAGAATAGCGGCAGCGAGATCGCCCAGACGGTGCTGGCGGCGCGGCCGCCGGGGGCGCCGAAGCCGCTGATCGGCTCGGCGAGCGACGGCCTCGCCGAAGCGATGTTCGATCTCGCCAGCGTGCTGAACCAGACCGAGACGATCGACCTCGCGTTGATCTACGATCGCTTCGCGCTGGCGTTGCAGCCGGATTTCCGGCTTGCCCAGCTGCTGCTCGCCGATGTGCTGTCGACGCAGAACGAGCCCGCGCAGGCCCTCGCGGTGCTCGAGCAGATCCCGCGCACCTCGCCGTATTCCTGGTCGGCGCGGCTGAGGGCCGCCGCCTCTCTCGAGGAGCTCGACCGCTCCGACGAGGCGATCGCCAAGCTCAAGGAGATGGCCCAGGAAGCGCCGAAGACGATCGGCGCCGATGTGCAGCTCGGCGATATCCTGCGCAACAAGAAGCGGTTCGACGAAGCGGCCGCCGCCTATAACGAGGCGATCGAGCGCGCCGCCGCCGCCGGGTTCCCCGACCGCTGGGCCTTGTTCTACGACCGCGGCGTCTCCTACGAGCGCGCCGGGCATTGGCAGCAGGCGGAAGCCGACCTCGAACACGCGCTCGAACTGAAGCCCGATCAGCCGCTGATCCTCAACTATCTCGGCTATTCGTGGATCGACAAGGGCGTAAAGCTCGAGCAGGGCGTCAAGATGATCGAGAAGGCCGTCGAGCTGCGCCCGGAGGACGGCTATATCGTCGACAGTTTGGGGTGGGCGCATTATCGGATGGGCGATTACGCCGGCGCGGTCGACTATCTCGAACGCGCGATCGAGCTCGTGCCTTCCGACTCGACGATCAACGATCATCTGGGCGACGCCTATTGGCGTACCGGCCGGCTGACCGAGGCGCGCTATCAGTGGCGGCGGGCGCTGCAATTCAGCCCCGACAAGGACGATATCGCGCCGATCCAGGCCAAGCTCGACAAAGGGCTCGCGCCGGTTTCTCCAGCGTCGTCGCCGTCGCCCCCCGCGCCGGCGCAACCCGCGGAGCGCGGCGGCTGAGCGGCATCGTCCCAATCCCGGGCGAGGCGGTCGCCGTCCTCGCCCCCGCCAAGATCAACCTCTTCCTCCACGTCATCGGCCGGCGGCCCGACGGCTATCACCTGCTCGACAGCCTCGTCGCCTTCGCCGATATCGGCGACGAGATCACCGCGGCGCCGGCCGAAGCGCTGTCGCTGGCGGTGAGCGGGCCGGAAGCGGCGGCGCTTTCCGGGCTCGACGGCGACAATCTGGTGCTGCGCGCCGCGAGTCGGCTCGCGGGGCATCACGGCATCGCGCCTGACGCGGCGCTGCGCCTCGACAAGCATCTGCCGGTTGCCTCCGGGATCGGCGGCGGGTCGAGCGACGCGGCGGCGACATTGCGTGCCCTCGCCGCGCTGTGGGGACTGCCGCTCGACCCAGCGGCGATGGAGATCGCCGCGGCGCTCGGCGCCGACGTTCCCGCCTGTCTCGCGGGGCGCCCAGTCTGGGTTGGCGGCCTCGGCGAGCGTCTCGATCCGTTGCCGGAATTGCCGCCGCTTGGCATCGTCCTCGCCAATCCGCGCCGGGAATTGCCGACCGCCTCAGTCTTTCGCGCCCGGCAGGGTGATTTCACCACCGGCGAGCCGCGCCGCGCCGCGCCGCCCGACGCGGCGGCGCTGATCGCGTTGCTGAGGCGATGCCGCAACGATCTGACCGAGGCCGCGCTCGGCTTGGTACCGGAAATCGCCACCGTGCTCGCTTGCCTCGACGCGCTGTCGGGCGCCTATCTCGCGCGAATGAGCGGCAGCGGGGCGACTTGCTTCGCGCTGTTCGCCGATCGCGCGGCGGCTGCGCGCGCCGCCGCGATGCTGGCGACAACCGAGCCCGGCTGGTGGGTCAGGGCCGGGGCGCTGCTGTCGGATCCGTTGCCGGTCCGGCGGGTGGGGTCGTTTGGTCGAGCGCCGCGCCAATCGTAGCCGCGAGGCCCTCGGCGCGCGCCTTGTCCTTCTCGCCGAACTGCTGGAACAATTCGCCCGCGCGCTGCTTGGCGCCGGAATCGCCGCGCTCGCCGGCGGCGCTGTACCAGGCATAAGCATCGACCGGCGAACGAGCGACCCCGCTGCCCGCTTCGTAAAGGATCGCCAGATTGACCATCGCCGGCGTCAGCCCCTGTTCGGCGGCGCGCTGATACCACCGCGCCGCCGTGGCGAAATCCTGCTTGGCGCCGCCGGACCCGTCGGCATAGGCGTGCGCGAGGTTGAACTGCGCGCCGGGATGATTGCGGTCGGCGGCGCTGCGATACCAGTTGAGCGCCTCGGTCAGGTTGGTCGCGACGCCGAGCCCGCGCTCGTACAGCACGCCGAGATTGTATTCGGCGGCGACGTTGCCTTGCGCCGCGGCGGCGTGAAACCATGTCGCCGCGCTGGCGTAGTCCTGCACCAGCCCGTCGCCGCGCGCGTAGAGCACGCCGGTATCATATTGCGCCGCCGCATCGCCGGCCTTGGCCCGCGCCAGGTAAAAGGCGGCGCGCGCCGCCGGATCGGTGGGTGGAACATTCGATGGCGGTGGCGATGGCGCCGGCGCGGGCACGGCGGCCGGAACGGGATGCGCGGCCTTATCGGCGAGAGCCAGCTGCTTGGTGATGGCCCCGGCTGGGCTGGCGCTCGTCGCGCCGACATTCGTCCCCGCCATCCGAGTGAGCAAGGCGCCGCCGATATAGGCGGCCAGCGCGATGAGGACCGCCGTCAGGGCGATCACTCCCGACAACCGCAGCCGGTTCTCTTTCGTCGCGAGGTATCGCGACCAATCGCCGATCGCGCTCGAGAGCCACGCGGTCGTCGCGGATTTTGCCGCCGAGCGTGGTTCGGCGGCGCCGCCGGGCTGGGCTGCTGGCCGTCGCGGCAGCTTTGACCGGGCACGCGCCAGTCCGCGCGCCGCTGTCGCGACGACCGCGCCGGATGCGCGGCGCAGCACCAAGCCGGCGACGATGCCCCGCTCGGCGAACGCGCCGTGCCGCCGGCTTCGCGGCGCCGCGTCGCCAGGCGCCTGAGCGGTCGAGACAGGCGTCGTGATCGAGGCCGGGAACGGAAGCTCGACCGCGTCCTCGACCGCGTCATCGGGCGGCGCGGCGGCAAGCGAGCGAGGCGCCGGCGGTTCGGGCGCGGGCTTCGGTTCGGGCGCGGCGGCGCCGACCACCGGCGCGCGCGGATGGACGACGATGCTGCCCGTTCTCGGCATTCGCGCGAGCGGGGCGATCTCCGGCGAAGGCGGTTCGGGGGGCGGCGGCGCCCCGGGTGGCGACGCCGGTGCGGCGCGTATCGGCCCGGGTCGCACCGGCGCCGGTGACGATCGCGGCATCGGCAGCCGGATGAAGCGGGATTTGAGGCCGGGGAGGGTCTCGCCCGTCGCCTCGGGGGATGTCGCCGACGATGTGGGGAAGCGGCGCTGAACACCGCCCGACACCGGCGCCGCCGGTGGCGCGGGTTCCGCCGCCGGCGGCATCTCCGGGACGGCAGCGGGCTCGGCAGCGGGTTCGGGCGCCGGGAGCACGCCACTGTCCGGCTCGCTGGTGAAGTCGACCCATTGGACATCGCGCCAGCGCGTTCCGACGCGCTCCGCCCGCGCGACCGGGCCGGGGCGAGCAATTGGGGCGCGCGCCGGTTCCGCGGCGGCGGTCAAAGCGTCGCCCGGCGATGTGCGGCGCGGCGCGCCAGCTCCCTGCTCACTTGTTCGCCTATTCGTGTCGCGCAAGACGCCAGGGGTGCCGGAGGAACGGGTCGAGTCAGGCATGACGGTCGGCTTCCGTCTGAGCGCGGTGGTATTCAAGTCCCTGCGCGCCGTGGATGCAAGCCGATCCGTGCGCGGCCCGGCGCTGCGGCGAGCGGCCGCACAGGCGGTCCAGTCCCCGCCGAAAAAAGGGGAAAGCGCGTTAACGGCTAAATGTCGGGTCGTTACTAATACATCCGAAACGATCTTCGGGGATAACAGGGCGTCGAACCGGCCCGGCGCGACGAGCGTGGGGCCTGGATGTATGGAGACCCTGGATGCGCCTTGGGGAGTTGTTGGTCGGCCAAGGTCTCGTCACCCAAGAGGATGTCGAGGCCGCGCTGGCGCGGCAGAAACAGCAAGGCGGGCGGCTCGGCAACCATCTCGTGGCGATGGGCGTGCTGACCGTCGACAAGCTGCTGATGGCGTTGCGCGGGCAGCAGGAGGTCGGCGCCACGCTCGACATGTGCGCGCGCACCTATCAGCGTTGGCAGACGATGCACGGCCCAAATCACCCGAACACCCACCGCGCGCGCTACAGCTACGCGCGCGCCCTGCTCGCCGGCGGCCGCGCCCCTGAATCGCTGAAGCACGCCGAGGCCGCGCTTGCCGGCTTTCGCGCCAGCGTCGGCGAGAACCACGCCTGGACCGACGAAGCCTTGCAGCTTGTCGCCGACGCGCGCCATGTCGTCACCGCGACGACGAGCGAGCCGCAGCCCGCGACAGCGCCCGCCGCCTAAAAAAGCAGCAGCCGCCACCCCAGGCTCGCGGCCATCGCCACCAGCATCAAGGCCAGCCAAAATAGCGGGCCGGCAACGGCGAAGACGACCTCGGCGGCGCGATTTGCATAGCGCTCCACCGCGGTGAAAGCGCGAGCTTTCTGGACGCTCGGGGCCCGATGAAACGAGGCGCCGTGCAGCCATTCCTCCGGCGGCAGGCAGAAAATGTAGTCGCCTTGCTGCCAAATCTCGATCGTCGCGGCTTGCAGGGCGGGAACCTGACGAACCCAGGCAAGCGCTGCTTCGTAATCGGTAAACCGACGAGCGGCGCCATCCAACTCCGATAAAGTCCAACCGCCGCTATCGTCGTCGGGGCTCAGCAAAATCCGCGAGGCGGCTTCTCGCGAACGGATTCCGGGCCGCTCCAGGGTATCGAGCGTCATGACGGGTGACCTTGGTGTTGCGCCGAGACAACGCGGGTCCCGGCATGAACGTGGGAGGCGTCGCCGCCGGTCTCGGACAGGGCGAACCGCATGGCGTCGCCGCGGGTCAGAAAGACGCCACCGGCGAGGTTGCTGCGTTCACGCACGATCCAATGGCCGCGCCGATCGCACTTGATGTAGAAGTCGTATGTCGAACGGACTGGATGCGGGTCGAAGTCTGGCATGACGGCGCCAATAGCTGTTTCAACGGCGCCTGGATAAAAGGCCCTTGCCGCGTATAAATTCGAGACGGGAACAAGGCGCCGGGAAATATAGAAACCGTAGGGTCCGGAAGATCGGGCCGGCATGCAACCGCCGCCGCCCGCGCGAATTATTGCCGCGCCGCGGCGTTGCCGATAACGTGCCGCGTCCGGCGACGGCGGCGCGTCTTCCGCTCGGTCCCGTTGGACCCGTCCGTCAATGGTGGGGCGTAGCCAAGTGGTAAGGCACCGGATTTTGATATCGCTGAAATTCTTAGTTTTCGTTATTTAAGTATTTACAAAAACAAGATAATTTTCAAAGAAAAGCCGTTCAGTCTCGCTATAGTCTCGCGAAAAACCGACTTCGCGACAGTCGCAACGTGCATGAACATAGGAGAATATCGCGCGTTGCGCGTGCCTAGAAGGGCCGAGTACGAAGGGCTGTTCTGGCCTGTGAGACCCTAGCTCCCACGACTGGAGTCACATCGCATTGCCTTTAGGTGCATCACTCCACGAGCGCACCCAGCCATCAAGGTTGTTGTCGCCGCATGTGTTGCCGCCTGAGCACTTCGAGCGCGCCCGCGGCTTTAGCGAGCGCAACCTCCACCGCGTGGATATCTGTGGACAGAGCTAACTCCGCGCGTCCGCTCATCGCTAGCACGGCGGCGAGTACCGCATTGGACTCTCGTGCCAGACAGATCAGGTGATAGCCGGTCGGCCCTGCTGCGCCACTCATCCAATTGCGTGCGGTGCGATCGGATGCGCCCGTCCAGCGCATGATCGTCTTGGTCGCCGCACGCGTGCCGCCGAGTTCGCGGCGAAGCGCCTCACGAATTTGGAGGAGATAGTCGCTTTCCGTTGGCTTAACGTTGGGTGCCGGAACTTTACTGCCGCTTTTGGGAAACATGTTTCCGCCGCTTCCGAGTTAGAGAGTGGGAAGCGCGGTTTTGCACCGCTGGGCGTGTGCGGCTGGTAATGGTAATCAAGTGGGGCGAGCCTGATAGCGGACAAGCACCGCCATCGAAAGTGCGGGCGGCGCAATACGTCCGCATGTCGACAGAACATCAGCGATACTCGACCGACAATCAGATTGAGGCCATTGCCCGCTATGCTGAGCAGCGCGGCTACGAAATTGTTCGGACATATGCCGACGAAGGTAAGAGTGGCCTCAATCTCCAAGGCCGACAGGCGCTACAGCAGCTGCTCAGCGACGTGGAGCACGGGCGCGCTGATTACAAAGCAGTGCTCGTCTATGATGTCAGTCGGCTTGGCCGCTTTCAGGACCCCGACGAAGCTGCCAGCCATGAGCTTCGCTGCCGGCGCGCAGGCGTAGCCGTCCATTATTGCGCCGAGCAATTCGAGAATGACGGAAGCATTGGTTCGTCGATCATCAAGACCGTCAAGCGAGCCATGGCCGGCGAGTACAGCCGTGAGCTATCCGTCAAGGTCTTCGCCGGACAAGCGAACCTGATCCGTTTGGGGTTCCGACAGGGCGGCGCCCCTGGGTTCGGTCTTCGCCGCCGCCTAGTTGATCAAAACGGCTCACCGAAGGGCGAGCTTGGTCGCGGCGAGCAAAAGAGCATCGCCACGGATCGTGTTGTCCTCGTGCCTGGCCCGGTCGAGGAGGTAGAGCTTGTCCGCGAAGTTTACAGACTTTTCGTCCATCAAGGCCGCAGTGAACGGGAGATCGCTACCCACCTCAACAGACGGGGCGTGCACACTGATCTGGATCGTGCCTGGACGCGCGGCACCATTCACCAGCTGCTCATCAACGAGAAATATGTCGGCAACAATGTTTGGGCACAGACATCTTTCAAGCTGAAGCAGCGGCATGTCCGCAATTCGCCGCAGGAGTGGGTCCGCGCCGACGATGCGTTCACGCCGATCGTCGACAAGACAATCTTCGAACGCGCAGGGGCCATCATCGCCTCCCGCTCCGAGCGCCTTACGAACGATCAAATGCTGGACCGCCTGCGCACAATCTTGGCTGGCCACGGGATATTATCGGGCCTCATTATTGACGAAGCCGACAGCGCTCCATCAAGCAGCGCCTACCGATCCAGGTTTGGCAGCTTGCTGCGAGCGTACGCACTTGTCGGCTTCGTGCCCAGGCAGGACTATCGCTATCTTGAGATAAATCGGAAGTTGCGACAGCTACATCCGACGGTAGTCGATCAGGCAATTGCAGGGGTCAAATCTTCCGGTGGGAATATCCGGCAGGACCCTGCCACAGACCTCCTCACCATCAACGGCGAGTTCACCGCCTCGATCGTCATCGTACGGTGCCTTCAGACGCCGGCAGGGTCGTTGCGGTGGAAGCTCCGGCTGGATACGGCTTTGAGCCCCGATGTGACGGTTGCCGTCCGGATGGACGCGGACAATATCGGCGCCCATGATTACTACCTACTGCCTCAACTCGACATGCGGGAGGCAGTTCTCAGATTGGCCGAATACAATGGCCTTTCTCTGGATGCCTACCGGTTCGAAACACTCGACGTATTCTACCGTATGGCAGCGCGCCAACCTTGGTCGGAGGCCGCATGAGCGTCGCTAGACCAGCTCAGCGGATCGAATGGATTCCACTCGACCGGATTACAGTCGTGAACCCGCGCATTCGCAACAAACGGGTCTTCAAGGAAATCGTCGAGAATATCGCCCAAATCGGCCTCAAGCGGCCGATTACCGTGACCCGTCGTATCGACGCCGGAGGCCCCTTTTACGATCTTGTCTGCGGGCAAGGACGACTGGAAGCGTATCAGGCACTGGGCCAAAGCGAGATTCCAGCACTGGTCGTGTCCGCCGATCCGGAGGACTGCCTGATCGCGAGCCTGGTCGAGAACTGCGCACGCCGGCAACACAGCGCATTCGACCTGCTTCAGGACATTAGTGGCATGCGTGAGCGCGGGTACTCGGCAGCCCAGATCGCGCGCAAGACGGGGCTGTCAACCGAATATGTTCACGGCGTCGCGCGACTGATCGAGAAGGGTGAGCAGCGCCTGCTGCGGTCCGTGGAGGCTCGGACGCTTCCGATCAGCGTCGCTGTGGAAATCGCCGAAGCCGAAGACCATCAGGTTCAACGGGCTCTTCAAGTGGCCTACGAGGATGGCTTACTGCGTGGAAAGAAACTGCTCGCCGCCAAACGTCTAATCGAAGCACGCCGCCGTCGCGGAAAGGGACTGAGGACGACTAAGGGAGTTCGGTCGTCAGAGAAGATATCGTCCGCGGCACTCGTTCGCGCCTATCAAGAAGACGCCGAACGCAAGCGCGACATAATCCGCCGCGCCAACGCCACGAAGGATCGGTTGATGCTCATAACCGAAGGGGTCCGGCGTCTCTCGCGAGATGCGCGGTTTGTGGCGCTGCTTAAGGCGGAGAGCCTCGACACCATGCCGGAGAATATCGCGGCTCGACTAACCGGCTCGGCATCAGCATGAACGCGCGTCGTCCAACCATTCCTGTGAAGCTCGGCTTCGAGGAGACGAGCATCCGAATACCCATTGCCGCGATAACACCTCTCCGAGAGATTTCCGCCGCAACGCGCAAGTCGGTTAAATACGGGCAAATCGCCGCCTCAATCGCAGAGGTTGGGATTATAGAACCACCGGCCGTCGCGCGAGATTCGCAAGATCGCGATCGCTTTCATCTGCTCGACGGGCATTTGCGCGTCGAAATCCTTCGCGAACGTGGAGAAGCCGAGGTCGTTTGCCTGATATCGGTCGATGATGAGGCTTATACCTACAACAAACGTATCAGCCGGATGGCGACTATTCAGGAACATAAGATGATCCTGAATGCGGTTAAGAAGGGTGCCTCAGAGGAGCGGCTGGCGCGTGCCCTCAACGTCAACATCGCGAATATCCGAGCCAAGCGGAACCTGCTCGTGGGCATTTGCCCGGAGGTGGCTGATCTTTTACGTGACAAACACGTTCCACTGAACGTGTTCACCGAATTGCGGTTCCTCAAACCAATCCGCCAGATCGAGGCAGCCCAGGCCATGATCACGATGAACCGCTACTCGATAGCCTACGCCAAGTCGCTTGTAGCCGCGACGCCGGTTGATCAGCTGGTAGAAGGCAAAGAGCGCCGTCAGCGCGGCTTGTCTGAAGAGCAGATCGAGACAATGCAGCGGGAATCAGAGAACCTCGATCGCGAACTGAAGCTAATCGAACAGGGCTACGGATCGGATCACCTCGATCTCGTTCTAGCAATCGGGTACGTCTCCCGTCTGCTTAGCAATGCACATGTGGTTCGCCATTTGGCGCAGCACCATGCTGACATCTTGGCAGAATTCCAGAAGATCGCCGATCTTCAAGCGGCGGCCTGAGTAAGGATGCCTATGTCCCGTCATTCGGGACCTCAGACCTCCCTACGGAAGGCAAATCGTACGGCGATCCGCGCCGCGATCGCTGAGCACATTGAGCATCGGCACGCGACCCCTCTTTTCAGAAAGGTCTGAAAGACTGGATCAATCGCGCCCAGCGCCAGCTGAGCGTTGAGCGAAATGGGGGCGACGCGATCCTTCTAGTCGATGAGGCCGCGGAGTTCGCGAGCGAGCGGCTCCTCGTCGGCCGCAAAGCTCCGGATCATCGCCGCCAGGAAGCGGTCGGGATCGAGGCGCTCCAGGTCGAACGGCTGTTGGGCCTGTCGCGCAAGCAGCGCCATAAAGGCCATTTGCGCACGGCCGTTGCCTTCACGAAAGGGGTGAACGGCGTTCAGGTCAGCGAGGAAGTGCGCGGCACGGACGGCGAAGTCGTCAGGAGTTAGCCCGCGCAAATAGCGCTCCTGCCTGAGGGCGAGAAAGAGCCTTTTCAGTTCGGCGGCAATGTTCTCTGGGTAACAGAACACGCTGCCCGCCTTGCTGACGCGCACACGACGAAGGCGTCCGGCCCAGCGGAAAACGTCCTGAAAGAGGTGGTGGTGGACCGCGCGATAATGCGCTGCGCTAAGGCGGCCATCCGGCAAAGGCTCGTCTGCCCGCTGGGCGACACTGGCTATCTCAAAAGCCTCAAGCGCGGCCGGGTCTCTCAGGCCGGGAATATTCTTGAGGACGTTTGTGCCCTTGTAGCAGTACGGGTCGTCGAAGACGTCGTAGTCGGCGCGCGGGTCAGCGGGTACTGCCATATTTGCGCGCGATAGCGGCCCGTCTCTCGCTGGGAGAGAGACCTTTCCGGTCGAATTCCCGGAACTCCGCTTCCATTGCTGCTGTAACCTTCAGCCCTTCGACGGCACTGATTTTCGCAAAACCACTCCTGCCCAGAACAAATGAGGCCTCCGTCCTTTTCGGAGATTCCATCTGTACGGCGGCTTTTTTGAGCTTTCCCATAATTTCAGTATCTCATGTTTCGGCTCACAAGTCCTCCAGCAACCTAGCCCCTTCGACGGTGAAGCGAAGCTCAGAGGCCCGCTGCTCAAACAGAATCTGGGCGCGACGCCGGCCGAAACAACGGTATCACGATAATCGCCTGATGCATTTCGATGTCGCCAGTTATTGCGACACGATGCCTAACGTTTCTGCCGATTTCCGGCCGTTGCGGGAAACTCCGCGCAACATGGATGCGAGATCGGCAGTTTGGCTTCGGCTGCCATTTGGCAGTTGAGCGAAGTCGGCGGGAGAACCGCCCAGTTGATTGTTGTCACTCGGCGCTTATGTAAAACCGGACTCATTCCCGCGGGCGACCAAAGCGAGCACCAGGCCGACCGGGTATCTTCGGGAGGCTTGATCGATGGATGGCGCTACGGCGGTCGACGCCGGCTCAATTGATACTGACGCTATGCCGGCGCCACCGGCGATGGATGAAAACGTTGCTGCCGCGACATCACCTGCGGCCCCTTGGTTGCGAGCAACCCACGAGGATTTGGCGGGGCTGGACTTCGAGGCGCCGATCGCCGGCTCGACTTCGCCGATCGCCGACGCGCTGAGCGACCTGTATCGGCGAGCGGCGGGTCCTCATAATGACGGAGAGCTTGCGAGCGATACGTCAGCGACGCGGGTTTTTGCGATGCTGGCTGCCGTTACCAGCATGTACCTCAAAGCGCATGACCGTGCAGAGCCGTTCGGTCCGATGATGTCGCGCGGTGATAGGCGGACGGCGATACCGGACGATTTTCAGGGCGATCCCGTTACGCTGCTCGCCGAGATGGCCGAACGCTCAGCAAATCCGGTGCTGAAGGCTCGCCTCGCTGATACCTGCTCTCTCTTGGAGCCCCGGCGTGGTGCGTTGGCAGCAGCTGCGGTCACGGCATATGTCGATACAATCGAAGCCGTCGAGCGCGGTTCCTTTGTCTTTCCGTTCGCCCATAATGACGGTGCGCTTGAATTCGGCGTGCCCGATCTACTTCGGCGTGCGTTGAACATCGGCCTGGCAATCGGTCGGAATAAGCCCGCGACGATCCGGGCACGCGATGCTGTAACGCGGCTTCGCACGCAAGCAGCGGCGCTTCGGCTATCAATACCGCTGGCATGGTTTTCCGAGCTTGATCTCGATTTCGGTGTGTCTCCACCCCGGGAGGTAGCCGAGGCGATCGAGACGCTCCTGCAAGGGCCAGAAATTGATTTCCACGGGCGCGTCGCGCTCTGGCGCCTCGCTGCGCGAGCCTATCATGCTGCCAAGCAGGATGCGGACATGCACCGGTGTGTTGCCGCGGCTGCGGAAGCGATGGTCGGGGAAGCGGATCGCTTGTTGGCAGCTCAAGGGCCTCACGCTGCGATGATGGCCTCGCACGAACTGAGCAATGCGATCCACCAGTTACACGGCATTCCGGGGCAACGGGATCGCCGGACCGAGCTCAGGCACCGCCTAATCGATGTGCAAGCGCGTATTCCTGAAGAGATGTCGGTTTACACCCATAAATGGGACGTGTCCGTCATCGCTAAGTCGGCTGAGGAAGCGGTAGAGCGAGCGGCGTCCCTTCTAGACGCGCTTTTCATCCTCGCCGGCTTTACGTCGTCACCTGATCCGGACGCGCTGAAGGAAGAGGCGGTCAAGTCGATACAGGAGCACCCGCTGCAATCGCTGGCCACGGGCTTGCACTACGATAGGGACGGCAAGGTCGTTCACCGTTCGGAAGCTGCCAGCTGGCGAGGCGACCCAGGCGCTTCGGCGATCCTGCGTCAAATCTCACAAAACGAGGCGATCCGCCGTAACATCGCGAGCACCGGGATCGAGGTTGCACGTCGCAGCATCATTGAGCGGTATTTCCTGCCCGAGGATTTGTTGATCGCGCTTCTGCGGCACAGTCCCCTCGTGCCGCAGGAGCTGCTCGTGACCTATAGCCGAGGTGTTTTGCGCTTTTTGCAGGGCGACTATACCTGCGGGCTCTACACACTCACGCCGCTCGTCGAAGCGTCGCTGCGCTACATGCTGAAGTTGAACGGTCATGATGTTTCGATCTTCGACGACGCGACGCAGACCCAGCAGGACCGCACCATATCTTCGCTTTTTGAGCAGATGCGCGACGAGTTGGACGCGATCTTCACCAAATCGATCACGACCGATATCGAGAACGTGTTCTTGATCCGGCCGGGGCCGCAAATCCGCCACGATGTCGCCCACGGGCTCCTGCATGACGGCGCGCCCTACAGCCCCGACGCGGTCTATGCCTGCTGGCTGATATTCCGACTGTGCCTACTCCCGCTGTTTCCGCATCTGGAGCAACTCCGCGCGGCGACGACGCCTTGATATTGCGAAGCGCACTGGCGCGCCCTCAGTCCGGATGGAGTTCCAGTGATGAGCCAACCTTCAAAACCCTCGCCCCGCTGACCGTTCGGCGTCAATCCACACGGGCCGGTCTGAAAGCTCGAACGCCATGTGGTACATGCTTCCTGAACCGCCGACGCTCTGCCGAGCGGGTGGCTCTGATAGGCTTTCCGATATCGCCTTTCCAGGTTGAGGGGCACTTCACATTTCTCAAGCTGCGCACATGCCCTTTGCGACATGACCGCGACATATGATGGTCGTTGCCGTATCAATCCTGATGCTTCGCCGGATTTTGATTTCGTCAGCCACGGTGCGTGCGTCGCCGGAAATCTTTCCACATATTATTGAAAACAAATTAGAAATCAGGATAGCGGAATTTTTATCCGCAATTCCAGTCTCGCCATAGTCTCGTCTGACGCACGAATCGACGGACCCGGCGCCTAATAAAATGGCCTCGCGCACGGCGAGGCCAAGGGATCAGTACTCGCTCGCGAGCATGATCGTGAGGACGCGAGTTGTCTTTGACGGGTCGGCCGGGTCTTCTGAGCCGAACTCCATCGCCGCGTCGTAGTGATCGATTTTCCAAAAGAGCTTGCGGCGGTCGATCTCGAAGTTCCCGAAATCGTGCTCGCCACGCGGATCGTTGTCGGCATTGAATGCCTCGAACGTCCGCACCCGGTCGAAAACCTCGGCTCGCACCTCGTCGGTCATGGCCGCGATGCCAGCGGTCATCATGACCTTGCCCCCGGTAAATGATCGCCGAAAGGCATCGTTGAGATCGCGGATGCGCTCGGCGGTCATCGCCGCCTCGCGCCCTGACCTCCTCTCGGCTGCTCCCGTCTCGTCTGTGCTGGGGCCGATTGCTCGCCGGCATCGTCATCGGTGATCTCGCGGCAGACGATTTTTCCGTCGAGCGGGAAGGCTTGCAGGATGATATTGAAGCCGCTGCCGTCCTTGTGCGGAAACGCGAGACCGAGGTTGAGCCAGAAGTCATCCTGGCCCTCGCGCTTGATGACCGAGTAGGCACGATGCGTCGGTGTGGCCGGTTGTCTCTCCGCCATGGAACTCTCCATTCGAGCAGTTGCGATGTCCTGCGTGAGCAGGCGCCAAGGTGCCTGGCGCCTGCTAGCGAGGATCACGCTCGAAGTCGGCGGTGACTGCGGACAGCGTACGCTCTGCTCCCAGGTCGTCAAGCCGAGCGAAACCAACCATTTCCGGAATTAGCCACCCCAGACCTCTGCGGTCGCGGCGTCGTAAAAGTCGAGCTTCAATGCGGGCGCGCTTACCGAACGAAGCGCCGCCATCCGTTCGGCGGCCGTGCGGATAGCGCGGTTGCGCGCATTATCTGGGTCACCAAAAATGCTTACAAAGAGATGTGCCAGCTTGCTGCGACCGATCCGGCTAAGGATATGTCGGTCGTTGTCCGCCAACGAATGGCCGTAAATAAATAGTGCTGTCTTTGAGCCTTGCATGCACACCGTGCAGAAGCTCTTGTAGCTATGGTGAAGATAGGCGCTGTGCTGGATTTTTGCTAACTTCTGGTCGCTCGTTCCTTCGGCAACGAACAAAGGGAAGAGATCGCGATCGAGGGCCGCGTTCGCCTGATCTACCAAAGCCGTCCCGGTGTTAACCCAGGTATATTTTTGCAGTTGCGGGCCGGCGTCGTAGAGATGCATTGCCCCGTGTAGATAGTGCACGTTTTGAGAGTTGGCGTGGCTCTCGCCATGCCACATCACGTAGTCGGCGTCCCAGTCGTCGGGGTCTTTGCGAAAACCGTCATCGTGATCGAGGCCGAGCCCGTCAAACTGCTCAGGCTCGTGCATCAACGCCCAATAAAGGAGGAGATCGTAGTTCAGCGTATAGACCTTACCGCCGGCCGCTGATCCGATGAACCCCGCTAAGAAGGTGCGACAGGCGGCGTACCGATCATCCTCGATCCAGCCCGGGCGGGCAGGATGCTGCCCCGCTACCGCCTTCACTAACGCGTGCTTCAAAGCGTCGGCGTCCGCTCGCATTCGCGCAGCCGTTTCCGGTCGGTGCTTATAGATGGGAATGATCTCGCTTGCCCGCCGCAGCGCGCGGATCACCTCCTCAAAGTCGGTCGTACCGAGCGCTTCAAACACGGCAACCAGCTCGTCTGACATGTCCGGCTTCGCGCGCTCGAACAGCGACCCGTATGTGAAAATCGTCGGATCACACGCGATGCTGAAGCCGTTGCCGAGGAGCAAGTGTCGCTTGGAATAACCGGCAGCCTTATCGAGTGCCTGGGTAAACGAGAGGACGCGGTTTGGCACTAGGGAATCTCCTTAGACTATGGGCCATTCAATAAAATTTGGCGCGGGATCGGGACATATACGCCCGATCGCTAATCGATATGGTGGGCACCTAAGCGACGCGCAATAGTTGGGCCTAGTCGACAGATTTTTCTCCTGAGGCGGCCTGCGAGTAGCAGTCACGGCGACGCTGCTGAAGGCTCAACCGAGTCCCATTTATCACACCTGAGAAAATTCGTACTTGATCCGCCGTTGACGACTGCTTGGTGGATTCCGAAAAACCGGCCCGTGTGATTCAACTAAGCGAATTCGTCACACAGTGGGCACGGCGGCGCCCGTTGGGGGGACGCTTTGCAGCGCATGTACGCATTGGTCGATGGTGAGCTGCGGACGCTCGAACTACCGGCACCTGATGCTTTCATTCTTCCCGGCGTGCGGTGGGGGGCTTTTGACGAGCTCCTAACTCCGGCGTTTTGGAAAGGCCAAGCCTGGCAGCACGGCGCTATAGGGACCTACCAAAATATGCGGCTTGGCAGCTCACTGGCGGAAGAGCTAGCCGCCTGTCTTCTCGGCGGTTATGGAATGCCCGCAGAATTGGGACTTGCGGCGTTCACGCGTCTTCGGGATCGTAGGTTGCTTTGGTGCGGTGGAGACGCTCGTTCGTTGGAGGCAGCGTTGATCGAGCCGTTCTTTCTTTACGGGAGGGTTCGCCGGTACCGGTTCCCGCGTCAGAAGGCGGAATATTTAGCTGGCAGCCTTAGTGCGCTACTCAGCTTCCACGAGCCGGAGTCAGATGTCGCTTTACGAGATTCGCTGGCCAAACTGCCGGGGTTGGGACCGAAGACGGCATCATGGGTTGTTCGCAACTACCGGGCCTCCGATAGCGTGGCGATCATCGACGTGCATATTCTTCGTGCCGGGCGGCACATAGGATTATTCGCCCATGACTGGCGTCCGGAGCGCCAATATCGCCGGTTAGAGGAGACCTTTTTGGAATTCGCGCGACGCTTGCAGGTCTCCGCGTGCCTGCTAGACGGTTTGATCTGGGATTACATGCGCAGGATCGCGGGCGCTGCGCGACGGCACAGTCGGCGTCCCTTGATCGATTCGCGGCAGTCGAGTTTTCTGGCCCAATTCAGCCCATCATAGTTGCTCAAGACCCTTAGTCTTCGTCGCCAGCAGACGGCGGCCGACCTATCAGAGCGGAACCGACCGGCTGTGCTCTCTCGCGCGGTAGCGCCAGTGCCTCAACGATTTCTGTTCCAAGCATTCCAAGTGGGCAAAACCCAAGTCGATAGGCTACGGCGGCAAGTCCCACCGTTTGCAGCAGCGCACCGGCATCTCGCCATATCAATGATGAGGGATTCTGGTAGAGCGCCTGAATTCTGGGCAAGTCTGCGATAAAGATCAGCGCCGACGCATCTGCGCTCGGCAGGAGTTCCGTGGTGCTTAGGAAAAACTCCTGAAGTCGTTTCGGTCGAGCAATTCTCAACAGCTCAAGATGATTATCGGAAGCGCTGTAACGCATTAGCCGACCAGCACCCCGGCTATCCGCCACAACAATCTCAACGGGGTGTATCGCCCCTGCGGACGCGGCCAGGCGACGCGAACGGGTGTAAGGATCGCCGTCGAGGATGAACCGGGGGCGGGTCGCGTAGGCTAAGACATTAGTGAGTTCTCGTAAGGGCGCTGGCGCAAGGGCACGGTTTGATCTCCGGGCCTCTAATACCGCGGTGAACTGCGAAGGCGGCGGTGGAACGATCTGCGGACATTGAAGCCGGCGTTCGGTCGGCCAAGCGATCGCATCGGGCGGACCAGGTATCCGTCTAGGCCGAGGGTCCAAATCAATACGGCTCGACACCAAGTTCGGCGAGAGTCTCATAGTGTTTGCGGCAACCCCGGCAGAGGCCGCAGGCATAATCTGATACGTGGCACGAATGAGCCCACGCAAGGATTTCCATCGGAACGCCTGACTCCCTGATCAGTTGCGCTGCCGTCAGATTAATCGCCGGAGCTTCCAGCGATATCGCGCCTTCTTGCGCCCTCAGCACCCGGTCCATCGCTTCCACAAACTCTGACCGCCCATCAGCGTGGCCGCCATCGGTCGCCAGCGTGCCGATCAGTAGTCGGTTGACGCCCAGCGCCACCGCCCTCATAGCGCCGAGGGTAAGAAGCATCTGGTTGCGGAATGGCCACCATTCCGATAAGGCGGCGACGGACAAAGCCGCTGAACCTGCCATGTCGCCACTACCAAGGGCACTCAGGTCCGCGACAATTACATGGTGGTCTATTCCGAGTGCGGTGCTGACTGCGGAGGCTGCCCTTAGCTCCGCGGCGGCCGGTTTTTGCCCATAATCCACGGTGATCGCACACTGTGGTCGCAGCCAGTATGCAATCGCAATCGAATCCATCCCGCCGGAAAGTAGTAGCGCCGCTTTCATGCGCGCCAGGCGCAATGGTGAATTGCAGTAACAAAGTCATCGAAGACCTTACAACCCGATCCCTCTATCATCTTCAAGTCCTGGTCGGACGTGTTCTGTGCCAGTGCGTACACAGGCATTCCGCGTGCCCTCGCATAGCCGATCTCGAATATCGTTCCGCTGTCGATGCCATCCACCAGAGCAAAAACTACCTCGCAACCCTGGAGGCCAGCCAAATCCGCGGGCGCAACGACGCTTCCGGGACCGAGGCCGATGTCATGCAAAGGTGAAAGGACATCAAGACCCATTTCCCTTAGACATCGCCGCGCCTCATCAACAAGCCAGCGCTGGGCGAGCGTAAAGAACGGTCCGGCTATGTAGACACGGCCCGCAAGCGCTTTCGCCTCAGGCCGGTTGGCGGTGCGAAGCTCTTGTTCAGTCGGTACCGGCAAAGACATTGACTCGGCGTATTCGGCGACAGCCTTTGAAGCAAGCCGCGCAGCCTCCGTTACCGGGTCGCCATGTACTCCCCATCGGGCAGCAAACAAGGCGGCAAACACGTCGCCTGATCCAAGTTTCCAAACCCGATTTGTCTGATATGCGGGTACCTCGTTAACGCCCGATGCCTGTACTACGACCGCACCCAGAGGGCCTGACTTTATGATCACAACTTCGGCGCCGGCCCGAAGTAAGTTGCGCGCCGCGGCAGTCTGATCGGGGTCGCCCCCCATAGCGGCTATCTCGCCCCGGTTGCCTACGATGGCCAAGTGTGCGGTAGAACTACCGTTTGCGGCAAACTTCTCGGGTGCGAATGCCGATTGAGGGTCGTATACGCAGCGCTCGGCCGTGACAACCGCAGTACCTTCCATCATGCCGAAGCGCAAAACGACGTCGGCTTGAACGACGATTGGAGGATGGCTCCGAATGCGAACCGGAGGCGGGTTGACCTGCGGAATAGAGAGAGTGTGGACGTAGTCGAAAGAGATTGTCTGATCCGCATCGACGCAATCGAAAGTAAACCCGTACATCGCGGCGTAAGGAGCGAATGCGGTTGCCGTCTCCTTCGGCGCATAACTGTGCAGGGCGATGGACCCGACATGAGACGCGGCCGCGGCCGCGGCCCGTCCTCCGGACCCATAAAGGTGATCCCAGCCCGGCCAGACGCAGCTTTCGTGGTAGACGCCGCCTACAATAGTGAGCGCGTTCATCGCGGATGAATGTGAACCTGGCATATGCCACCGTGAACAGTCATCACATCGGCAACATATGAGTAGCCGCCCTGGGTCATGCATTGGATGATCTGTGGCATCGATGTAGACGTGATCGATCCAGCGATGCCCTGCGACGCTTGGGCAACTAGGCGCTGCGGCGGCCCCGGCAAGAAAACAACATCCAGCACATCGCCGGGCCGGAGAGAGGCCAGAACCGTGCGGTCAGGAGAGTTTAGGACCGCGGTTTCGACGATGTTGCATGGGGCAGGTGGCGTGGTGACTGTGCCTCCGCCAGCACCGGTCGAGGGCCCTGGAGATGGCTTGACCTCCGGTCGCCATGCGCCGCCTCCGCCTCCACCGCCTGACATGTTCGTCTCCCGTTCCGATCGCGCCCTATAGGCCCTTAGTAGGGCATATAACATGCTGCCCATACTGATAGTAGAGGGCCGCACTGATCGAGAGCATCTCTTTCGATTGAGACTTCCGACTTGGGGTCAAATCAGATTGATCCTTTGGCCAAGGCCGTCCTGCCAGTAGTGAGCGAGCGGAGTCGTCCCGCGCAGATCGCCCCAGGTGCCAAACAGAAATAGCGCGGCGCCGGGACTGTGCGGAATGCGCAAATGCCGTGCGGCCTCCATCATGGCGCCGATCCGGTGGCAATCAGTTGTTATCGTCAGTACGCGGAACGTCTTCCAGCCAAACTGCCGTTGGTGCTGGCCGGCGGCGTGCGCCGCGAGGTAGACGCGCATCTTTCGTTCGAAGCTGGTCTGATTGATGTCGACCCGGCTGATCGGCATCGTGCCGCGGTCGATCTCGACCATGAAGCAGCGGCGCGAGCCGTCAGCGAATTTGAGACCGAAGATGAGATCGGGCACGACACCGATTTCTCGCGTCCAGCCTTGATGAGCGAGCTTTGCGCGCAACAGGAAGGGATTGCGCGCTGCGCCGGTCGCCGCGGGCGCGGCTGCAAGGAGACTGCTCGCGTGAAGCAGCTGGATGTCGCCGCGCTCACGAACGGCGTGGAGTAACGCGACTTGAAAATCGGCGATCTCGATTTGGTGCTCGATAAACGGCCGGCCGGCTTCTCGGTTCTTGCGGCTCCATTCGAGGTTCGCGAACAATGCTCCATCGCGCTCGACCAATAGCCGCGCGCCGCGATCGGCGAGCGCGTAGATCAACGGCGCCGAGCCCGACTTCCAATAGTAGTCGAGCTGGGCGCGCGGGCGATCGATGTAGCCGGCATGGAAGAGCCGGAGCAGCCGATCGTTGGTCCGGTCGAGAGAGCGACCGACAAGCGCTGCGATATGCGTCGATCGCAGAAAGCGATGTCGAGCGAGTTGGCGGATGATCTCCACGTCATCATCGGTCAGACAGAACGGTGGCGCATCCGCGGCACGCCGAAATCTCGGTCGCCTGGTTGGGCTGACGAGCGTCGCACTTTCCATGCGGTCATTATATCAAATGAAAACCGCCTCATTGATCTTTAGTTATCAAATATATTTTCAAAAAAACGAGATATCATTGGTGAACATTCATCCTATTTAGTAAACATTGCCTGGCCTGACTTGCATTTTTCTTATGCAAGCCATGCTGAATTGCGCGCTTAGGATCGCCAATCGTCTGCGTTATTGGCCTCTGCCGAACTGACTTGTGACGGGGCTGGCCGGGGTTCGTCGAGGTCCGTCGCGGCCGGTCGCGGCGTGTCGGGGCCGGCCGCGTAGCGCTCGCGGTTGCGCACGAGAAGATCGGCCAACGCCTCACGCGACATCCGCGGTGCTGCCTCCAACGTGCCGAACGGAATGCTGAGCTTGACCGCGTTCTCGGTCATGTTCCGCACATAGCAGGCGAACTCGGTCGAATGGTCGCGCTTGCGCGTCGAGCTAATGAATTCGGCTGACGTGCGCATGTCGGGCGCGAGCGTGCGCGCATCGCGGTCCGAAATGCCGCCGGCGAGCTTGATGCTGGTGTTGGCGGCAACGCTCGATCGCAAGGCGGGGGAGAGTTGGTCGAGGTGCTGATGGGCGAAGAGCACGCCCATGTTGTACTTGCGGGCCTGCGACAGCAGCGTCTCCAAATTCTCGTCGAAATACTCTGCGGCCTCGTCGACGATCAGAAAGGCCGGGTCGTGCTTGGCAACGGCGACGCGCTCGAAGACCGCGCGCATCGCCAGCGCAATCATGTAGCGGCCGAACAGCGCCGAGGCGTCGTTCTTCAATTGCGCCTTGCTGGTGTTGATGAGGACGATGCGTCCGTTCTGGATCGCCTCGAACATGTCGAGCTTGTTGGTCGGCGCGGAGAACATGCGATCGAACGCCGGCACTTGCAGCACGCCGTAGAGGCGGCGGGCGATCTGCTGCTTGGTCGGCGCAAAAGCACGAGTGAAGAACTGGTTTTGGAAGAACGCCTGGGCGGTCGGATCAAGTCTGGTGATGTGCTCGGCAAAGGGGCTGCGATAGATCGACGGTGCGTCGTCCTCCATCAGCTCGCGCAGCGTGTGGATCGTCGCACCGGGGACGGTCAACATGAGCCGCGAGACGAAGGCAAAGGCAGTGCCTTGTTTCTGCGTCAGCTCGGCCGCGAGCGCGCCAAAGACGTAGTTGTAGAGCTCGATGACGCCGGCTTCGATCTGCTCGCGATGGGCGCGCGAGTAACCGGCGAGGCGGGCGTTCGACATGTCGAACATGTTCAAGGCCGGCGGGTGCTCGACATCCTCCGGGTCGATGATGACGAGTCGGTCGGCGAGCGGTTCGCGCGTGAACAGTTCAAGGCGCTCGATCTTGCGCAGCATGTCACCTTGGCTGTCGATGATGATCAGCGACGGCGGCTCGTCGCGGGTCAGGTCGTGGAAGATCAGGTGTTGGAGCAGTTGGGTCTTGCCGTGGCCGGAGCCGCCAATGACGTGCGCGTGCTCGTAGCGCTGGCGGTCGGTGAAGACGAAAGGCACCTGCGCATCGAATAGCTGGGCGAGCGGCGTGTGGCCGAGATAGGCGCGGACGATCTCGCGCGGGCTGCCCTTATGTTCGTACGGCGGGACGTAGTGGCGGGAGCCCTGCGAGGCGAGCTGGTCGTTGAGGTCGAGCTGGTGCTTCAAGCCGGAGAAGAGATCAAGCTCCTTCACCTCGTCGGTGTAGAAGGCGATGGCGACATCCCACACGGCCTGCCCGATGTTGGGTATGAGGTCGATGATCGGCACGGTCGCGAGCGGCGGCGCCTCGCTATCCTCGGCGGCGATGATTTCCTGCGCGGTCCACCGTGCCATCGGCGGCAGCGCCTCGCGAAACGCGGCAAGCGAGAGCGACAGTGCATCGCTGAATGCCGCGAGCGTCACGGGGGCGTCGGCCGACTTGCGGGCCTGCGCCAGCAATTGATCGCGGTAGCGGCCCTCTTCGATCGGGCTCGACGGCGGCGCCGGCGGCAAAGGGTTGTTGAGGCCCTCGGCGTCGTACAGCGTCTCGGCGATATTGAGCATCGCGTCGAGAACGTCGTAATTCGGCAGGCTCGGCCGCCAGGCTTCGACCAGGCGGCGGCTGAAGCCGTCCCAAAAGGCATCGGTGTCCGGGAAGTTGGCAGCGATCACACGCTGCTGCGCAGCGGCGGCGATCTCGCTCGTCGGCGTCGGCCGCTGGGCATTCCACTGCACCCATTTGAAGATGCCGAAGCCGATCGCCAGCGGGATCAGCAAGAACGCGCTGAAGACGAGTGCGCTGAGGCCGAGCATCGCGATGACGACGATGACGACGAAATTGACGCCGGGATCGCTGGAGTTGGTGGGCCAGCGCATGAGGTCTTCGATCTTCATAGCTCGAAGGTCTCTTTGGCGCGGATGTCGGCGCTCGCGGTCATCAGGTTTTTGAGCGTCGCGAGCTGGTCGCGGATCGCGTCGTCGTAACTGCGCGCAAGAGCGGGGTTCGGGGCGTAGACGGTGAAGCGTGGGTTTTGTAGCAGCCGGCCAGCAGTGATCTTCTGCTCCGAGTACGACGCCACCGATTGTCGCTCGCCAACCTTGCGGAAGATGAACAGGCCGAGCGCGATCAAGAGGAGTAGGACGGACAACCCATCCATCCCGCCGATAAACATTCCGATGATGCCAGTGATTACGCCGGCGATGACGCAGAGCCTCGAACCAACACGCAGCGCGGTATTCGGGATCGTGAAATCGGCAATGCCGCTGCCGGTCGGGATGGCGCTCTGGGTAGCGATGTAATTGTCGCCGAGGCCCCGATTGCGGATGATGGCCTGCTCCTCCTCGGAAAACAGCACCTCGCAATCGACGAAGTAGTTGCGCTTCTGCCCGCCGATCCCGGCGGTTTCTTCGCGATGGCTGATCGTCACGCGCATCGCTACCTCCCCTTATTCTCTTGCGCGAATTATCGAATTGAACGCAACGCCAGATTGATCGTCAAGATCAGACGAGGAAGGGGAGTGTCTCAGTTCGACTTGAATGTCACCTTATCGACCCTGTGCACCACGGCCGGGAGCGGGGACGATCGAGCGCTAATGCCCCTAAAGGCGACCTTTGCCCTGGCTTCAGGAATAGTTTCGGGCACGGATTTGCTTAGTACACAAATTACACGGAGGGAGCTTGACCGTAATTTCTGACCTTTGTCACCTTTCCGCAACCCGCCGGTACGACGTTATATTGGCGCATCCACGAGAGCGCCAGTGAGAGCCTGGCTCGCGAGAACCGTGCTTTCTTGGGATGCCAATGTTGGACGCACTCCGTCATGATCTCTTCATCGGTTGGCGAGTGCTTTTTTACTAAGAAATCGTTCCAACATGCAAAGAGTGTTGCAATTATCTCAGTCTGATCGGTGGTGAGTGGCCAGAACAGCGCGGCTAGCTTGTTTATCTGTTTGGCTTGATCACCAAGATACCTGAAGGCAAACTCATCTATCTCTTTAAGATTATCTAGAGGCTGATATCGAACCCTAATGTTACTCGATTCGGTCTGGAATAGGCCGTATTGCAAGGCGAGCGCCTCAACTCCAACCCGTTCGTGATACAACGACCGCGGGTCTAGTGGACCGGCGGCCTCTCTGAGGTATTCGGTCTCAAGCCGTAAGTCCCCCTGTAGATCGGACAGATAAAAAAGTTTCGCTAACTTGGTGCGCCCAAAATTAGGATCGCCGTGAAGCTTCCCTACAAGCAGTCCAGCTACTGCGAGACGCTTGCAAAGAACTTTATCAAAGCGGGTTTTTTCAGGGATCGCGAGCGCACCGGGGCGTGCGGGTGGGCCAAAATAGTTGAGTCCATCGATGGCTACGACCAATTCAAAAAACTGGTCTTTAACAATCCTGAGTTTTGCCTGAACATCTGCACATAAGGCAATTAACGACAGAAGTCCCTGTGTCGCGGCATAATCTCGTATCTGCACAAGGCCGGCGGCCCGCGTGAGGATTGGTCTACCGACAAAGTATGGCTTCTGGTACGTGACCGCCAGTTCATGGCGGCTTCCTAAAAGAGCACCCCACGCGTGGTAGACCGCTTCAACCGAACTGATAAGGGCCGAGACATCCGTAGAGGCGTTTTGGCGCACAAATGGCCGCAATACTGTGGACCAAAACGATTCCGGGTCGAGGGGCGTCAAGGGGTTTTGAACGTATAACTCACGACACCCCGGTGCAGGGTTATTCGCCGGGAAATACGTTTCAACACACTCATTCTCGGCAAAGCCAATCGCCACTGCACTAGAGAAGACCCGATTTTCGAGACGGCCCGGTATCGAGGGAGACCACAAATCATCTGCATCAACCCACATTGGGTAACGTCGTTGAAGAAAGGTCCTCGCCAATGCGTACCAGAAGAAAAGCTTCCTTGCGGAAGCCAGATCGTCAGCGCAATAACCCCAATGTGTTGGTGGACCTGAGAAGCACCGATTTTTTTTGATGTCCATGAACTGGCTGTTCAGCCGGAACCAAGGCCTGCCAGCTGTGGATCGCACGACACGACAGGGGGTCAGATCGTCCATAAATCCAATAAAGGTTCCAGTGACCTCCCCGTAGGT
>Ga0182024_10004275_pt1 | contig 33058 bp, 26 predicted proteins | sample P32metaG_FD_120480 | JGI IMG/M metagenome (GOLD analysis project Ga0182024, IMG submission 120480) | Permafrost microbial communities from Stordalen Mire, Sweden - P3-2 metaG (Illumina Assembly) | ecosystem: Environmental > Terrestrial > Soil > Wetlands > Permafrost | place: Sweden: Stordalen... | reverse complement strand
TCACGGCGAGAAATCGGCGGCCTACATGGCAGACGGCTACGCACGCGCCTCCGGCAAGCCCGGCATCTGCATGGCCCAGGTTATCGGCGCGCTCAATCTCGCCGCCGGTCTGCGCGACGCCCACCTGGCGCATTCGCCCGTCATCGCCATGACCGGCGGGCGCGATCCGAAAACCAAATTCCGCAAGGTCTATCAGGAAACCGACGACGTGCCGGCGTTCGAGCCGGTGACCAAGTTCAACGCCACTGTCGACGAAGTAGCGCGCATTCCAGACATGCTGCGGCAGGCGTTCCGCGTCGCGACCTCGGGCGCGCCGGGGCCGGTGCATCTGCAATTCCGCGGCAACGAGGGACAGCTCGACCTCGAGGAAGCCGAGATGGAAGCGCTGGTCGAGGTACAGTTCGCCCACGTACCGCCGTTCCGGCCCGAGCCGGAAGCAGCCCACGTCAAGGCCGCGCTTGAGCTGTTGCAAAAGGCCGAGCGCCCGATTTTCGTTGCGGGCGGCGGCGTGCGCGCTTCGGGCGCGGGCTGCGAATTGGTGGCGCTGGCGGAAGCGCTGCAGATTCCGGTCGCCACCTCGCTCAACGGCAAGGACTGCATCCCGGGCACGCACCCGCTGTCGATCGGCGTGGTCGGCAGCTATTCGCGCGAGAGCGCCAACCGCGCAGTCAACCGCGCCGATCTCGTTTGCTTCATCGGCACCGAGACCGGCGGCATGACCACGCATTTCTGGGCGGTGCCGAAGATCGGCACGCCGGCGATCCAGATCGACATCGAGCCGGAATCGCTCGGCCGCAATTATCCGTTGGAGGCCAGCGTGCTGGGCGACGCCAAGGCGGTGCTGTCCGCGATGATCAAGCAGGCCGACAAAACGAGCGCGAAGAAGCGCGAGCTTTGGGTCAAGGAAATTTCCTCGCTGCGCGCCGAGTGGTACGCCAAATACAAGAGCGACCTCGAATCGGACGCGGTGCCGATCCATCCGGCGCGCCTCTGCCATGAACTCTCGCAGCACGTACCCGATGACGGCATTATGCTGGTCGACACCGGCCATGCCGGCATGTGGATGGGCGGCATGTACGACTTGCGCAAACCGACGCAAAGCTACATGCGCAGCGCCGGCCATCTCGGTTGGGCGTTTCCTGCCGGCATCGGCGCCAAGGCGGCGTGCCCCGACCGTCCGGTCGTGGTTTTCACCGGCGACGCCGGCTTCTGGTACCATATCGCCGAAGTGGAAACGGCGGTGCGCTGGAAGATCAACAGCGTGACGATCGTCAACAATAACGGCGGCGGCAACCAGAGCAAACGCGGCTTCGACCGCGCCTATGGCGGCGAACCGACCGCCAAATCGCGGGAATTGTGGACCTACAACCCGATGAATTTCGCCAAGCTCGCCGAGGACATGGGCGCGCTCGGCATCCGCGTCGAGCGCGCCAGCGACATTGCGCCGGCGCTGGCGCGCGCACTGGCGGCGAACCGTCCGGCGGTGATCGACGTCGTCTCCGACATCGAGGCGCTGGCGCCGACCGCGGTCGCATAGTCGAAGAGAACTGTAGAAATCTCGTCAGCCGGCCTTTGACCCACGTCAATGCTGTTTGCGTACGCGCGTCTGATCATGGCGCACGCATTGACGACTGCCGGGCCTGAAGGGACCGCAAACCCGTGAAATATGTCCGCCTGCATGCCGACAAGAACGGCAACACGCATATCGATGATGCGGTGATCAAGCTCGACGAAGCCGATTACCGTCCGCCGGCGCCGGTGCTATTCGTGTCACACGCCTATCCGAGCAGTGGCATGCAGTTCATCCGGCTGCCCTCCGGCTGGGCCGCCGATTCGGTCCAGGTGCCGAAGAAACAGTTCCTGATCTGCCTCAAGGGTCACCTTGAGGTGACCGCAAGCGACGGCACGACCCGCAGCTTCGGTCCCGGCGACAGCGTGTTCATGGAGGACGTCGGCAGCAAGGGTCATCGCACCCGCGTCAAGGGCGCGGGCGAGTGCCTAGCGGCAGTCATTCCGATCGATTGATTTCGTCGCCCGGCGAGGTCAGCCTTCGCCGATCTCTCTCAGGATTTCCGCCGTATGCTCGCCGAGGCGCGGCGAGGGACGCTCGGAGGCGGCTTTCCAGCCGTCCATCACGATCGGCGTGCGCACGCCCGGGATGGTGCCGCTCTTGGCGGCGGCGCTCGGCAGATTCAGTTTCATGCCGCGATAGACCACCTGGGGGTCGTTGAACACCTGCTCGAGATTGTTGATCGGGCCGGCCGGCACGCCTTGCGCCTCGAGCTTGGCGAGCAGGTCGTCGCGCTTCATCTTCTTGGTGAGCGCCGACAATTTTTCGACCAGCTTGTTGCGGTGGCTCAGCCGTCCCACATTGTCCTTGTAAGCAGGATTCTGCACGAGTTCGGGTGCGCCCAGCACATTGCAGAATTTGACGTATTGATTGTCATTACCGGTCGCGACGATGACGTGACCGTCGGCGACGGGAAATTCCTGATAGGGCACGATATTGGGATGCGAGTTGCCGATGCGCTTGGGAACGTCGCCGGAGACCAGATAATTGAGCGCGTGGTTGGCCAGCACGCCGACCGTCGAATCAACCAGCGCGCAATCGACGTAGCAGCCTTTGCCGGTCTTCTCGCGCTCGGCCAGCGCGGCCAGGATGCCGATCACCGAATAGCAGCCGGTGAAGACATCCGAGATCGCCACGCCGACGCGGGTCGGCGGGCCGTCCGCCATGCCGGTCAGGTCCATCATGCCGCCCATGCCTTGCGCCATCAGATCGTAGCCGGCGCGTTTGGCGTAGGGACCGTCCTGTCCGAAGCCGGTCACCGAGCAATAGATCAGCCGCGGGTTCTCCGCCGCGAGGCTCTTGTAGTCGAGGCCGAACTTGGCGAGGCCGCCGACCTTGAAATTCTCGATCAAGACGTCCGAGCGCATCGCCAGTTTGTGCACGATGCGGCGGCCTTCCGCATTTTCGAAGTCGGCCTCGATCGAGCGCTTGCCGCGATTGGCGGAATGGAAATAGGCCGCGCCGATGTGCTTGCCGTCCGCGCCTTCCACAAAGGGCGGCCCCCAGCCGCGCGTGTCGTCGCCGTTGCCTTTGCGCTCGACCTTGATGACATCGGCGCCCAGGTCGGCCAGCGTCTGCCCCGCCCAGGGTCCGGCCAGGATGCGGGCAAGTTCGAGGACGCGGAGACCCGCCAACGGCTTCGGCATGCTGTGAAACTCCAGGAGAGGGCGGAAAGACGACAACGGCCGGGGTTATAAGACTATCGTTCCGCGCTGACCAGACCGGGAATTATTCATTGCGGGCATGGGCTTGCGGCCGAATCCGGTGGCGCGGCTATGGCACTGTGCCGCACCCGAGGCTATGGTGTAATTGGGCGCGATATGCCGTTTTGGATATTGCACCTGGACCGATCAATCGCGGCGGTATTTCCGCCGTTAAAAAAGACCCACAAGGAGGAAACACATGAGGAAGATCACAGCAATTCTTGCCGGCGCCGCTGCAGCTATTCTGCTGTCGGCTACCGCGCAGGCGCAGGTGACGATGAAGGCATCGCACCAGTTCCCGGGCGGCAAGGGCGACGTCCGTGACGACATGGTGCAGATGATCGCCAAGCAGGCCGCGGCCGCCAATGTCGGCCTCACCATTCAGGTCTATCCTGGCGCTTCGCTGTTCAAGCCGAATGAGCAGTGGAACGCGATGGTCAACGGGCAACTCGACATCACGCTGTTCCCGCTCGACTACGCCAGCGGCAAGGTGCCGGCCTTCAGCGCCACGTTGATGCCCGGTCTGATCCGTAGCCAGGATCGCGCCAAGCGGATCAACGACTCGCAATTCATGAAGGACATCCGCGCCGAGATCGAGAAGCACGGCGTGATCGTGCTGTCCGACGCCTGGTTTGCCGGCGGCATGGCGAGCAACAAGGGCTGCCTAGTGCATCCGAGCGATCTGAAGGGTCTCAAGTTCCGCGCCGCGGGACCGACCTTTGCCGCGATGTGGGAAGCCGCCGGGGCCAGCATCGTCAGCCCGCCGTCGAACGAAATCTACAATGCGTTCCAGAGCGGCGTCGTCAACGCGACCGACACCAGCCTCGGCACTTTCCAGTCCACGCGCCTCTATGAAGTGACAAATTGCCTTACCGCGCCGGGCGACAATGCGCTGTGGTTCATGTACGAGCCCGTGCTGATGTCGAAAAAGAGCTTCGACAAGCTCAACAAGGCGCAACAGGACGCCGTGCTCAAGGCCGGCAAGGCGGCGCAGACGTATTACGAGGGCAAAGCCGACGCGGTGAACAAAGAGGCGATCAAGGCATTCGAGGACCACAAGGTGAAGGTGGTGACCCTCAGCGATGCCGATTATCAGGCGTGGCTCGCGCTGGCGAAGACCAGCTCCTACGCGACCTTCGCCAAGGCCGTGCCGAACGGCCAGAAGCTGATCGACGAGGCCCTCGCGGTTAAATAACAAAACAATCGAAGGCCGGCGGGCGAGTGAACTCGCCTGCCGACTCCGTCTCGGCCTGCATCGGCGCGGCTGCTTTCAACGAAAGACTGAAACTTAGGTTGAGCCCATGGACACGTACATTCGGGCGGTCATCTTCCTGTCGCGCATCGCCGGCGTGTTTGGGGCGATTCTCATCGGCATCGCCGTGCTCGTGATCTGCGACATGGTGATTGTGCGCTATTTCTTCAATGTGGCGACGATCTGGCAAATTGACGTGGTGACCTACGCGATCGTCTCTGCGACATTCGTCGGCAGCGCCTATGTGCTGATGACGCGCGGCCACGTGAATGTGGAAATTCTTCCACTCTATCTCGGCCCGCGCGCCCGCTACTGGCTCGCGCTGTTCACGATTCTGCTGTCGCTGAGCTTCTGCGTGGTGCTGTTCGTTCTCTGCACGGCGTATTGGTATCAGGCCTGGTCGGAAGGCTGGCATTCGAACACGGTCTGGCGCGCGCGCTTATGGATTCCCTATCTGTCGATGCCGTTCGGTCTCGGGCTGCTGGTCCTGCAATACTTCGCCGAACTGATCTGCCTGGTGACGGGCAGGGCGCTGCCCTTCGGTCTTAAGCCGAAAGAAGACGCCGAGGAGTTCGGACGCGCTCAGGCCAAGCAAGCCTTGGGAGACGTCCCATGAGCCCGGGCATGCAGGGAGGCCTCGTTCTGGTCGCGACCCTTTTGATGCTGATGTCGGGAATCCCCGTGGCTTTCGGGCTCGGCTCAGTTGCCGTCATTTTTCTTCTATTTTTCCAGGGCATCGACAGCATGCATGTGGTCGCGGAAACGTTCTGGGCCGGTCTCGACGATTTTACGCTGGTGGCGATACCGATGTTCGTGATGATGGGCGCCGCAATCGGCTCCTCGCCCGCCGGCAAGGATCTCTACGAAGCGCTCGACCGTTGGCTTTACCGCGTGCCCGGTGGACTGGTGATTTCCAATCTCGGCGCCTGCGCCATCTTCGCCGCGCTCACCGGCTCGTCGCCGGCCTGCTGCGCGGCCATCGGCAAGATGGGCATTCCGGAAATGCGCCGGCGCGGCTATCCGGACGACGTGGCCACCGGTTCGATCTGCGCCGGCGGCACGCTCGGAATCCTCATTCCGCCATCGATCACCTTCATCCTCTACGGCATCGCCACCGAAACCTCGATCGGCCGTCTGTTCCTTGCCGGCGTGATGCCCGGCTTGATGCTGACCGGCATGTTCATGCTGTGGACGATTTTCATTATCTGGAAGCGCGGCTTCCGTTCGCACGCGATCGATTTCCGTTATTCCTGGAAGGAAAAATTCCAGTCGATCCCAAAGATCGCGCCGTTCCTTCTGATTATTTTCGGCGTCATGTACTCGCTGTACGGCGGCGTGGCGACGCCGTCGGAGGCAGCCGGCGTCGGCGCCGCGCTCTGTCTTATTTTGGCGGTGCTGATATACCGGCTCTGGAAAATCGACCAGATTTGGCACATCCTGCGCGACACCATGCGGGAATCGGTGATGATCCTGACCATCATCGCCGCCGCCGTGTTGTTCGGCTACATGCTCACTTCGCTCTACCTTACCCAGATGCTGGCGCAGGCGATCGCCGATGCGCACTTCAATCGCTGGGTGCTGATGGGGATGATCAACCTGTTCCTGTTGGTCAGCGGCTTCTTCATTCCGCCTGCCGCCATTATCTTGATGACCTCGCCGATCCTGCTGCCGATCATCACCGCCGCCGGATTCGATCCGGTCTGGTTCGGCGTGATCCTGACCATCAACATGGAAATCGGCCTGATCCACCCGCCGGTTGGTCTCAACATTTACATTGTCAACGCCATCGCGCCCGATGTGCCGGTCACAACTGTGATGTGGGGCACGCTGCCCTACGTCCTATGTATGATGTTGGCGATCGTGATCTTGTGCTTCTTTCCGGAGATCGCCACATGGTTGCCCAACCACATGATGGGCAACGTCAAATAGCGCGGGCGTATCTCACGGGATCCTGGAAAGCGGGATGAACACCTCGTTCTTCGGCGAACTGTTGCAGACCATCTCCGAGCGCGGACGTGCGCTGCTGGCGCGAAACCGGCGTGTCGATGCGACCGCCCGCTCCGAAAGCCTGGTCGAGCTGTGCGAGGACCTGTTGTCGAGCCTCGGCGAGGCTTCCGGCGTCGCCCGCGCACGTGAAATCCTCGGCCGCTACAACGAACTCACCACCGGACCGCGCATCGCCTTCTTCGAGGCGTTGGCCGAGCGTTTCGGAACCGATCCGGAACATATGCAGGCGGCCATTGCCGCTTGGCGCGAGCGGCCCGCCGCCACGACCGCCGCCGAAGTCCATGCCGCTTCTGAGCCGCGCCGGCAGGAACTTTTCCGGCGGCTCAACCTCGCGCCGGGCGGCACGGCTGCGCTGGTGCATATGCGTGAACAACTGATGGACGCGCTCGACCATCGCGACGACCTCGCCGCGGTGGACGAGGATTTCGTCCACCTGTTCTCGTCCTGGTTCAACCGCGGCTTCCTGGTGCTGCGCCGCATCGACTGGTCGACGCCGGCGATCGTGCTGGACAAGATCATCCGCTACGAAGCCGTGCACGAGATCAGCGACTGGGACGACCTGCGCCGCCGCATCGATCCGTCCGACCGGCGCTGCTACGCCTTCTTCCATCCGGCGCTGGTGGACGACCCGTTGATTTTCGTCGAGGTCGCGCTTACCCGCGACATCCCGGCCGCCATCGCACCGATCCTGAGCCCCGAGCGCGAGGTGATGGAGCCCGACAAGATGCGCACGGCGGTGTTCTATTCAATCTCCAATTGCCAGCGCGGACTTGCCGGCGTGTCGTTCGGTAATTTCCTGATCAAACAGGTGGTCGAGGAAATCTGCCGTGAGATGCCGAAGCTCGCGACCTTCGTCACGCTGTCGCCGGTGACGAATTTCGCCGCCTGGCTCAAGCGGGAACGCGCGCAGGATAATTCCACGGCGTTGAACGAGGCCGACAAGGCGCTGTTCGCCGCGCTCGACGAACCCGACTGGTGGCGCGCCGAAGAGACGGCCGCGCGCCTGCAAGACCCGCTGATGCGCGCGGCGGCCTGGTATTTCCTGCGCGCGCGCAACGGGCGCGGACTGCCGGCCGACGCGGTGGCGCGCTTCCATCTCGGCAATGGCGCTAGGCTCGAGCGCATCAATTGGCTGGCCGACACATCCGAGCGGGCGATGGTGCAAGGGCACGGATTGATGGTGAATTACCAGTACGATCTCGATGATATCGAGAAGAACCACGAGGCTTACGCCGAAAGCCGCACCGTGGTTGCGTCGAGCGCGGTGCAGAAGTGGCTGCGGCCCTCGCTCGAACTGGTCCCGGTCGCGGGGTAGCCGTTATCCGTCACCCTGAGGAGCGAGCGTAGCGAGCACTCAGGATGACGGAGTAAGCGCTACGATTTTCCGTACACCGGCACGATGGCGCCGCGGGTGACGCGGTTGCCGGGCGAGGCGACAAACACAATCGTCGCCGCCACTTCCTCGACCTTCGGCCAGGCGTCGAAATCGGCTTTCGGCATCGCCTTGCGGTTGGCGGCCGTGTCCATGATCGAGGGCGCCACTGCGTTGACCAGAATGCCGTCTTTGGCCACTTCCTCGGCCAATGCGACGGTGAGTGCGGCGACCCCCGCTTTGGCAACCGTATAGGCCGTCATGCCGGCACCGCTGCGCCATTCCAGCGCCGGCCGCGCCGCAACATTGACGATGCGTCCGCCCGCCGCCATGGCGTTGACCGCCGCGCGGCAGCACAGGAAACACGACACCAGATTGCTTTCGAGCTGCGCCATCAACGCGGCCTGTCCGGTCTCCGACACTTTGCCGGCTGCGAAGCCGCCGGCGATGTGGATCGAGGCCCACAACTGCAGCCCGACATAGACCTTCGCCACCATGGCCTCATCGGCCAGATCGGCGACCGCGATCAGCGTCACGTTTGGATCGCCGCTATGGGGAAATCGCTGGGCCTCGGCCTCGTGGACATAGGGGACGGTGCAGGTCGCGCCGGCTGCGAGCAGCATTCCGACCACCGCGGTGCCGAGCGCGCCGGTGCCGCCGGTGACCACAATATGCTTGCCGGAGAAGTCCATATTCATCCTCGCCCGCGCTTCACCCGCGTCGGCAGCACCTGGAACTCGATCCAGTTTGCCACCTCGCCGACCCGCAGCTTCTTTTCGAGCACGTTCTTGCTGATGCCGTGCCGCCACGACAGCCGCATGCACGCGGGGTCGCTGTCGAGCGTATCGAGATCGTGCGCGAAAGTCTTGATATCGTCGGCGTCCTTGAAGAAACCTTCCTCGATCAGCCGCGTGCCGATGCGGCGCACGATCGCCGAGATTTCCCGCAGCGGATATTCCGGATGATACTGCACGCCCCAGGCCACCGAACCGGCGGTGCGGATTTCCACGCTCTGCACCGACGACATCGCATTGGTGGCGAGAACGGTGGCGCCCTCCGGCAGCGCCTCGACCTCGTCGAGATGCACGGTCGGTGCGTTGAACACGTCGAGCTTGCCGACATACATCGGATGCTTGCGGCCGGCTTCGGTGAGCCGGATGCCGCGGCCGAAGCCGATCTCGCGGCCCTTCGGATTTTTGCGCACGCTGCCGCCGGTCGCCGCGACGATCACCTGCAGGCCCCAGCAGGAGCCGAACAGCGGTGTTCCAGTCGTCAGCGCGGCGCGCACCAGGTCGATCTGACGCGTCACCGACGCCCCGCCGTCGTAAACGTGCAGCGAGGAGCCGGTGATGGCGATGCCGTCATAGCCCGCGAGCGACTCGCCGTCGGGCAGCGTGGCGCCCGGATCGCCTGGATGACAAGTGTCTACGCTCGCGCCCGGCAGCAGCTCGCGCAGCAGATTCGAATAGCCCTGATGCGCCGGAGTTCCGCCGACCGCGATATGCTCGGCCAGCGTCTGCGGTGAGTTGCCTTCGATGACGAGCAGGCGGGGGGAGGGCATGGGGCGTTAAATAAACGGGCCTCGTCCCGTGTTTTCGCGCGGAACCGTGCGCAGGAGATAGTCTTGATATGGCCAAGCCAAGGCGATTTTGCAATCGCAGGCGAATTTTGTGGCCTGGCGCGCCTTTCGCGCGTCCGGTTCTTGAGGTCGCCACCTAAGCCGCCCATCCTGCGTCAAATCTCGCGAATCAGCAGGCTATGGCCGACTACGACCTCGCCATTATCGGGGGCGGCATCAACGGAACCGGACTGGCCCGGGATGCCGCCGGCCGCGGCTTGCGCGTGCTGCTGGTCGAGCAGAACGATCTGGCCTCCGGCACCTCCTCGGCCTCGACCAAGCTGATCCATGGCGGCTTGCGCTATCTCGAGAATGGCGCCTTCCGGCTGGTGCGCGAAGCGCTGCACGAGCGCGAGGTGCTGCTGCGGATGGCGCCGCATGTGATCCGGCCGCTGCGCATCATGCTGCCGCCCATGCCCGGCCTGCGCTCGGCATTGTGGCTGCGCCTCGGGCTGCTGGTCTACGACATGCTGGGCGGCCGCAAGCTGTTGCCGGCCACGCGCAACGTCGATCTTACGCATCATCGGGTCGGACAGCCGCTCAAGCGGTCGTTCCGTTACGGCTTCGAGTTTTCCGACTGCCTGGTCGACGATTCCCGTCTGGTCGTGCTCAACGCGCTCGACGCCACCGAGCGCGGCGCCGTCATCCGCACCCGCACCCGCTGCATAAGGGCCGAGCGGCGCGCCGAATGGGAGTTGGTGCTCAACACGCGCGGCCTCCGCGAGCTGGCGACCGCGCGCGTGCTGGTCAATGCCGCCGGTCCCTGGGTCGGCTCGGTGGCCGACACCGTGATCCGGCGTCCGCTGCCAGCGCCGGTACGCCTGGTCAAAGGCAGCCATATCGTGGTGCGGCGGCGCTTCGCGCACGATTGCGGCTATCTGCTGCAGGCCGCCGACGGGCGCGTGGTGTTCGCGCTGCCGTTCGCGCAGGATTTCACTTTGATCGGCACGACGGACAAGAATTTCGTCGGCGATCTCAACTCGCCGGCGCCTGACCCCGACGAGATCCTCTATCTGTGCAAGACGGTCAACGAGTATTTCCGCGACAAGGTCACGCCCGACGAGCTTGTGTGGTCCTTCGCCGGCGTGCGCTCACTCTATGACGACGGTGCCAACAAGCCGGAAGACGTCACGCGCGACTATGTGCTGGCGCTCGATGAAGTTCATGACGAAGCGCCGCTGCTCACGATCTATGGCGGCAAGATCACGACCTACCGGCGGCTGGCGGAGGCAGCGATGGCGCGCATCGGCCATTTCTTCGACGGGTTGCCGCCGTGGACCGCCGGCGCGGCGCTGCCGGGCGGCGATTTTCCGGTCGACGGCATCGACGTCCTGGTGGCGGAGGCGATCGGCCGCTGGCCGTTCCTTACCGAGCCGCATGCGCGGCGCCTGCTGCGCGCCTATGGCCGGCGCATCGAGCGCATTCTCAAGGACGCGCAAAGCCTGGACGATCTCGGACCGCGCTTGACCGGCGATCTGACCGGCGCGGAGGTTAGATACTTGGTCGAGCACGAATGGGCGCAGAGCGCGGACGACGTGCTGTGGCGGCGCAGCAAGTTCGGTCTCGACGCCACGCCCGAGCAGCGCAGCGCGCTGATCCGGTTCATCGTGTCGCTGCAAACGGCATCCTGAAGGCGCGCATGGTTACCGAAACCTTGCCGAAATCATCAAATTTGAACCTATCGGTTTTATCGGACTGCCACAGTTTTTTGCTTTAGTTTGTTGGCTTGTGCTCGTCTAAGCGAATGACGGAACGCTTATGTCGATGGAATCGAAACAACTGGCCGAACGCTTCGCCGCCGCCAAAGTCGTGGTGGTGGACGACGAGCATTATATGCGCAAGGTCGTGCGCACCATGCTCTTGAGCATCGGCATCCGCGAGGTGCATGAGGCGCCGGACGGCGAGGCCGGACTCGAACTGATCCGCCGCCTTGCGCCGGACGTCGTCATCCTCGACTGGCAAATGCCTGGGCTCGACGGCCCCGCTTTCGTGCGCATCGTTCGCTCGCCCGCGACCTTCCCGTATCCGAACGTGCCGATCATCATGCTCACCGGTCACGGCGAGCGCTCGCGCGTGGTCGAGGCCGTCAAAATCGGCGTCAACGAATTTCTGCTCAAGCCGGTGTCGGTGAAGGCGCTGCAGGACCGCATGGTGTCCGTCCTCGCCAAGCCGCGCGAGGTCGTCAAGAGCGGCGACTATTACGGCCCGGTGCCGCGCAAGCTGGCCACGACCATTCATGCCGACAACGATGCGGCAATCGCCAAACTGACCGCATTGAACTAGTCTCCGCGGGCCATTGCGGAGACTTTTCGTTGCCGGCCGCTCTCATCGCCATCGACCAGGGTACGACCTCGACGCGCGCCATCGCGTTCGATGCGGCGCTGCAGCCGCTTGCCAGCGCGCAGCAGGAACTGCGCCAGATTTATCCCGCGCCGGGCGAGGTCGAGCACGATCCGGAGGAGATCTGGGCGGCGACGGTTGCGACGGTGCGCGTGGCAATTGCGAAAGCCGGCTTGGCGGCCAGGGATATCGCCGGCATCGGCATTACCAATCAGCGCGAGACCACGGTCATCTGGGACCGCGCCAGCGGCAAGCCCATCCACAATGCCATCGTCTGGCAGGACCGCCGCACCGCCGCTCTTTGCGAAGCGCTGCGCGCAAGCGGCCATGAGCCGGAGATCGCGGCCAAGACCGGGCTGCTGCTCGATCCGTATTTTTCCGCCAGCAAGATCGCCTGGCTGCTCGACCATGTGAACGGGGCGCGTGCCTTGGCGCAAGCCGGCCGGCTCGCCTTCGGCACCATTGACAGCTTTCTGCTGTGGCGCCTCACCGGCGGCAAGGTGCACGCGACCGATGCCACCAATGCCGCGCGCACGATGTTGTTCGATATCGGATGCGGGCAATGGGACGAGGGGCTATGCCGGACGTTCGGCGTGCCGCCGTCTTCATTGCCGCGGGTAGCGGACTGCGCGGGCGAGTTCGGCGTCACCGCGCCCGAATTGTTCGGCGCGTCCATCCGCATTCTCGGCATGGCGGGCGACCAGCAAGCGGCGACCATCGGACAGGGTTGCTTTAAGCCCGGCATGATGAAATCGACCTATGGCACCGGCTGTTTCGCCTTGTTGAATACCGGCGCCGAGCGCGTCGCCTCGCGCAACCGGCTGCTCACCACCATCGCCTATCAACTCGACGGGGAGCGCACCTACGCCTTGGAAGGCGCGATTTTCATCGCCGGTGCTGCGGTGCAATGGTTGCGCGATGGGTTGGAAATCATCGCCCAGGCCTCCGAAGCCGACAGCCTGGCCGAGCGCGCCGATCCGGCCGAGCAGGTGTATCTAGTGCCGGCTTTTGTCGGCCTGGGCGCGCCCTATTGGGATGCGCAGGCGCGGGCCGCGATCTTCGGGCTCACCCGCAACTCCGGAAGCGCCGAACTGGCGCGCGCGGCGCTCGAAGCGATCGGCTACCAGACCCGCGACCTGTTCGAAGCCATGCATGCCGACTGGCCGATGGCGAGCGGCGCCGCCACCGTTCTGCGCGTCGACGGCGGCATGACCGCGAGCGCCGTCACCATGCAATTCGTCGCCGATATCCTGGCTAGTCCGGTCGATCGCCCGGTGGTGATGGAAACCACAGCTCTGGGCGCGGCTTATCTGGCCGGGCGGGCGGCAGGCCTGTGTCCCGATCTCGACGGATTTGCTGGGCAATGGCGGCTCGACCGCCGGTTTGAGCCGCGCATGGATGCATCCCAGCGAGAACGGAAATATTCCGGCTGGAAGGACGCGGTGCGCCGCACGTTAACGGCCCGGTGAGACTTCGCGCCGAATATTGCAGGAACATGGCCCGCGCCATGCCGATCAATCCCAAGCAAGCCGAAGTTATTCTCCAGCAACTGCGCGTTCTGTTGGTCGACGACGACGCGTTCATGCGCACCATCGTGCGCGGCCTGCTCAATAATATCGGCGTCAAGATCGTCAGCGAAGCCACCGACGGCATCGCCGCGCTCGATATGATCCGGGAGAGCCCGCCTGATGTCGTCATCCTCGACTGGGAAATGCCGCTGCTCAACGGGCCGGAGCTGGTGCGGATCGTACGCTCGCCGGGCGTGTTCCCGACACCGGACATTCCCATCATCATGCTCACCGCGCACGGCGAGCACTGGCGCATTCTCGAATCGGTCAAGCTCGGCGTGAACGAGTTTCTGTGCAAGCCGGTGTCGGCGAAGGCGCTGTTCGAGCGCCTGATCTCGATCATTCTCAAGCCGCGCGCGAGCGTGCAACTCGGCGACTATTACGGGCCGCTGCCGCGGGCTCCGATGCCCGATCCGGGGCTCGAAACCGCCGATCCGGCGCCGCCGGCGGCTTGACGTGGGCTATTCGCTGCTCCTGCGGCCGGAACAGATAGACCAGAAACCAGATCGGCACGATCACCAGCGAGCCGAGTAGCACGTTCGGCCAGGCCCAGGCGAAGCCTTTTTGCGCATAGTCCTCGATGCGGTCAGCCGAAAGGCCGAATTCGTGCATCAATTGCTCGGCGGTGATGCCGAAATGCGCCAGGATCGTTCCCACACCAGCGAGGCGACGGCGACCTTGACCAGCGTCCGTAGGATGGGGTGCAGCATCCACGCCCCGTCGTGCCGGCGCTAGACCGGCGGGTGATTCGTTTCAGCCGCAATGATAGTCAAATGCCGGCGTGGCGGCACGTCTAACAAAAGAGCTTTGTCAGGGCTTTTGCGCGCCTGCCGGTGCGGTGGACTGTTCGGCCGCCGGGAGGGCTGGCACCGGCACGCCGGTGAGCCGCTCGATTACCGAGCGCGCCGCGTCGCGCGCGCGCTGATCGCGCACCGCATTGAGCAGCGGGGCGGCCGCGCCCGAGCGCCGGATCAGGGCTTCCGGGTCGGGCAGCATGATCGGGTCGTCCCACGAGCCCTGCACGATGAAAGGCAGCTCGAAAGCCGCCGCCTCAGGCCGGTCGGCGGCCACCAGGCCGGCCGTGCCCTTGAGATCGAGCTCGCGCTCCGGAATCGAGGCTGAGCCGGAGAGCGCAAGACGGACGGTCGAGCCGTCGACTTTCACGTCCTCGACCGTCACCCTGCCTTGGGTGATCTTCAACGTCATCGCGATCTTGTCGAAGGGGGTGCTGCCGGTGCGGAATTCGCCACCGCCGGAAAGCGGCCGCCGCTCGAGCCGGCGCAGCAATTGCTCGACGTTGAGCCCCGCGATCGCGCCCTTTTCGCCGATCAGGCTGGCGGTGCCGTTCAAATTGCGGGTGACGCCAAGCACGCTGTCGCCGCTGCCTTCGACCGCGAAGGCTATGTTGCCTTTGCCCTCGAGCCGGTGCAGCCCGAAGAGCTGGCCGAGACAGCTTTCCAGATCGACGTCGGTGAATTGCAGTTGCGATTTCACGTCCACGCCGGCGTTGAAATTGGCGAGCGACACCGAGCCCTTGATCACGCCGCCATAGGCCTGCGCCTCACCGATGGTCACCACCAGATGACCGCCGCGCAAATTGGCGCCGATGGCGGTGCGGCCGAGCTTGGCGTTGGACATCACGACGTTCGCCGCCGACAGCCGCAAGTCGAGGTCGACGCCGGACAGGCCGTCGAGCGTGATGCGTCCATCGTTCCAGTCGCGCTGGTTGGTGGTGAGCAGGCGGACGGTCGAGACGTAGGGCGTGAGATCGAGGGTATCGGACGCGAGCGTGCCTTGCAGCGTCTTGCGCCCGTCGGTGGCGAAGGTGAGTACGCCCTCGGCGGTGTTGCCGTCGAGTTCGACATTGACGTTGTTCAGCCCGATCGTGCCGCCCATCACATTGGCCTGCGCCTTGATCGCGAAGTGGCCAAATCCGCCGCCCGGCAGCGGACGCTGTCCGGCCCAGGTCAACGCGTTGCGCATCGATACGGTGTCGGCGGCGAGCGTGCCTTCGATCTTGAGGGTGGGCTGGATGCTGATGGCGCCTTCGAATGCCGCCTTGATCGGGTTGCCCGCGATGCGCAGCTTCAAGCCGGTGCGACTGCCGGCGAGCGCGGCCGGAAAATCCGCCAGCGTCATCGTCATGTCGAGCGGCTCGTCATGCCAGACGAAGCGGCCGGTGGCGCCGAAGCTCTTGGAGATCGACGGCCAGGCCAGAGAAAATTCCACGCCGGACAGCGTTTCGTCGAGCTTGTTCGACGGGCTGTGGATCGTCACGGTACCATTGTCGATGCGCATTTCGGAGAAGGCCGCGACCCTCTGGGGGTCCTTGTTCTGGCTGCGCGTCAGCGCTTCGATCAGGCCGTCCCAGTTGGATTTGCCGTTCGGCTCCACGTCGATCGAAATGATGGGGCGTACCAGCGCCACGTCGGAAATCTCGACCCGGCCGATCAGCAGCGGGAAAAAGCGCAGCCGCGCGGTCAAGCGCTCGGCGGTGAGCGCCGGGCGCTGGGCGTCGCCCAGCGCCACATCGGCGAAGCTCACGCTGCCGGTGGGAAACAGCGAGACGGTGGCCGCGCCGCGCAGGCTCGGATTCAAGCCGGTGACCGTGTGGATCTCGCTCAGCACCTGGCTGCGCACCGCGTCGGCCGAGATCAGATAGCTCGCCGCGACAAGCACCCCCGTGCCGGCCGCGATCACGGCCAGCAGGGCGATTCCCAGGCGTTTGAAGCCGGCGGTGGCCGTCAAAGGAGGAATTTCCGGTTGTTTTGGCGTCGGTTGCGGGCGGACTATACCATCGGTCGCGCCGTCTCCAACCGTGCGTGGCCTCTGTGACCCTTTCATGGCCAGCGCCCTGAGGCTTAGCGTGCCGGCCTGGCATCGGCGATTTCGGCGATCAACTTCTTGATGATCGCCTCGCCGAACGAATTGAAGTCTTTCGCCTGCAGAACGAAGGCGCCGGGTCCGCCGACCACGTTGTTTCGGTAGTAATTGGCTAGGCCCCCGGGCGGGTTGGTATGCTCGGGGTTCCATGGCAACGGGGCCTCACTCAGGATCACCAGCCCATTGATGGTGATGCCGAGGGCCAGCGCATCGTCGCGGGCAGCGCCGACGTCGCGGCCGGCGTTATTGGTGCCGTCGCCGGAGACGTCGATGGTGCGGCGTTCGGACGTAAACGGCGCGCGGGCAAACTGGGCGACCGAAAAGTCGATGCCGCCGCTGATCGATGTGCGATCGGCAAACGATCGCGTCGATTCCAGCAGGCGGGTGCCGAACTCCTGCGCGGCCTTCAGCCCGTCGATCAGCATCCAGTCGATCACCACTTTCTGGTTGTCGAGACCGGACCATTCCGCGAACAAAACCGCGATCCGGCCGTTTCGGCCGGAGCGGATAGCATCGAGCACGCGGGGATTGGCGACCGCGGCGGCATAGCCGTCCCGTTGCAACTCGAATTTCTTCGCATCGATGCTGCGCGATACGTCGGCCGCCAGCACCAGCAGCAAATCGACCGGCTCGGCCGCACGCGCCGTCGGCAACGCCATGGACACAGCAATCAAAACGATCGCGCAGCGGAGGAGCCGACTCATCGCACCATTCTCCCGGGCATCTTTCGAAAGCAACGCGGCCTTCAGGATGACGGATTGGGGCGGAGCTTAGCCGATCTGAATTATTGCGCCAGCACTCGCGTCACCGGGAAGGCCACCTCCGCCAGCGTGCCGCTGTCGACCTGGCTGGTGATGCGAAAGCGCGCATGGTTGGCCTCGGCGAGCGCCTTGCTGATCGGCAGGCCGAGCCCGGCGCCGCCGGCGCGGCTGGCGGTCGCGATCTGGCGGAACGGTTCGAGCGCGATCTGCAATTCCTTCTCGCTCATGCCCGGGCCGGTGTCGCGCACCCGCAGGACGAGTTCCTGGTCGTCGTTCAAGGCCGTGGCGACGATCACCTGCCCGCCGGCGCCGGTAAACTTAATCGAGTTTGACAACAAGTTGAGCGCGATCTGCCGCACCGAGCGTGCGTCGGCCATGATCGGCGGCAGGCCTTGCGGCAGTGAGGTGCGGATGATGACGCGCTCGCGGTTGGCCTCCTGCTGCATGATTGCGACGCATTGCTGCACGATGTCGTTCAAATCGACGCTCACGAAGGTGAGTTCGAGCTTGCCGGCCTCGATCTTGGATAGGTCGAGCAAATCGTTGAGCAGGGAGATCAGGTGTTCGCCGGAGTTGTGGATGTCCTTGAGATACTGCCGGTAACGCTCATTGCCGAGCGGCCCGAAGCGCTCGTCCATCATCACCGCGGAGAAGCCGATGATGGCATTGAGCGGTGTGCGGATCTCGTGGCTGATCTTGGCGAGGAATTCCGACTTGGCGGTGGAGGCCTTCTCGGCCTCCTGTTTGGCGTTGATCAACTCTTCCTCGCTGCGCTTCCAGGCCGTGATGTCGCGCATCACCGCGCAGAATTTCTCGCCGCCGGCGATCCGGCCCATGGTGAAGTGAAGCGGCACCAGGCCGCCCTGCCGCACTTTCCCGATGGCCTCGCAGCCGGCGTCGAGCACGCTTGAACCCCTTGTCAGCCGGTCGAGATAGTCGAGCACCGCGCGTTGGCTCTCCGGCGCGAACAGGTCGCCGAAATCCAGTTCGGCGAGTTCGGCCGCCTCGTAGCCGAACAGCGCCTGGGCGCTGCGGCTGGCCGACAGCACGCGTCCGGCGCGATCGAGCACGATCACGCCGTCGGAGGCGGTGTCGAGGATCGACTTGAGCTCGTCGTTTTCGATTTCCAGCCGGCGCGGCGTCACGGGCTTGCTGCGGTCCTCGGCCGCCGCTTGCGTGCTGATCATCAGCACCAACGCGTTCTCGCCGTTCCACGGCACGCCGATCAGGCGGCCTTCGACCGGCTTCGGATCGCCGTTGACGGTGCTGATGGTCAGCGACTTGCCGTCAGTCTGGGCGTCGCCGGCGGGAGCCTCGTCCTTGGTGTCGATGAACAGGCTGTCGAGTCCGCCGGCTTCGGAAAGCGCCTCCAGCGAGGGATAGCCGGTCCAGTCGAGAAAGGCGCGGTTCGCGTAGAGCAGCGTGTTGAGGCGATAGACCAAAATGCCCACCGGTATCCGATCGAGAATGGGGCGCCCTTCATGCACGTCGCGGGCGGCATCGCCGCCGCGCACCGTCCGCCGCACCGGCGCGGCAGGGGCACGCGCGACATTTGCCGGCGGCGGCGCAACGGTACTCTTGCCGGATGCACCCTTGAGCCGGGCGCTGAGTTCGCGCGCCAATTCCTCGAAAGCGCTGCGCTCGCCGGCACTGAGCGCCGGCGGCTCTTCGGCCGGAAACGCCTGCACGTTTTCCGCCCGCGTTTCCCCTTTGGCTTCGGCCGTCGCCGGCGTTGCCTGCGCCCGGCGCTGTTCGAGCGCGGTCAGGCGATCGACGTCGCGGCAAATCCCGAAGCCGCGATAACCGGTAAACTCGCGGTCGCGGCCGAAAATCGGCAGGCCCGACATCTCGATCGGCAAAGGCTGATCCTCACCCTCGATCGGCCAGGGCACGACGATGCCGCTCCAGGTGCCGCGCGCGGCCAGCGCGTTCGCTACGGCGCCTTGCGGATCGAGCTCGAGCTCGGCGGCGACGTCCGCCCACGGGCGGCCAAGCACGGCCATGGTCTTCGGACCGAGCATCTTGGCGAAATCTTCCGTTCCCAGGGTGAAACGGTTCGCCGCGTCGATCTGCCAGACGAAGCGCAACGGAAAGCGGTGCGGAGGCAGTTCCCCCGAAGCCTGACCGGAATCGGTCGGCGCCGCCTGCGTAACGGCAAAACCTATATCGGCGTCCGCCGCCTGTTCGGGCGGGACGAACGCGGCGAGCAGCGTCACCGTTGAGCCGGCGCCAAGGCGGAGCAGGATGGCCGGCCAGCCCGCGATGTCGCCTTCGGCGCGGCCGTTGAGCGAAGCCTCGCGGGCGAAGGGCTCGGCACCGAGCGCGACCAGGTCGGACTTGTCACCGAAGCGCTCTCGCGCGGTCGGACCGGCAGCGATCAGTTCGCCGTCCGCGCTGAAAAGCGCCGCCGGCCACTCGATATCCGCGAGCAGCCGTTGCGCGCGGTCAGGCAAGCTCATGTCCTCGCCGGCGCGCTCGGTCGCCACCACCAGCACGGCCGGCGTGTTGTCGGCCAGCACAAAGCGCGAGCAAAGACAGGTCAGCGTGCCGTCGGAGCCGGCGCCGAATCCGCGCAGCCGTTCGAGCCGCGCCGCGCCGCCCTGCGGCAGCGTGCCGACCAGGCGGAGGACCTGCGCGGCGGCCGCGTGCTGGGGATCGAAACGGATGGCGGCGAGCGCGCCCGGCGATGCGGCGTCGAAGATCGCAGCCGCGCCCGGGTTGGACCACAGCACGCGCGTCGCGTCCGCGCTCCAGAGCCATACCGGCAGCGGGCTCAAGGCATGAGCCGCGAGCCGCTGATCCCTCAGGAAAGCGAACTGGAATTCAGTCCCACTCATTGCGCACGCCGTATTGTTTAGGGCTAACGAACCCTTAATACGGCCCGTTTGACGGCCCGTCCACGACGCGGCGGCTGTCGGGCTCCGCCAAACTCAGATAACCTTAATCTGCGAGTTCCGGCACTGGCGTGAGCGCGCCCGCGCCCTAGATACATGGTTAAGGCTGGCGGCGACTGCCGCTGCCCCCAGGCAGGAGGATGTCATGGCGATAGAAGCCAATCCGAAGTTCGAGATCCCGGCGGAAATGCGGACGTTCGCCGAGAAAAGCGTGGAACAGGCCAAGCGGGCCTTCGACAGTTTCATCTCCGCCGCGCAGCACGCGGTCAATACCGCCGAGACTCAAGCTAAGACGGCGCACACGGGCGCCAAGGAGATCGGCGAAATGGCTATCGGGTTTACCCAGCGCAACGTTGCCACGTCGTTCGAATTCGCCGAGAGGCTAGTGCGCGCCAAGGATGCCCAGGAGTTGGCGGCGTTGCACGCCGATTACGTGAAAAGCCAGATCGCCACTCTTACCGATCAGGCCAAGGAATTGAGCAAACAGGCCGCCAAGCTGGCCGGCCAGCATTAGCGCTGCTTTCGGGGCCGGGATTGGACGGTTGAACGCCGGCGCGCGCCGGCGGCGTTAGTTTTATGACAATTTTGTGCGCCGCAATATTTTTTTGCAATGCACCAAAAATAGTACTATATGAGATTATAGCACTCGCCCAGGCGCCCACTTTTCGGCGCCACGTGTGGCGGGTTTGAAACAAGCGCGAGCCGATGGACCCTGAGGGCGACAGCTCGCTTTGTGCCGGAATCCGCCCTCTGAGCTGAGGATATTGTCATGAGCGAACCTCAAAAAACCGCCAAGCCGAAAGCGGTTGCTACACTCGCGTCCGCTTTCGATATGCCGAAATTCGAAATGCCCAAGTTTGAAATGCCCAAGTTTGAAATGCCGAAGTTCGACATGCTGAACATGGAAGTCCCTGCCGCCTTCCGCGAGATGGCCGAGAAGGGCGTCGCGCAGGCCAAGGAGGGCTACGAGAAAATGAAGACCGCCGCCGAAGACGCGACGGAAATGCTCGAAGAGACCTATGCCACGGCCTCCAAGGGCTGCTCGGGCTACGGCCTCAAGTTGATGGAAACCGCCCGCGCCAACAGCAATGCCGCCTTCGACCTGTTCGGCGGCGTGATGAATGCGAAGTCCTTTTCGGAAGTGGTCGAGCTCTACACCGCCTATGCGCGGACGCAGTTCGACACCGTCAGCGCGCAGGCCAAGGAACTGGCCGATCACGCGCAGAAGGTCGCGACCGAGACGGTCGAGCCGATGAAGGGCAGCTTCACCAGCGCCTTCAACAAGGCCGCGTAACGATCGAATAGCCGCCGCGCTTATTGCAGCGGATTGAGAGCCCGGGCGTGCAAACGCCCGGGCTTTTGCTTATGGCGCCGCGCCACGGGGCGCGGCCGAACCCGCTTGCCAAACCGGCGCCCTGAACCTAGGTTCCGGCCGCTCGCATCCATGATGACGAGCCCGTGCAGGCGTAGCTCAGTTGGTTAGAGCGCTGGTCTGTGGAACCAGAGGTCGGTGGTTCAAGTCCACCCGCCTGTACCATCTCAATTCCGCAATTAATCCGGCGTCAGCAGCGAAACGCCGAGCAGCGCGCGCCGGCGTAGCCAGGCGGTCGCGCGGTATTTCGGGTCGCGCGTGACCGCATGCATACCGTCGAGCACGGCCAGCACGCGGCGCGGCCCTAGCGTGTCGCCGAGCGAGAGCGGACCCTTCGGATAATTGAGCCCGTACTCGACCGCGGTATCGATGTCGCCCGGCGCCGCGATGCGCAGTTCGGCGATGCGGGTGCCGATATTGACGATCATGGCGAGCAGCCGCTGCACCACGAAGCCCACGCTGTCGTTGATCGCGGTCACCGCAGCGCCGTCCGACAGCGCCGCGACGGCGGCGCCCAAGGCTTCCGGCGCCGTGAGCGGCGTTTTCATCGCCGTGCGGCGGCCCTTGAAGTTACCCAGCATATCGACCGCGACCGTGCGCGCCGGGTCAAGCTTGAGCCGGACGGCGGCGCTGGTGGCGTCCTCACCGAGCGGCGTCACGAAGCAGAGCGCGCCGGCGTCCGGCGTGCCGCCGACTTGCGTCTTGACGCCGGCGCCCGCAAGCCATTCGGCCAGCTCGCGGCCGCCGTCTTCGTCCGCGATCCAGGCCGATGCTGGCTTGGGCTGCGCGCCGACGGCTATCGTCGGCGGGCTTGCGACCGGCGGGCCGTCGTAATTGTAGAAGCCCTGCTTGGTCTTGCGGCCGAGCAACCCGCCGGCGACCCGCACGGCAAGCTGCGCCGACGGCTGATACATCGGCTCGCCGAAATATTGCTCGTAGATGCTCACCATCACCGCGTGGGTGACGTCGGCGCCGATCAGATCGAGCAGCTCGAATGGCCCCATGCGGAAACCGGCGGCCTCCTTCATCAGCAGATCGACCTCGCGCGGGCTCGCGATACCTTGCGCGACGATGCGCAGCGCCTCCGGCCCATAGGCGCGGCCGGCGTGATTGACCACGAAGCCGGGGGTGTCGGTCGCCACCACCGGATGCTTGCCGATGCGGCGGACGAAGCCGGTAAGCGCCTCGACCAAAGCGGGATCGCTGCGCAACCCGCCGATTACCTCGACCAGCCGCATCAGCGGCGGCGGATTGAAGAAGTGCAGGCCGCCGACGCGCGCCGGATCGCCGCAGCCGGCGGCAATTTCCGTGACCGATAGCGAGGAGGTGTTGGTGGCGATCACCGCGTCCGGCGCAATGCGCTTCTCCAGCTCGCAAAACAAGGCGCGCTTGGCCGCGAGGTCTTCCACGATTGCCTCGATCGCGATCCCGGCGGGCGCGGCCTCGTCGAGCGAGCCGATCGCCCGCAGGCGGCCAATGAAGCCCTTTTTTGCTTCCGCTGACACGCGGCCCTTCGCGACTTGGCCATCGAGCGCCTTGTCGATCGCTGTCACCGCTTCGCGCGCCGCGCCGTCGCGCGAATCGAACAGCAGCGCCGTCATGCCGGCTTGCGCGCAAATCTGCGCGATGCCGCGCCCCATGGTGCCGGTGCCAATCACCGCCACCGTCAGGTCCGGCCGTTGCAGGTCCCCGATCACGCTCACTTTCCTTCGAACGTCGGTTTGCGCTTCTCCAGGAACGCGCGCATGCCTTCCTTCTGGTCGCTGGTGGCAAACTGCAATTGAAATGCCTTGCGCTCCAGCATCAGCGCGGTCTCGAGCGGCGCGTTCAAACCGGCATTGACGATTTCCTTGATCTGCATGACCGCGATCGGCGGCATGGCGGCGATCTCGCCCGCAATCTCGATGGCTCGCGCCAGCGCCTGGCCGGTGGCCGCCATCTCGCTGACCAGGCCCATTCTCAGCGCTTCGGCCGCGCCGAACATCCTGCCGGTCAACAACAGCAGCATGGCGCGTTTGCCGCCGACCAGCCGCGCCAGCTTCTGCGTGCCGCCGCCGCCGGCCAGGATGCCGAGCTTGACTTCGGGCAGGCCGAGGCGGGCGCCTTCGCCGGCGACGATGATGTCGGCGCATAGGGCCAATTCCAGCCCGCCGCCGAGCGCGAAACCTTCGATGGCGGCGATGACCGGCTTCGGGCAGTCCATGATCGTGCGCCAGTATTTCTGCACGTTGCGCGCCATGACCTCGACCGGACCGGCTTCCGCCATTTCGCCGATGTCGGCGCCGGCCGCGAACGCCTTATCCGAGCCGGTGATGATCAGACAGCGGATTTTTCCGTCCGCCGCATGGCGGGTGACTTCGTCGGCCAGCCGCGTACGCACCTCGAGATTGAGCGCATTGCGCACCTGCGGCCGATTGAGGCGGAGCACGACAATGGCGTCCGACGGGTATTCGACAAGGAGAACGTCCGCTGCGGTCATGGCGTTTCACTCGTGGCGTGACGCTGATGCAACTATCACGCGGGTGCTGGTAAAGGACCGCGCGCGGACGTTAAAGTCAACGTTTGCAGCCGACTTACCGCTTTTTTGCCATTGGGTCGTAACCGCCAAGATTGCGGAAAACAGGCGCTATCGCTACTAGTATTGCTAATTCCACTTACAAATCGAGCCGGCCCACAAAATCTTCTCACTGATTTGCCAAATGCATACGATTGCACGCGCCCTAATCATTTCGGTTGTCTTGTTTGCCGTGGCGCTATGCGTCCTCTTGGTTCCGCTTCCGGCCCCGCCGCAGTTTCTCCCGGAACAAATTGAGGCGACGAACATGCGCGACTCCTCGCATCAGGAAGCGGCCCATGCCGCATGGACCGCGCTCATTGCCATCACCTGCATCGTGATTTTGGTAAAGCGGAAGCGTAGAGCGCCATGATGAAGCGCGCGGCTCTCTCCGTAGGGCTGCTCTACGTCTCCGTCTTGCTGCTTTCCGGTTTCTTTCTTCACCGGGCTGTCGCAACCGATACCTTCATTACGATCGATGATTACCATTACAGCGTGGTGATGGGGTCGGCGCTGCGTATCGCGTTCGGGGAAGCCGCCTCCGCGCTGCGAATTAATTTCGGTTTGCTTTCGACGCTGAGCGCCGGGTTGCTGGCAAGGTTATTTGCTGTCGACAGTTTCGCCGGATGGATACGGCTCACCCAATCGTTTCAAGTGCTTTTCCTTTTCTGTGCCGTCGTTTCGGCTGTGGCATTTCAGCGTGATCGCCGCTTGGTGTTGGTCGTGCTTTTTGTCAGCGTGCCTTTTGCGTCCACCGTCAGTCCTTTCGTGCTCACGCCCAATAACTCCGGCCTCCGTTATCTCGGATTCGCCCTGCTCCCGCTGGCTTTGACTTTCTTGATCGCGGGCAAAGGTTATCGAGATGCGATAGTCGCCGGCTTGGCCTGCGCGCTGTTTGTGCTTTGGAACACGGAAACCGGCATTGCCTGCAGCGCCGCTCTGCTTTTCTATTTAGCCGTCAGCGAATTTGCTGCCGGGCGGCCGCTGTCGGGGGTCTTCGGCCTCCTTTGTATCGCGTCCGCGATTGCCGTGGCGGCAGTCGCGGTGATTTCGATTGCTTCTTTTGGCGGTGTTGGCGGCCTGAACCTGCTGCTCGAGCATCTCATTGGACATGCCAAGTCGGACTACAACGGGCATCTCTTCGACAAGTGGAGCATTGCTGCGCTTGTGCTGGCGCTCTACGCGTCGACCGTCGTGATCCATTGCTGTCTGACGGTGCGGGCAGGCTCGACGGACCGCCGCCTAATCGCGCGTGCTGCGATCGCCTTCGCGAGCATCGTATGGTTTGCCTACTACGCCCATAATTCTTTCTATTTTGTTCTATGGTTCAATCTGTTCCTGTTGCTGTTTACAATCGAGCCCGTCCTTGCCTTGGGAAAAGCCGCCGTGGTCGGCGTCGTAGCGTTGGCCATCGCGTGCAACATTGCGGGTCTACGGCCCGTTCCCGGCCGCTTCACGATGAATTCCGGCACCGTGCAGGGACTGTCCTTGCCGGAAGACACGGCTGTGTATTTGCGTCGACATGCCGACTTGCTGCGGTCGATCGACGCGCTGCGAATGGTCTATTTTACAGGCACCCCATTCATCATGGCGGTGATGACGCGGAAGGTGAACGATTTAACCGTCTTCGACCCATTCGGCGAAACGTGGACCGAGGCTCAGCTTCACGATCTTATTCAAGACGCCTTGGCTAAAAATCCCACTTTGATCTTGATCGAAGCCAACGGTTCGCCGCTCCTGAATGCGCCGCGCCAGCAATTTCTGCAACGCGTCCGGAAAGCCATAAGCTCGCGCTTTTCATTGACACGTACCGAAGATGGATTCGAATTTTGGATACCGCCGCCCGGCAACCCCTGACCGCAGCCTTTGTGAAATCAGACCGCTCCGTTCCATAAGCCACGGACCAGATCGACCGGCTTGCGTCCGGTGAAATGCAGGAACAGCAAGACCGAGCCGAAATAGATCAGCATGGCGATGGGAATGACGTAGAACGCGGAACTCCATTCGGTCACGTGATGGAACGGCCACAGCCACGCCGCCATCGCCGCGACGCCGACCAGTCCGGCGGCGAAAAGCGCCGGATCGGGCAGCGGAAACCGGAAGACGCGAGGCATCATCGCCGCCGCGATCGCAAGTCCGGCGCCGAAGGCGACGAGGGCCGCGACCGCCGCGCCCCGGGCCCCATAGTGGGGAATCAAGATGAGATTGAGCGCGATATCGATAGACGCAGCGACGGCGAGCGACAGCAGCGTCAGGCCCGTGCGTGCGGCGAGGAAGTAGCCGTAGTTTACGTAGATCAAGAGCGATTTGAGGACGGTCGCGCCGACCAATATCGGCAGCAGCGACAGTGCGAGCGGCCGGAATTCCGCACCGAGAAAAATATTTACCAGCAGAGGTCCCATCATGACGATGCCGACGGCTTCCGGCAACACGATCAAAATCATGAAGGCGCCGAGCTGGCGCAATTGATCCTGCGCGGCTTGCGCGCCGCGTTCGGTCAAGGCGCTGACGGTAAGCGGAACGCCGGCGAGTTGCATCACCGCCAGCGGCACGCCCAGCAGGTTCATCTGCAGATCGTAGCCCGCGGCATAGAGCCCGGCCTTTTCCGCGCTGAAAAACGCCGCCAGCAGCCAGCGGTCGCCGAAGGTTGCCAGCCAGCCGAACAACGTGCCCGCGATCAGCGGCAGGCCGAAGCGCAGCATCTTGCGACCCAAGGCTGCGTCGAAAAATGTCCAGTCGATCCACCAGCCGCGCCAATTGATCGCGACCGCAGTCAGCGCCGCAAAGGTCGTACCGAGTAACGCGCCGGGAACCCCATAGCCGAGCCATACTAGGGTGATACCGACCAGCATATCCAAGATGCTTTCGAGGCTGCCGAGCAGCGCATATTTGCCGGGGCGCAGCGCGCCTTGGGCGGCCGTGAGCTGAAACTGGTGGAGCAGGGTGGCGAACAGGAGACCCGCGCATAAGGCCAGCTGCACGCGCCAGCGCTCCGGCGCCGCGAGCAGAAACACCACCACAGCCACGCCTGCGGCGGCGACCGCCGGGAGAATAAGACCCCACAGGGCGGTGGCGCGCGCCGCTTCCGATTGGCCCGGCAGGTAGCGTTGCATAGCCAGCATTGGGCCATCGAGGATCAGGACGCCGAAAAAAGTGACGCCGGCGATCGACAGCGCAAACTCGCCGAATGCATGGGGATCGAGCAGGCGTGTATAGGCGGCAATGATCGCGAAGCTCGCGCCGCCCGCTAAAATGCGCGCCGCGAAATAGATGCCGCTATGGCGAAGCAGAGCCATTAAGCCGCTATCAATCAGGGGGCTTGTGAAAAATCAACTGGCGCTGGCCCCACCACGCAAAAACGCCGGCGATGGTCTCGCCGGCGTTTTCATTCGCGAACGGATCGGCGGTCAGCGGACGGTGTAGCGCCCGTTATTGCCCATGCGCTGGCCTAACGGCGCACGCGGCCGGGGCTGCGGGTTCGAATGGGGACCACCGAAGATGAAGTCGAAGAAGCCGCCGCCGCTGCTATAGCTGCTGCCGCTGCCGCCATACATGCCGACCGGCGCGCGCACCGGCTTGGACGACGCGTCCGGCCGCCGTTCGATCGCGATGTCGGCGACCTTGCGCTCGCTGCCCTTGAGAATGGCGATCATCCTGGCGTCGCGGCTATAGACGTCCTCACGGAATTGCAGCTTGCCGTCCTCGTCGACGAAGGCGGTCTGGTAGGTCAGGTGCACCCAGATGTTCTTCGGGAAGTTGATGTTGATCTCGCTGCCGCCGAACATGCTTTCAAGTTTCGCCGCGGTGTAGTGCCCTTGCGGATCGACCAGTGACAGCAGCTTCTCGCCGTAGATCAGCGGATTCTGCACCCGCATGCAGCCGTGGCTGTAGGCGCGCTTGTCCTTGGCGAACAGATATTTGTCCGGCGTGTCGTGCTGGTACACGAGGAACTTGTTGGGGAAGTTGAAACGGATGCGGCCGAGCGCATTGCCGGCGCCCGGCGGCTGCGAGATGTGCACGGTGCCGTCGGCGTCCTGCGTCAGCTTGAGGCCGATGCGGTCGAGCGCTTGCGGATCCTGCTGCAGCGCCGGCAGATATTCGTTTTCGATGATCGACGGCGGCACGTTCCAGGTCGGGTTGACGGTGATAAACTTCATCTCCGCGCTGGTCATGGGCGTCGCCTTGCCCGGTTTTCCGGCCACGATCTTGGTGTGCCAGTAGACCTTGTCGTTGTTGTAGAGCGTCAAGGTGTAATCCGGCACGTTGACGATCACGTGCGGATTGCCGAGGTCGCGCGGCAGCCAGCGCCAGCGCTCCATGTTGACGATGACGGTATCGATCGGATTGGCGGCGACGCGGTGGGTTTCCCGCTTCTCGCCGTTGAGCGCGCGCACGGTATTGGGGCCGAGGTTGCCATCGACGTTGAGGTCGCCTTCGGTCTGGAAGGTCTTCACCGCGTCGCGCACGGCGTCGTCATAAAGGGTGTTGCTCTTGTCGCCGGCGATGTTGAGGCGCTTGCGCAGCGCCACTACGCGCTGATCCTTCATGCCGGGGCGAAGGATTTTGCCTTCGCCGATGCGGACCAGGTCGGGCTTTGCTTCGTCGGCCGGCTTGGGCGCCATCGCGCCCTGCCGCAATTCGGCAAGCTTGGCCTTGAGCGCCTTGAACTCTTGCTGCGGCGGATTGTAGCTGTCGAGCGCGGCGCCCACGTCGCCGGCATCGGCGAGCTTGGCCAGCACCTGGGCCGGCTCCGGCGCGACCAGCTTGAATTCGATGTCGGCGCCGACGCGGCTGTAATGGATGCGGCCGATCTGCGCCTGGCGCGCATAAGTGAGGACGGACGCGGTGAGCTTGAGTTCGTCCTCGGCCAGGGCGTCGGCGGTCGACGCCGATTGGAAATTCGGTGTCGGATAATCGCTCGGATCGAGACCGTCGGTTTCGACCTGTCCGAGATAGGCGATCGCGGCCTTGGCGCGCGCGTCGGCGGCGCCATCGCTCACCCAAAGCGGCTTGTAGTCGCGCGCCTTGTAGAACGACTCGACGCCTTCGCGGTCGGCCTTGCGGCTGACGATGCGCTCGAGCTTGCCCGAGATCGCCTCGCGCAACCGATCGGCGACGGCGCTGTCGGCCGTGGCGGAGACGGGGGCGGCGGCCGGAACGGCGGCGGCTTTGGCCGGCTCGGCTGCCGGCGCGGCGGCGTCTTGCTTGGGTTCAGTGGACTTCGGCTCGACCGGCTTGGAGTCAGCCGCTTTGGGCTCGGCAGGCTTTGCCTCGGCCGGCTTTGCCTCAGTCGCGCCCGGAGTGCCCGCAACGTCCTTCGCCGTCAGCGGCGGCAACAGGTCGGTATCCGGCATCGGGACAGCCGAGTCGATCCGCTGGTCGGATTGCTGGGCCATGCTGGCATGGCTTCCGAGCACCAGGACCAGCCCGAGGGCGGTCGAGATCAACAGGCGGTTAAATCGGGCGCTTTTCACCAGAGTCTCTCCAAAGGCTGAGCAGAGGGCCGAAGCCCCCCAATTTCGGGGCGCATCCTATCTCATAGTCCTTCGGTAGTTACGCTTTTCCCAACAACGGCCAGTGAAACAGCGTCCGACTGTGACTATTTTGCACAAGGGGCAGAAAACCCGGATTTCGCTTCCACTTAGGGTCCTCCCGGGGAGGCCTAGCCTATAGCAACTGCGGGCCGACCGGCGGGTTCCTGCCCGGGTTTTACACCTTATACCCGATGACTTTCTTGTGATGGTCCGCCAAGGCAAAGCCGGCCACGCTACGAGGCGACGATGGACGCCTGTTGGACAGGCGGCGGCGGGTCGCCAAGCCGCGGTCCCGCTCGGCACGCCGCCGGTCGGCACGAGGATTATTTTCGTAAGGCGTGGGTCGCCCTCATCGTCGCGCGTTTCCGCCGGACGACAAATTCCGAAAAATCCAGCGCAGGATTCGATCGTCCGGGAATCAATTTCTGAGTCGCTCGCGCGCCACGAGCACGCAATAAAAAACCGGGCCCCGCGAGGGGCCCGGTTTCAGTTTGCCGGTGTGGGGACCGGCAATATTCCAGAGGGGAACAAGCTGCACACCGGTGACTCTGGGAGGAAACATCCGGTAGTGCAGCCAGCTCCAACTATGCGGGCCGCATGCCGATCGAGCAACCGTGCGCGCCGCATGACTGCTATGCCGAATCCAGATCGCGGCCCAATTCGCGATTCATTCGCATAACGGTCATGCTGAATCGCATTTACGCGATATATTTTCCGTAAAAATCAAAAATGCCAGCGCTGCGCGTTGGCCACCAGAAAATCGCGGAATACTTGGATACGGGCGACCGCCTTGAGCTCTTCCGGATAGACGAAATAGGCATCGAGTGCGAGCGCGTCGGCTTCGCCGAGCAGTTGCACCAGCCCGCCATTCTCCTCCACCAAATAGTCGGGCAGCATCGCGATCCCGAGGCCGCGCTGGCAGGCGCGCAATACCCCGAGCACATTGTTGATCGTCAGTTGCGGCTGGCGCGGACCCTTGCCGTCGCGCCCGACTTCCACTAGCCAACGCCGGTTGGAGAAATGCGCCGGCACATTGCCGCCGAGCAGAATCAGCCGATGCTTGTCGAGTTCCTCGTGCGTGCGCGGCGTGCCGAAGCGCTTGAGGTAATCGGGTGAAGCGTAGGCGTGGAAATGCACGGAGAACAGCTTGCGTTGGATCAAGTCCGGCTGGGTCGGCTGGCGCAGGCGGATGGCGACGTCGGCCTCGCGCATGGCCAGGTCGAGCTCCTCGTCGGTGGTGAGCAGCGTGATGTGGATGTCGGGATAAAGGTTGAGGAATTCGCCGAGCCGCGGCGTAAGCCAGTGCACGCCGATGCCGGGCGTGGTGGAGACTTTCAATTCGCCGTTCGGCCGCTCGCGGCTGTCGGTGAGCTTGGTGCGCGCGGCCTCCAGCTTCATGAAAACTTCGTGCGCCGTGCGATAGAGCATCTCGCCTTGTTCGGTCAGGATCAGCCCGCGCGCATGGCGGTGGAATAGCGAAACCGACAGTTCGCCTTCGAGCGCGGAAACCTGGCGCGACACCGCCGACTGCGACAGGCCAAGCCGTTCGCCGGCATGGGTGAAGCTGCCGGCTTCCGCTGCGGCGTGAAACACCTTCAGCTTGTCCCAATCCATCGATTTGTTGCTTCCGGCCATATTTTATTCCGCCGCCGCGCGTTGGTGTTCGTGCGCGGCCAGGAATTTTTCCGCTTCGAGCGCCGCCATGCAGCCCTGTCCGGCCGCGGTAACCGCCTGCCGGTAGATGTCGTCGGTGACGTCGCCGGCCGCGAACACGCCGGCGACCGAGGTGACAGTGGAATGGCCGGCGGTGAGGATGTAGCCGGCTCCCTTCATCTGCAGCTGGCCGGTGAACAGTTCGGAGGCGGGCGTATGGCCGATGGCGATGAACACGCCGTCGACCTTGCGTTCGCTGACCGCGCCGGTTTTCAGGTTCTTGAGCCGCGCACGGTCGACCTTCGGCGGATTGTCGGTGCCGAGCACGTCGTCGAGCACAGAGTCCCAGATCACGTCGATCTTGGGGTTCTTGAACAGCCGGTCCTGCAGGATCTTTTCTGACCGGAACGAGTCGCGCCGGTGCACCACGGTGACCTTGGAGGCGAAATTGGTGAGGAACAGCGCTTCCTCGACCGCGGTATTGCCGCCGCCGATCACGACCACTTCCTTGTTGCGGTAGAAGAAGCCGTCGCAGGTCGCACAGGCCGACACGCCGTAGCCCTTGAACTTCTGCTCCGACGGCAAATCGAGCCAGCGCGCCTGCGCGCCGGTCGCGATGATCAGCGCGTCGGCGACATAGACGTCGCCGGAATCGCAGGTCAGGCGGAACGGCCGGTTGCCGAGTTCCACCTTGCTCACATGGTCGGTGACGATCCGGGTGCCGACATGCTCGGCCTGCTTCTGCATCTGCTCCATCAGCCAGGGACCCTGGATGACGTCGGCGAAGCCTGGATAGTTCTCTACGTCGGTAGTGATGGTGAGCTGACCGCCGGGCTGGATGCCCTGGACCATGATCGGCTCCAGCATGGCGCGCGCCGCATAGATCGCGGCGGTGTAGCCAGCCGGGCCCGAGCCGATGATTACGACCTTGGCATGGGTTGTCTTGGGCATTTTAAAGCCGCCCCCTGGCGGGCATCGGGCGCGCATCGCCCCCCTGGGCCGGTTCCGAATCGGCTCTAATGCATGGCACGATGTATGGCTTCCGCGGGAGCTATGCAAGTTACGCAACCCCCGGGTTCACAGATTTGGGTTCTGCGCCGTTTTGGAAACCTGCCATCGCGCAATAATGTTTCGCGAAACAATATTTCGCGGTATGGATGTTCCGGCGCGCAGGATCCCTGAAAGGGAAACGGTATTCGGACAAGATCCAGCGCCAATAAAACGGAGCCGCTCTTGCCCGCCCGCCTTGACGCCATCGACAGCAAAATCCTCAAAGAGCTGCAGGACGACGGCCGCATGACCAATGTGGAGTTGGCACGCCGGGTCGGCATTTCGGCGCCGCCCTGCCTGCGCCGCGTGCGCGGGCTTGAGGAGGCCGGCTACATCAAGGGTTATCGCGCGCTGCTCGACGAGAAGAAGCTCGGCTACGAGGTGACCGTGTTCGCCATGGTGCATTTAGCGAGCCAGGCCGAGGCCGACCTTTCCGCCTTCGAGGAATTCGTGCGGGCGCAGCCTTTGGTGCGCGAATGCTGGATGCTCTCGGGCGAGGTCGACTTCGTGCTCAAATGCGTCGCGCCCGACCTTAAGACCTTCCAGGCCTTTGTCGAGAAGCTCACCTCCGCGCCCAATGTGCGCAACGTCAAGACTTCGCTCACGCTGCGCAACTCCAAGGACGCGGCGATGGTGCCGATGGAAGGCTGAGGACGCTCCGGTGCCAATCGCCTACCGACCCGCCCGCGCGCAAGATTTGGAGCGAGCTGATGAGCTCGTCGTTGCCAGCATCAACGACCTCACCATGCGGCACGGCTTTGGAAAAATGGCGTCCTCGCGTCCACCGCAATTTCAAATATTTTCCTTAGTGTCCGTCTTGAAACTTCTTGAATCTATTGAATCAGTTGTGATTCAAGGAAGGTGGTCCGATTCGAGGAGAGACCGCCGATGTGGACGCATGAGAACCGAGCTAAATACAATCGTGAT
>Ga0182024_10004274_pt1 | contig 33062 bp, 29 predicted proteins | sample P32metaG_FD_120480 | JGI IMG/M metagenome (GOLD analysis project Ga0182024, IMG submission 120480) | Permafrost microbial communities from Stordalen Mire, Sweden - P3-2 metaG (Illumina Assembly) | ecosystem: Environmental > Terrestrial > Soil > Wetlands > Permafrost | place: Sweden: Stordalen... | reverse complement strand
CGTGGTCGTGGTCGTGGTCGCGGGCGCCGCCACGGGAATCAACAGTGGGGGCTTGGCGTCACTCGCGATGAAGCCCACCAGTGCGCCCGAGACCATGCCGGAACCCACGAAAATGGTTTGGCTTAAGCGTCGAACGCGCGCGAGGCGTCGATCACGCTGTTGGGGAGTGCGGGAGTGGGTTCTCATACGATGTTCCTGTACTCAAAGTCTGACGCACTTGGGTAAGGGCAAACGAGTCACCAGGTAAGAAAATCCACAAAAGCCCTGAAAGTGTCTACGTTTCGGTCAATGTGGGCAGGGTAATAGTGAATCGCGCGCCGCCCAACGCGGGGTCGTCGTCGACGCTCACCGTGCCTTGTAGTTCCGCGACCACCTGGGCGACGATCGACAGGCCGAGACCTGATCCGGGCAGGGCCCGTGCCGACGCCGAGCGCCAGAACCGGTCGAAGACAAAGGCGCGGTCCTCTTCACTGATGCCCGGGCCGCTGTCGCACACGATAACGGTGCCGTCGCTGCTGCTCACGCAAATTGACCCGCCACCGGGCGTGAACTTGACGGCGTTCGTGAGCAAGTTGCTCAGCGCGCGAACCAGGCGGTCGTGGCGACCCAGCACCGTCGACGGCTCCACTTGGGCTTCAATGGTGATCTCCCTGATGCGTGCGTAGGTGCGCGCGGTGTCGACGCACTCGTCCACAATCTCGTCGAGGCGCAATGATTCGAGCGGACCCTCGCTGCGTTCTCCGCGGGCCAGCTCGCCGAGGTCGGTCACGAGCGCCGCGAGTTCGTCGACCTGGGTGACCATGTCGTGGGTCAGTTGGTGCAGGTCCTCGGCACTCAGTTCATCGGCGCGCGACAATACTTGGGCGTTGGTACGCAGTGACGTTAGTGGGGTGCGCAGTTCGTGACTGGCGTCGACGACCAATTGGCGCTGGAGGGCCTGGCTGCTTTCGACGGTGCTGAGCAGTCGGTTAAATACCCGGCGCAGTCGCCCCAGTTCGTCCACGCCGCCGGCGTCGATGCGGTGGCGCATGTCGTTGGTCTCGGCGACCTCTTCGATTTCGTTGGTCACTTCTTCGAGCGGGCGCAGGGCGCCGCGAGCGATGAAGAAGCCCAGGCCGAAGGCGAGCATTACTCCCGCCGCGGCCACGATGAGCAGGGTGTCGAGCAAGTGACCCAGTTCGTTCACCTGGCCGGTGATGTCAACGACGAAGAGCTCGGCCGACGTCGTGGACACGTCGCACAGCCCGCTATTACAGCCCACCAATGAGTTGGCCGGCAGGCCAATGATGAGTTCGCGGTAGGAGTCGCCACCAAACTGCACGGTGCGTATTACCTGGCCTTCCTTGTTTTCAGCGATCTTCATGATGGTCGCGTCGATCGGTACGTTGGACGTGGGGGTGGTCTGCCCGCTGGGCAACACGAGTTCGAAGTAAGAACCGGTGTAGGGCGCGGTGTCGCCGAGGTGGTGTCCGGGCGTTTGCGAGGCCTGGATGAGGGACTGGTCGACCGAATTCATGAGGGCATTGCGGGTAGTGAGGAACGAGGCGAAACAGGCGACGATGACGACGAAGGCGGCGACACCGACCGTGGCGAAGATAACCCGCGAGCGAAAGGTCACGAGGTGCGCAGCGCGTACCCGACGCCGCGCACCGTCTGAATCAGGCGCTGCTCGCCGCCCTCTTCGAGCTTGCGGCGCAGGTAGCCAATGTAGACGGCCAATGAGTTGGTGCCCGAGTCGAAGTTGTAGCCCCACACCAGGTCAAGGATCTGATCACGGGTGAGGACCTGGCGGGGATGTTGGAGGAATAACTCGAGCAGATCGAACTCAATTTTGGTCAATTCAATCGGCCGGCCGGCCCGGCGCACCTCGCGGGTTTGGGGGCTGAGGCTCAAGTCCTCGAAGCGCAGCACCATCTCCTCGCCCTCACCGACGTTGCGTCGTCGCAGCAGGGCGCGCAGTCGCGCGAGCAGTTCGGCCAGGTCGAAGGGCTTCACGAGATAGTCGTCGGCACCGACGTCGAGGCCGGCCACGCGGTCATTCACCGCGTCACGGGCCGTCAGCATGAGAATTGGCGTGGAATCACCGGCCCGGCGGACGCGTCGACATATTTCCAGCCCGTCGATGTCGGGCAGTTGCAGATCGAGCACGATGGCGTCGGGCGCGCGCAGTTGAATCGATCGCAGTGCCGCCGTGCCGTCCTCGAAGAGTTCGACGTCGTAGTTCTCCATGCGCAGCGCTCGACCCAGCGCGGTGCGAATCGCAGCATCATCATCGACAATGGCGATATAGGAGCTGGGAGTGGGTGCGGAGGTCACGGCTGGTCTTTCGAACGAAGATGGTCAGGCTCTAGTGTTGCGGGTGGGTATTAACCATCGCCAGTCATTCGCTAAGAATTTCTGAAGATTGTTATCTATTTGCTGTGGCGGGTAATTCAATTGGCAGAATGCCGGACTTTGAATCCGGTCGTTGGAGGTTCGAGCCCTCCCCCGCCAGCGAGGAAATTTAGACACAGAACCGGTTGAGTAGCGCCGCCATCTCCACCGGGGCGTCGCCCTGGATTGAATGGCCCGCTCCTTCAACGTGCACGATGTTGGCTTGGGGACAGCGTCGCAGCAATTCCGCCTCATCCTCCTCGTCGACCACGGAGCCCACCGCCATGCCGCGCAGCAGCGTGACCGGGACCGTGAGCTCTTCGAGCATCCGCCACAGGTCGCCCACCGCGGGAGGATCGAGTTGGGACGCCGGGTGCTGCTGGTGGCGCCACACCCACGTGCCGTCGCTGCGCTGGAGCGCGTTGTGACGAATGCCGCGGCGAAGCGATGAGACTGAACGGGTGGGATTGTGCGCCACCGTGCGCTCGAGCAGTGCGTCAAAGTCGTCAAAGGACGCGGGTCCGTTGATGAAATTGGTGATGTGCTGGGCCTTGGCGGCGTTCACTCCCGGGGTGATGTCGATGAGCACGAGTGAGGCAACGAGGTCCAGGCGCGCGTGGGCGACCATGATGGCGGTGAGCCCGCCCATGGACATGCCCACGAGTGGGCGAGGGCCTTCAAGAAGTTGCTCCAACGCCCGGGCCACGTCGAGCGCGTGGCTGACCGTGGCCGATTGTCCGTGGGGCGAGGGGTCGGAGTGACCGTGGCCCGGAAGGTCCAGGGCCACTAGCGGGCGCTGCATTGCGAGGGCCACGGTGTCAAACGTGTGCGCGTTCTGCGCCCCACCGTGCAACATGGCTAGCTGGGAATCACCGTCACCCCACTTGAGACCGCTTAATTGGCGTAGACCGTCGACGGCGACGAAGAATCGTTGTACGTGCGGCACGGCCACGTCGAGGTCCCACTCGCTGAGATTTTCGTGAAAGTAGGAAAACTCGTCGTAGTTCGCGTCACTCATTTTTCAAATCGTAGAACGCGAACGCCCCGGCGGCAATGGCCGTGAACGCGCATCACGTGGGGTCGCGAAAGACCGGTATTCCACTGGGCGACGGGTCGGGGGCGGTGAGCGGGTCAGAGTGATCGCGTATGTGCTGGAGCATCTGGCTCAGACTGGCCTCGGCGACACAGACCACCGTGTCGGCGCCGCCGTAGTACACGTGCACGGTGTCGCCGTCGTCGCGCAGGATCCAACCGCAGGGAAAGACCACGCCGGGTACGTCGCCCATCTGTTCGTAGGGCTCGCGCGGCCCGAAGATCCACTCGTTGCTGCGCGCGATCACGGTGGACGGGTCATCGCGGTCCAGCATCGCCAGACCAACTCGGTAGATCGAACCCGAGGCGGTGGTGCGCACCGCGTGGTAACACACGAGCCAACCGTCCTTCGTGAGCAGCGGTGGCGGGCCAAGGCCGATCTTGTTGGCGTCCCAGTGGCTGCCGCGCTGGGCCGCGATCAACACCTGCGCCTCGCCCCAGTACGTGAGGTCGGGGCTATAGGAAAGCCACATGTGCGTGCCCAGTCCCGGCATGTTTGGTACCGGGCGGTGGATCAGGGCCCATCGACCGTCGAAGGTGGTGGGAAAGAGCGCGGCGTCCTTATCTTCGGGCGGTTGCAGCACGCCGCACCGTTCCCAGTTGACAAAGTCGCGGGTTTTGGCGAGGCTCACCAGGGGTCCGAAGGCGGAGTAGCCCACGTAAACCACGTAGTACTCGTCACCAATGCGGGTTATTCGGGGATCCTCTACGCCCCACTGTTCTTCGACCCGGTCGGACTGCGGCGTCAACCCGCGCGAACGGTCAATATTCCAGTCCGTGAGTCCATTTGTGCTGGTCGCGACCACTAGCGAGGAAAGACCGGTCCGGTCCTCCACCCTCAAGAGAAGCAGGGTACCACCCTCGAACTCCGTGGCCCCCGGATTGAACACGGCATTCACGTTGTGGGGGAAGTCACACGCGCCGATGATCGGATTGCCATTAAAACGGGTAAATAGCTCGCGCGGCTCTTCATTTCGGGTCATTTGCATCCCCCAGTAGGAACTTGTTAACTTCTAAACTCTCTACCAACATAGGGCAATTGCACCCTTTCGGAGGCAAGGAGTGCAAGGAGCCAGGTGGACCGTTCGTGTTAGCAGCCTCTAGAGATAAACCTCACGCCCGTCGAATACACGATCGACCGGTTATCGAGGCGCAATCAGTGCCCGGCTACGGCGCCGTTTTTAATGCCGGCCTTCTGCATCACGACGGCCTCTACCACCTTTTTGCCCGCGGTATTCGCGACGGCTACACCCGTAATGTGGGTTCCGGTCCGCGTTTCCTGGACTACATCTCCGATGTCCTTGTCTTTACCTCGGTTGACGGACGCACGTACGAGTTTGGTTACGTATTGTGTCGCGCCGGCGAACTGGGCGTGCACTGCTTTGAAGACCCCCGGGTCCAGCGGGTCCAGAGTGGCGACGAAGAGCACATCATCATGACCTACACCAATCTGCCGCCCTACGAGAGCGGCAAGCCGTGGCGCATTGGCGCGCACCGCCTCATTTGGGACGGCAGTCGGTTCAACGTCGAAGCGACGACCGGCCAGTTGCTGGGGCCGCCCGACATTGCCAACAAGGACGCCATCGTCTTCACGTTGGGTGACGGGCGCGTGGCGCTCATCCACCGCATCCAGCCGGACATGCAATTGGCTGTCTTTGACGATCTGGACCATCTCTGGAACGCCGGGCCGGACTACTGGGACAAATACCTGGCCAATCTGGATGCGCACACCATTATTCGCCCCTCGCGCGGGGCGCTCGGCATCGGCGCGGGCGCGCCGCCCATTGACACCGAAGCTGGATTCCTGCTCTTCTTCCACGAACGCCGCGCCGACGGCGCCTACACCGTCAACTTGGCCCTGCTGGATCGCATGACCGGACGGCTACGCAGCCGTCTTCCCCAGCCACTGCTCGTGCCCGAGCTCGAATGGGAGCGCCGCGGGGACGTCGACAACGTGGTGTTCGTCCAGGGCGCGCACTCCGACGGCGACGTGGTCTACCTCACGTACGGTGCCGCCGACCGCTGCATCGGCGTCGCGACCGCAAAAATCAGCCACTTACTCGACGCGCTGCACGCTGCGGCATAAGAACATGACCCGCGAGACGCCACTCAACAGTGAGACGGCACTCGCTCCGGCTGCTAGAGATACAGGTATGAGTCGCCCAATCTTTGTGGTGGTGCTCGCCGCGGGCGAGGGAACCAGGATGCGTTCGTCGCGGCCCAAGCCGTTGCACCACCTGTGCGGGCGACCAATGGTGCTCTACGTGCTCGACGCCGCCACCCACGACGACGTGCGGGCGACGGTCGTGGTCGTGGGACACGGCGCGACGTGGGTTGAAAAGGCCCTGACCGAGCGGGCGCGCGCGGACGTGCACCTGACGTTCGTCGAGCAGTACGAGCAACTGGGCACGGGGCACGCGGTCTCGGTGGCCCTTCCCACCATTGAAGACGAGAGCGGGGGCGCCGACGGCGACGTGCTCATTGTTCCTGGAGACACGCCGCTACTTCGGGCCTCGACCGTCGCGTCGCTGCTGGCCCAGCACCGCCACAGCCAGGCCGCGCTGACGGTATTAACCGCAGTGGTGGACGATCCATCGGGATACGGGCGCATCATCCGCGACAAGGATGGATCCCTCGCGCGCATCATCGAAGAACGAGACGCCACGTCCTCGGAGCGGGCCGTGAACGAAGTGAACACGTCGATCATGGTCGTGCGCAAGAGCCTGCTCGGTCCGGCTCTGCGTCGAGTGGATCGCCAGAACGCGCAAAATCAGTTCTATCTGACCGACCTCGCGGCCGTGCTGCACGACACCGGTCACGTCACCCAGGCCATGCTCCTGGTCGACCCCACCGAGGCCCAGGGCGTGAATGACCGATTGCAGTTGGCCGAGGCCGAAGCGGTGCTGCGCACTCGCATCAACGAGCGATGGATGAAGCGCGGCGTCACCATGTGGGACCCCGCCCATACCTATATCGACGCCGACGTCCAACTGGGTCCGGAAGTGTCGCTGCTGCCGGGATGTGTACTAAAGGGCCACTGCGTCATTCAACGCGGCGCGCAACTTGGACCCAACGCCAACCTGACCGACGTCTACGTGGGTGAGAACGCCAAGGTCGCCATGGTGGAAGCGACCAACGCACTCATTGGTGCGGACGCCACGGTTCACTCGTTTGTCGTGATGTCCCCGGGCGCCAAAGTGGCCAGCTCTGAGGTCGTCGCACCGTTCGAATACCGAACTCGATAATTCGCTCTCATACACCTTGTACGCTGGCGCTGTGGAGACACTCGCGAAGCGACGTCTAGTTATTGTCTCGGGTCGCTGTCACCCCGTTCTCGCTGAGGACATCGCCGACAAGCTGGGCGTGAAGCTCACCGAAGCCAACTTGCGCGAGTTCGCCAACGGAGAAATTCACTGTCGGTTCGACGAATCGATACGCGGTGCTCACGTATTCATCATTCAGACCCACTCCTCACCGGTCAATGACGCCGTGGTCGAGCAGCTCATCATGATCGACGCTGCCAAGCGGGCGTCGGCCAAGAGCATTACCGCGGTCATCCCGAACTACGGCTACGCGCGCCAGGACCGCAAGTCGGCCGGGCGCGAACCAATTACCGCCAAACTGATCGCGGACATGCTCCAGGTGGCCGGTGCCACCCGGGTGCTCTCCGTTGACTTCCATTCGGGTCAGATCCAGGGATTCTTCGACATCCCCGTAGACCACCTGGTCGCGGCGCCGGTACTGGAGGACTATCTGAAAGAACACGCCGACCCGCACACGTTGGTCGTGGTCGCGCCCGACGCCGGTCGAGTGAAAGTCGCCGAGCGTTACGCCCAACACCTGGGTTGTGACCTCGCGTTGGTGCACAAGACCCGTCCGCGCGGCGTGAAGAACGTCGCCGAGGCGCGCCACATCGTGGGTGACGTGGATGGTCGCCACTGCGTGTTGATCGACGACATGATTGATACCGCCGGGACCATCGTCGCGGCCTGTGATCTCTTAAAGGCCCACGGCGCCGACGAGATCTGGGTGATGGCGACGCACGCCATATTTTCTCCGCCCGCGGTCGACCGACTGTTCAATGCGCCGGTCAGTCGCGTTATCGTCACCGACACCTTGCCGTTGCCGCCGGAACGGCGCTTCGAAAAGTTGGAGATTCTCTCGATTGCGACCATTGTCGCTAACGCAATTGCGGCAATTTTCGAGGACTCGTCGGTCTCGGACATCTTCGGCGGCGAGAACCTGCTCTAGTCAATTGCCTCGCGGCTTGGGCTAGACTTGACTTCCTGTGTGCGGCCCGCTTTGGGACGAACCAGTCTTTCGCTAGAGGAGCATCCATGTCACAGGCCACGTTGAGCGCGTCGTTGTCGCGCGACAAGGGTTCGCGCAACTCGCGCCGACTGCGTGCGTCCGGTTCGATTCCGGCCGTCGTCTACGGCGGCGGCGGCGACACGCTGTCGATTTCGGTCGACGCCAAGTCCTTTCGCACGGCCGTCTCGGGCGACCAGGGCCTCAACTCGCTGATCTCGCTGGATGCCGAAGGTCAGAAGTTTCTCGTCATGGCCCGTGAGATTCAGCGCCACCCCGTGCGCGGCACGGTCTCGCACATTGACTTTCAGGTGGTTGACCCCAACAAGCCCGTCGTGACCGAAGTGCCGTTGCACCTCGTGGGTGACGCGGTAGAAATCCGTCACGCCGACTGGGAAGTCGACCAGCAGATGTTCAGCCTCGAGATCAAGGCCCGTCCCGACCAGATCCCCACGCACATCGACGTCGACATTTCTGATCTCAAGGTGGGTGACTCCATTCACATCGAGCACGTGGTGCTCGCTAAGGGAGTCGAAGCCGTGGGCGACCCCTCAACTCCCGTGGTCACTACCCGCGCCGGACGCGTCGCGCTGACCGCCAAGCCGGCGGAAAGTGTCGTTGCTGCTCCCGTCGCCGCTGCGGAATAGTTCGTCGTGGCGCTTCGGCGCTCGCGGGAAGAAGGTCGCCGAGGTAGCGCGAGCACCTTGGTCATTGTTGGCCTAGCCAATCCCGGGGACGAGTATGCCGGATCGCGCCACAACGTGGGCGGCGACGCGGTGCGACTGGTCGCCGAGCGCCGGGGCGTCAAATTCTCGCTGGAGCGTCGACAACGCTGCGTCACGGTAACGATTCCGACGCCTAATGGGCCCGTCACCCTGGCCGTGCCCACCACGTTCATGAACGAGTCGGGGGCGGCACTGCCGCCGCTGTTGCGCCGAACGTCACTGGACGATCTCTCCCGACTCGTCATTGCCCACGATGAACTTGACTTCGAGCCCGGCCGCTTGCAGCTCAAGCAGGGCGGAGGACTGGCGGGTCACAACGGACTGCGCTCCATTGCCCAGGCGCTGGGCACTAATGAGTTCGCGAGGCTGCGCATTGGCATTGGCAAGCCGGTGCGAAAAGAGCAGGGCGCCGACTACGTGTTGCAACGCCCGACGGGCGCGAAGAAAATCGCGCTCGCCCAGGACGTGTCCAATGCCGCCGACGCCATCGAGACCTTGTTGGACTACGAATTTGAGGACGCTCAACGGCGCGTGAATGGCGCCAGTGGTTGAGTCCCAAGGACTGAGGCGCGTACTTGATCTTCTGGGACCGTCGTTGCGCGAGGCCAACGCCACGGGCTCCTTCACGCCCGGCAGTTACGCGACGCCACTGGCAGTCGCTGCCTGTGCGTTAGAGGCGCCGCTCGTCATCGCCGTCACGGCCACGTCTACGGAAGCCGAGCAGCTGCGCGACGCTCTGGCGGCGCTGTTTAATGACGACGCGTCGGTGGTCCTCTGGCCCGGTTGGGACACTCACCCCTTGGAACGTGTAAGCCCGGACGCGTCGGTCATGGCGACCAGAACGCTGCTGCGTTGGCAGCTGACCCAGGAAGCACGCCCGCACATTGTTGTCTCGTCCGCGCGGTCCATTGCCCAACTCTTGTCACCCGAGCCGCTCGCGCCTCCGCTCGTTGTCGCTCGAGGTAGCGAACTCGACCGCGACACGTTCATAGCCCAGCTCACTGCGTTTGGTTATCGACGCGAAAGTTTGGTGGAACACCGCGCCGAATTTGCCGTGCGCGGAGGCATCGTTGACGTCTGGCCAGCGCAGGGTAACGATCCTATTCGCCTGGACTTCTTCGGCGACGAGATTGAGCGCCTCACGTCCTTCGACATTGCCAATCAACGTTCGCTGCACGACCTCGAGCACGCGACGATCGCGGCCGCTCGTGAATGGATACCGAGTGCCGCCACTCGAGCTCGTGCGGAAGAGTTGATTTCTTCGGCGGCGTGGGGCCGTTCCAACTTCGACCGAATCGCGACGGGCCAACTCTTTGACGGCATGGAAGGTTGGATGGGGCTGTTCATCGATGAGCCGCGCACGTTGCTCGATGAAGTGACGGGCGCCACTTGCGTGGTGGTCGAGCCCGAGCGCGTTCGCCAGCGTCTCGCCGACCTGCTCGATGAAGAGCGCGAACTCACCGACGCCGTCGCCGCCACCTGGCAGGCAACGTCGTTGATCCCATTGCTGCACGCACCGTGGACCGACGTCATGACGGGACGCATCGACGTGTCCCTCGACGCGACCGTCGGCGCACTCTCGAGCAGCACGACGGGCCTCGGGTCACCGCCAATTGTCCAGGGCGACGCCGCGCGCATTGCCGCCCACGTGCGCAACTGGTCGCCAACGCGACGCGGCGTCGTGCTGACGTCCAACGCGGCCGCGGTTGATCGCATGGCGGAGCAACTTCGAGGCGAAGGTCTCGAGGTGACGACCGATCCCGACAAGGTGCTTGACGTGCGCATTACCGTGCTGCAGAGTTCGCTGCCGTCGGGCTTCACGTTTGACGACCCCGACATTGTGGTCTGGAGCGAGAGTGATCTCACCGGGCGGCGCACGGTGCACCGCGTCGCGCGCACGCGCGCGCGAAACGTGGACGGCTTCTTCGACGACCTGGCGGTGGGCAGTTTCGTGGTGCACCGCCAGCACGGCGTGGCGAAATTTTCGGGCACGACCACGCGGGCCATCAACGGCACGACGCGCGACTACCTGATCTTGCAGTTCAAGGACGGACGCAGCTACTGGCCCACCGAGCAGATCGACGCGCTCACGCCGTACTCGGGCGGCGACGCCCCGGCGCTGTCGCGCATGGGCGGGGCCGAGTGGCAGAAGTCCCGGGCTAAGGCCCGCGCCGCGGCCTTCCTGGTAGCCCAAGAACTGGTGGACCTCTACCGCTTGCGCTCAGTCGCCGTGGGTCACGCCTTCAGTCCCGACACCACCTGGCAGCGCGAGATGGAAGAGCTCTTCCCCTACACGCTCACGGCCGACCAGGCGCAAGCAATCGACGACGTTAAGGCCGACATGGAACTCGCGCGTCCAATGGACCGGTTGATATGTGCCGACGTCGGGTTCGGCAAGACCGAGATTGCCGTGCGGGCGATATTCAAGGCGGTCCAGGACAACAAGCAGGCGGCGGTGTTGGTGCCTACGACACTGCTCGCTAGTCAACACTTTGCTACGATGACCGACCGTTTTGCCGGCTTTCCCGTGAAGGTGGCGCTGTTAAGTCGATTTGTCGACGACGCGGAAGCCAAAGAGACGTTGGAGGGTCTCCACGACGGGTCGGTCGACGTGGTCATTGGCACGCACCGACTCTTGTCGTTAAATGTGTCCTTCAAGGACCTCGGACTCTTGGTGGTCGACGAAGAACAACGCTTCGGTGTCACGCACAAGGAAGCCATCAAATCCCGGTCAATCGGGGTCGACGTTCTGACCTTAAGTGCGAGCCCTATTCCGCGCACCTTGGAGATGGCCTTCGCCGGCATCCGGGATCTCTCGATGATCACGACGCCGCCGGCGGATCGACGACCGATCCTCACCCATGTTGGCGAGTACAGCGAGCCCGCGGTGGTCGAAGCCGTACGTCGCGAATTGCTCCGCGAAGGGCAGGTGTTCTTCGTGCACAACCGAGTGGCGGACATTGACCAGGCCGCCAAGCGATTGGGCCAACTCGTGCCCGACGCCCGGATCGCGGTCGCGCACGGCCAGTTGGACGAGGGGACGCTGGAGCGAGTGATGGTCGACTTCTGGGAGCGCCGTTTTGACGTCCTGGTCTGCACCACCATTGTGGAGTCGGGCATCGACCTGCCCTCGGTGAACACGTTGATTGTCGACCGCGCCGAACGGCTGGGACTCGGCCAGATGCACCAACTGCGCGGCCGGGTGGGCCGCAGCGCGCAGCGCGCCTACGCCTACCTGTTTCACCCGGCCGACAGGGTGCTCTCCGAAACGGCCTACGAGCGACTGCGCACGATAGGCGACAACACGGCGCTGGGCAGCGGATTCAAGATCGCGATGCGCGACCTGGAGATCCGCGGTGCCGGCAACCTGCTCGGCCACGACCAATCGGGACCCGTGGCCGCGGTGGGCTACGACTTGTACGTCCAACTGGTCGCCGAAGCAGTCGCCGACGCGAAGGGATTTGTTTTGCCCGAGGTAGTGACGATCAATCTCGACGTGCCCGGCGAAGCGCATCTGCCCAAGGGGTACGTCGAGGCCGATGACGCACGCTTGGAGGCCTACCGTCGATTGGCGGGCGTGAAGACGATGGACGAACTCGAGGATCTGCGCGCAGAGTGGCTTGACCGTTACGGCCCACTGCCGAGTGCCGCGATCGGGCTGTTGGAACTCGCGCAACTTCGCCTCACCTGCCTTAACTTGGGCGTCAGTTCGGTCGTGGTGATGCCCGCCAAGGTTGGCGTGAGGTCAAAGCCGGTTGTCAAGCTCGGACCGTTGGAGCTCGCCGTGAGCCAACAGATGCGGCTGCGCCGAATGCACGGATCGCGCGCGTACGTTGAAGCCACGAAGGAACTGCGCATTGAAGTGTCGCCCGACGACGCGTCACCCAAGGCCCTGCTTCAATTGCTCAACGAGCTGATGGCGGTGACGGCCCAGCAGTAGCGATTCGTTAGCATGGACGGAGTGCGTCGTCTCATTGCCCTCCTGGTTGTAGCGCTTGTTGGCGCGACGGTTTTTGGCCTCAGTAATGGCTCATCGGGCCTCGGCGTCAACGGCGCGCGGGTATCGGGCAACACGTTTCGTTCTGAACTGGCGACCATTTCGACAACACCGATTCTGCAGTGTTATCTGACGGCCCTCGACCCAGTGGATTTCGGTGTGGGCGGCGGCAGTCAGACCATGGCCGCATCCGGCGCGGCCGCGTGGACCAGGCTTCGCGTCGAGGGTCTGTCCATCACCCAGTACGTGACGAGCAAGTTGAAGTTCGCTCCCACCGCCGCGACCTTGACCGAGGCAGAGTCGTCGCTCGTCAGTGAACTGACCCAGGCGGCGGCAGCTGCCCCGAAACCGTGCGCGACTTTCGGCACCGCAACCGCCGCGCTCACCGCGATGCCCACGGAGATGCGCAACGCCGAGATTGAAGGTCAGGCCGCATCGCTCTATCTCGTCAGCAAACTCAACTCCACCATCCCGCTGACGGCCAAGGCAATCGAAGCGTATTACACAAGCCACACCTCGGATTACGACACGCTCTGTGTGAGCGTCGCGATTGTGCCCTTAACCAAGACGACGGCCTTCGCCACCGCCCAGTCGGGGGGCGAGTCGGTGGCTGATCTGGCCAAGCAGTTCTCCATCGACTCGTCAAAGACGAAGGGCGGCGCCGTTGGATGCTTTCCGCCGTCCAATACGTCCTACGCCAGCGTTCGGGCCGACGTGTTGTCGACGGCCCTCAACACATTTGACACGACGCCCCAGTACATCAACGACAACGGAACCGAAGAGGCGCTGTTCGTCGCGCCCACGAAGCGCACCGTCACCCCGTTCGCGCAGGCGGAGAGCGCGGTGTTGACCGACGTGCAAAATCAAAACGCGAGTGCGGCGAATACCGAAGAGGAGTACATTCTCGCGCGGGCCGCCATCGATGTCGATCCCGCATTCGGGCAATGGGCGCTCGAGTCGACCGGGCCGACCGTTCTGGTGCCATCGCTACCGGCCAAAGTTGACGTCACGGGCAACAAGTCGCTGACGACGAGTGTCACTACCTATCACTGACCAACCCGTAGTTCGGATCGTGGGGCTGGGTCCTGCGGGCGTGGAGCACGTTACGCAGCGCACGCTGGACTTGATTGCCCAGGCGTCGGTCGTGCGGTTGCGCACGAGGGTTCATCCGGCTTCTGCCCACTTCGAAGAGATCATCAGTTACGACGACTGGTATGAGCGGGCCGACTCATTTGACGAGTTGTACGTGTCAATGGTCGATGACCTGGTGTCGCTCGCGTCGACGTCAGCGTCGGGCGAGGTGCTCTACGTCGTTCCCGGTTCACCCGTGGTCGCCGAGCGAACCGTCGAGCTATTGCGCGACCGCGGCGACGTGCGCGTCATCCTCGAACCGGCGGTGTCGATCATTGACATTGCCTGCGCCACCTTGGGACGCGACCCAATGTCGGCTGGCCTTCGCGTGATCGACGCATTGCAATCGAACGAAATGCTTCGAGGCCCGGGTCCACTGTTGGTGCTCCAGACCTATGCGCCCGAAGTCTTGGCGACGATCGCGAGTCGAGTGTCGGGCACGACGTTGGTGACGGTGCTCCATCACTTGGGACTGGACGACGAAGCCGTCGTGGTGATGCCGGCCAGGGAATTGGCAACGTTCGCCGACGCCGACCACCTCACTTCGCTGTGGATCGAGGAACTGCGCACTGGCGGCGACGCCACCGACGATCTGTTGGACCTCATGCGGCGACTACGCCGTGAATGTCCCTGGGACCAAGAACAGGACCACGCGTCGCTCACGCGTCATTTGCTCGAAGAGGCGTACGAGGCACTCGACGCGTTGGAAACATTCGTACGCGTGGACGCCGGTGGTGAGTCAATTGACCACGCCACCGCGCACGTGCAAGAAGAACTTGGCGACCTGTTATTCCAGATCATCTTCCACGCGGAGCTGGGCGATGAAGAAAGTCTGTTTGATTTCACGTCGATTGCGGACGCGGTGCGCGAAAAGTTGATTGGCCGTCATCCCCACGTCTTTGGCGACGTGTCGGTGACTGGGTCCGACGACGTGGCCTCGAGATGGGAAGTCATCAAGCGCGACGAAAAAGGTCGTACCAGTGTGACCGATGGCATTGCCTGGCAGTTGCCGGCGCTCACCCTGTACGCCAAATTACTTCGCAAGGCCACGCACGTCGACGTCGAGCACGTTGATGGCGATGAAGCGAAGGCTCGCGCAGTGGCCGCGCTCGAACTATTGCAGCTAGAAAGTGAAAGTGCGAGCGACTCGCAGTCGACCTCTCACGTGGACAGTGCGTGGGGCGACCTCTTGACTGCGATTCTTGAATGCGCGCAGTGGTCGGGTGTTGACCTAGAGGGAGTGTTGCGTGCACGCGCTCAGATATTGCGCGACGAGATTCGCGACGCCGAGTCGAGGGCCATCGCCTAATTTCTCGCGAAGTAACCTTGGGAGGGATCTTTAGGAGAAACGCCATGAGCGCAATTGAAATTATCGTCGGCCGCCAAATCTTGGATTCACGGGGTAACCCCACCGTGGAGGTCGAAGTGCAGCTGGAATCGGGAGCGTTTGGCCGGGCCGCGTCGCCTTCGGGCGCCTCGACCGGGAGCCACGAGGCGGTCGAAATTCGCGACGGCGGCGACGCCTGGGGCGGCAAGGGCGTCTCGGGTGCCGTTGAGCACGTGAACGGTGAGCTCCACGACGCCTTGGAGGGCTTCGACGCCGGCGATCAGCGCGCGGTTGACTTCGCCATGATTGACCTCGACGGTACGCCCAACAAGGGACGACTGGGAGCGAACGCGATCCTGGCGGTGTCGTTGGCCGTGGCGAAGGCCGCGGCGATGGAGAGCGGGTTGCCGCTCTATCAGTACATCGGGGGAGTCAACGCGCACGTGTTGCCGGTACCCATGTTCAACGTCGTGAACGGTGGCGTGCACGCGAAGAATTCCATTGACTTCCAAGAGTTCATGGTGATGCCCATCGGCGCCGCCACGTTCTCTGAAGCATTGCAATGGGGCTCGGAGACGTACCACTCTCTAAAGCGCGTGCTCGATACGCGCGGTCTCGCGACCGCGGTGGGTGACGAGGGCGGATTCGCGCCCGACCTCGAGAATAACGAGGCCGCGGTAAAGATTCTCGTCGAGGCCATTGAGGCCACGGGACGCACCCCCGGACGTGACGTCGCGATTGCGTTGGACCCCGCGTCGAGCGAATTCTTCCGCGACGGTTCGTACCACTTGGACGGCGAGGGTCGGGTACTCACGAGCCTCGAATTGGTGGACTACTGGGCCGACCTTGCGAGTCGCTACCCAATTGTCTCACTCGAAGACGGCATGGCCGAAGAGGATTGGGACGGTTGGCAGGCGCTGACCAAACGACTGGGCGACAAAATTCAACTTGTGGGTGATGACAATTTCGTCACAAATTCCGAGCTCTTGCAAAAAGGCATAGACCGCGGTGTTGCCAACTCGATTCTCATAAAATTGAATCAGATCGGTACGCTCACCGAGACCCTCGATACCATCGGACTCGCGCATTCACACCAGTACAGCACCGTAATTTCGCACCGATCGGGTGAAACTGAGGACGTCACCATCGCGGACCTGGCGGTCGCAACGAACGCCGGACAGATAAAGAGCGGCGCTCCGGCACGTTCTGAGCGGGTGGCGAAGTACAATCAGTTGCTAAGACTCGAGGAACAACTCGGGGATCAGGCTCGTTTTCTAGGCGCAACGTCTTTGTCGGGGGCGGTAAGTGACAGCTACACATAACTACATCAACCGTGACCGTAATCACTGGATGCTGCCCCTGGCCGTGGTGACGGCCCTCGCGACGCTCGTGTTCTGGTTCCCGATGAGCGCCCTGTGGCACCAGCAAAGCGAGATCAACGCCACGGCGGCCCAGATCGCCGCGATTAAACAACAAGACCAGGCACTAAAACTCCAGGCGAAGTCGGTGTCGTCCAAGGCGGCCGCGACGTTGCTGGCCCGTTCGCAGTACCAGTTGGTCGCGCCGGGTCAGAGCCTGATCCAGGTGCTGCCCGGTGATGGTTCGGGCAAGGTCTCCCAGTCGACCGGCGACCCCGGACTGCAACCACTCGTGGCCCCCTCATCGGTCTCGTCGCTCGCGCCGAGCACCGCGACGAACCAGACCAAGAAGCACGGTCCTTCCGACGGCTTTCTCTCACGATTCGAGCACACCCTAGAATTCTGGCGTTGAGCACTTTTAATGACGCGTCACCCGACGATCTCGCTGTCGTAGAGCAACTGCTCGGCCGCCCGCTCGCCGGCAGGTGCGCCGTGGTGGTGCGTCGAACCGATGGTCGGCCGGTCGTCATTGAGAATGAGCCCCATTTGCGCGACGGCACCCCGATGCCGACCCTCTACTGGCTCGTGGACGCCCAGTTGCGTGACGAGGTGAGTCGGCTGGAGAGCAGTGCGGGCGTGCACCGTTACGAAGAGATGGTCGACGCCGAACAGCTACAGCGAACCCATGACGAATACGCACGACGACGTGATGAGGCCGTGGTTCGAAGCGACCTCGTGGCCGCGAGCGGCGGCGTGGGCGGCACTCGCGTTGGGGTCAAATGCCTGCACGCCCACCTGGCCAATTTTCTGGTGGGCGCCGATGACCCCGTGGGTGCGCTGGTCGCGTCCGACATCGATGTACCAACGTTGCACCTGGTGAGCGTTCGTGACTGAGGTCGTCGCCGCGCTCGACTGCGGCAGCAACTCCACGCGCCTCTTGATTGAAAACTCAATCGGCGACGTGGTGAGGCGAGAGGTGCGCATCACGCGGCTCAGCCAGGGCGTCGACGCCTCTGGCCGGTTGGTCGATGAAGCGATGGCACGCAGTTACGTCGTGCTCAGCGAGTACCGCGACTACATGGACGAGGCCGGGGTTGAGCGTGGGCTCTTAGTCGCAACATCGGCGGTGCGTGACGCGAGTAACGGAAATGAGTTCCTCAATGAAGCGGGCCACATCACCGGTGTTGAGGCCGAGATCCTTAACGGCGCCCAAGAGGCGTCGTACTCCTACGACGGTGCGACCTCGGGCTTGGCCCCCGATCCGCGCACGACGGTGGTGCTCGACATCGGCGGCGGGTCAACCGAGATGGCGATGATGCTGGGTTCGACGATGTTCAGCTACTCGATGCAACTGGGCTGCGTGCGGGTGAGCGAACGTGCGCTCGGACGCGACGTGGTGACCCGCGACGGCGAAGAGGCCGCGCGACTCATGATTAGCCAAGAACTCGACCGGGCCTTCGGTATGGTGCCGGCGTTCGCGACGCTCGACAGCGAGGTGCGGCTCGTAGGTCTGGCCGGAACCATCGCGACGCTGGCTCAGCTTGACGCCGGGCTCGCCGTCTACGACCGCGACGCCGTACATCATCGACGACTCAGTCGCGAGACCGTGGTCGAGTGGCGCGACCGCCTAGGTAGCGAAACGCCGGCGGTGCGCCTCACGCATCCGGGCATGGTCGTAGGTCGAGAAGACGTGCTCGTGGCCGGGCTCTTCGTCCTCGACGCCGTGATGGAACGCTTCGGCGTCAGTGAGTTGCTCAGCAGCGAGAACGACATTCTCGATGGCATCACGGCATCGCTGCTGCGCGGGTAAGGTGCGTGGGTCGCGGTGACATGTCACGATGTGGATGTGAGGAGTAAATCGTGGTGACCACCAGAAGTTCCATTTATTCACCAATCACGCTGCACGGTCGGCGCGTGATACTGCGCACCATGAATGAGCTCGACTACGAGGGTTGGCGCGAGGTTCGCGTTCGTTGTCACGATTGGCTGGTCAAGTGGGAACCGCGTTCCGCGCACTCGTCGTCACTGGCCGAGGACCAGCGAAGTTTTGTCAGTCGCTGCGCCGTCCGTGAGCGCGAGCGCCAGATGGGCACGGCATTTGGCTTCGGGGTCTTTTTCGGCGGACGCTTTGTCGGAGAGATTACGTTGTCCTCGATTCAGCGAGGTCCACTGCAGTCGGCCTTCATTGGCTACTGGATAGATGAGGCCGTTGCGGGTCAGGGACTCATGCCCGAGGCGGTCGTCACGATCCTTCAGTACTCCTTCGAGTCATTGCGACTGCACCGCGTGGAGATCAATATCATTCCGCGCAATGGCGCCTCGCGCCGAGTGGTCGAGAAACTGGGCCTACGCAGCGAGGGTGTGGCCGAGCGGTACCTCGAGATCGACGGCGCCTGGGAGGACCACGCGCGCTACGCGATTACCGCCGAAGAGTGGGGCGACCGCGCGCCGGAATTAATTGCCAACTGGATTTTGCCGCGCCCGAATTAGGCCGCTTCGTAGTTTCGAGCGCGCAACTCATTTAGATACGCCGTGCGCAGGGTCCCGTGCAACTCTTCGGCAATACCCAGACCGGCCAACGCACCGTCACGCGGCAGGACCAACAGCGCGTTCTCTTCGCTGCGCGCCAGACATAAACCCTGCACCCGTGTCTGGCGCGCGGCGGCCGCGATGTCGCCAATGAGGACGTCGCGCTGTAGTTCTACGACGGGATTGGCGTAACGAGTGTGCGGCAACGCGCGAAGGTCGCGCACCATCGCGACGGCGTCGCGACCGATTCGCACCGATGAGCCAGACACGTCGTCCCACGTCACCTTGACCGGCGTGATCGTGAGCGCGAGCTGTTGGGCGAGAAAAAACATCTCGGCGTCAAAGGTAAAACCGTCGATCATTCCGAGCAGGCCCAACAGGCGTGCCGGTCCACGTTGTAAGCCCTTGCATCCACACTGGGTATCACGCAGCGTCGCGCCGGTGTAGTGGCGCGCGAGGCGGCTGAACACATTGCCGGCCCACGTGCGAAGCGGTGAGTCGTAATTAATGTGTCCGTGATCGACCCGCGATCCTGGTGCTAGTTCGGAGTTCTTGAGCGCCACCAAAATCTCGACAAAGTGGCGCGGGTTGATTGACATGTCGGCGTCGGCGGCAATGAGATTCTCGCCGTGCGCGACGGCAATGCCGAGGCGCACGGCCGCGCCCTTGCCACGATTGACGGGCTGTTGAATGAACTGCGTATGTGCGAGCTCACCGTACAGATCGCTCGCCGCACGCATGGTGTCATCGGTTGAGCCGTCGTCCACCACGATGACTTCGGTGTCATCTGGGTTTAATTCATCAAGGACCGGCCGCAAACGCTCGTAGCCTGACGCCAGACGTGACGCCTCGTTATAGGCGGGGATGATGATGGACGTTCGGATTTTTCAATCGTAATTCAAGGTCGGGTGGCGCCGACCAAACCGAACGTGAAGAGCGGTTCGTAACTCACGTTGGTACCCGTGTGCGCGGCCGCGATGACGGTCGTGGTGCCGTAAGGCCCGCTCCCGACGTACATCACGACGTGGTCCACTTCGTGGTCATCATCGAGGTTGTAGTAGAAGAGCAGGTCGCCGGGCTGGAGCTGTGAGAGCAAGACTCGTTTCATGGCGGGATACTCGGTCTCGGTGGTCCTCGGAATCGCAATGCCCGCCTTGCCCCACGCCCATTGCACGAGTCCCGAGCAGTCAAAGCCGACCCCGGGTGTCTCGCCGCCCCAGACGTAGGGCACGCCCAGTTGGGACTCCGCCCAGTGCACGGCAAGATTACCTTGGGCAGTGCCGGCGATCTCGGTGATAATGGGCGGTGCGGCGGCCGCAATCGCGGACAGCACTTGGTTGGCCGCGGGCGTGCCGCCGACCGCCGACGCCGCGGCGACTGCCTCTTCTTCGCCGGCGATGTTGCGTTCTCGGGCGGCCTGCGCGCCGGCCAGGATCTCGTAGGCAATGATCTTGGCCTTCAGTTCTTTTGTGACCTTGGTGAGTGTTGCCTGCGTGGCGTCCTCGTTCTGCACGTTCTCGTTTAGCAGCGCGGCCACGTGCTGCGTCTGTGTCCGCGACTTCTGACGCTGAAGGGTGGCTTCGGCCAACGTGTGGTCGAGCGATTTCTTGGCTGCCTCGTACGCGTCCTTGGCGGCGGTCAAGTTGCCGATGACCTGATCTTCGTAGACCTTGCGCGCATCACTGCGCGCGACGTTTTGATCAAACAGCGCCATGATCTGCGAGGCGGCGGCGCCAAAGACGTAGGCGTTAACGACGGCCTTGACGAGCGCCTTGGCCGTCACCCTGATTGACGTCCGCTTCCTTCCTTCTTGTCTATTGAGTTTCACGATGTCGGCATTGATATTGGCCAGGTTCACCTTCGCGGCGTCGTACTCGTTGGCGGTGCGTTCGCTGGTCTGCTCTTGGGTGGAGAGGGTCGCCGACAGTTGAGCGATTTCGGCCTTCGTCGCCGCGATCGAGCCGGCTCCGGCAACGGAGGGCACGAGCAAGCCGGCCAGCACCAGCACACTTATTAAAACGAGGGGAGTTGATCGAGTCGTGCCCCGACGACGCACGCGAATCATAAAACCAGCCTAGTTAGTGAACTTAAGAAAATTGGCCCATAACGAGTCGCATCAATGCGTTACGGTTACATCGCGACATTTCACGCGGGGGCGTAGCCCAATTGGCAGAGGCAAGGCGCTTAAACCGCCTCCAGTGAGGGTTCGAGTCCCTCCGCCCCTACGCGCGATGTCGTTTTTTTGGGCGCTTGCGCATTTCTATACAAAGGCCTTCGTTCATTACCGTTTGGTGTCGAACGGCGATTCTTTAGTAGCGTGGCACGCGTGGCTAAGAGTGCAACGGGAAAAATGGTTAGTAGGGTCGGGGCGACCGGAGGCGGTAAGGCTTACAAGAAATCCCGTCCCGGCAACTACTACGGAGTGCTCGTTGTCATCGTGGTTCTCGGCCTTTTATCAGCCGTTTTAGCTCGTTACTACTACCAACATCCCGGTAAAGCGAAACACGCGATTGCGCCCGCAATTGGCACCACGTGGTACGCCGGGCTCTCAATTCAGGCCTGCGGCGTCACTTTGCCCAACCTGGTACCGGACCCGACGTCGGCCGGTGGCTTCGTAATCCAAACTGACAACGTGATCCGGATTAGTCCCACGACGGCCGCGGATGCGGGCAACAACGCCACGCTGTCGCAGTTCTCTGACGAGTTCCCCGGACTCATCTCGAGTTCAAGTGAACTCGCCGTACCGCTGGCGAGCGGTCAGGCGAACTCGAAGACCACGTATAAAAATGGTCAGGACTGTCCCGCAACGTCGAAATATGCGGGGCAACCCGGCAAGGTCGTGTACGCGTACTGGTCGTCGATTTCCCAGAAGAAGCCAACCATCACCACCGACTCGACGACAATCAAGTTCAAGGAGTACATGCGCGTCACGATGGCCTTCGAGCCAACCGGTGTAACGCCCAGTCCGCCTAGCACGACGACGGTCGACGCAATGGTGAAGGCCGGCTCGACGGTGACGACCACCACGACGGCGCCTCCGGTGACGACTACGACCGTGGCTGGCGCAACGACGACCACGACCACGACCAAAGCACCTACCACAACGACGACTAAGGGCTGAGCTTGAAGTCGATCATTCTGGTCGGCGGAGAGGGAACGCGGTTACGGCCGCTGACGTACCAGACGCCCAAGCAGATGCTGCCACTGGTGGGCGTACCCATGATTGAGTGCGTCTTCGAAGAACTCGCCAGTCACGGGGTCACTGACGCCGTGCTGTCCCTGGGTTATCTGCCCGACCGCTTTATCGAGGCCTATCCCTCCGGCGTCATTGCCGGCGTGAACGTCACCTACGCCGTTGAATCCGAACCGTTAGACACCGCCGGCGCGATCCGTTTTGCGGCGGAGCAGGCCGGACTCGACGAGACCTTCCTCGTGGTCAATGGTGACGTGCTCACCAATCTCGACGTCACCAAGTTCTTGGCCTTCCACCGTACCCAGGGCGGCGAAGCGACGATTGCGCTGCACCAGGTGGAAGACCCCTCGCGTTTCGGCGTCGTGCCGACCACACCCCAGGGCCGGGTCATTGCCTTCGTCGAAAAGCCGCCGCGTGACGAAGCGCCGACCAACCTCATCAATGCCGGCACGTACATCTTCGAGCCCAGCGTGCTCGACCGTATTGCGCCCACCGGTCGAGTCAGTATCGAGCGCGACACCTTCCCCGCCCTCGCCGCTGCCGGCGTACTCTACGCGATGCCCGACAACGCCTACTGGCTCGACACGGGACTGCCCCAGACGTACCTGCAGGCCAACTTCGACATTTTGAACGGCCGTGACGTCCGCCACTCCGTGGCCAAGATCGTGAACGGCTCCTGGTCCCACCGATCCAGCAAGGTGGAAAAGAGCGCCACCCTGGTCAACGCCGTCGTGGACCGCGACTGCTACGTGGGCGCCAACGTGCTCTTGGACAGCGTCGTCCTGTTGCCCGGCGCGGTCATTGAGGAGGGCTGCGAGGTGCGCTATTCGATCATTGGCCCCGAGGCCGTCATCGGCAGTTATTCGCGTCTCGGCGCCACCTGTGTGGTCGGCGCCAAGGAGCACGTGGCGCCAGAATCGGAGCTGTCGGGTGAAGTGCGCCTCGGCGGCGTGTAGTTAGCGAAACAGATCGTCGTTGGCAGATCGCACGACGTGCTCGGCGACGGACCCGTCACCGAAGTAGGACTCGTCAAGTCCTCGCAGTAGGGCAAACGGCGTACCCTGCGCTTTACCGAGTACCAAATTGGCCGCGCCCGCAATCTCGTCGACAATCGCGACTTCAGTCGCCTCGAGCAGCCGACCGTTGGCGTCCGTGGTGCCGCGCAGATCAAGTATTGGTCGCAGACCGGCCGAACCCAACGCGACGTCGGTCACACCGTTGCGCCACACTCGCCCGAAGGTGTCGGTGATCACGACGGCCACGTCGAGCGCGCAGCGCCGCGAAATTTCACCGCGAAATTTCCGCGCCGAACGGTCGGGATCCTTAGGTAGCAGCACGGCCGTGCCGTCGGCGGTATTGGAGAGATCGACACCGGCGTTGGCGTTGATGAATCCGTGACGAGTCTGCGTGATGCGCAGCGGCCCGCGCCGTCGCAGGACTCTCGTTGCCTCCTGTTCGATGAGCGCGATCTTGTGCTCCTCGGTGCCGTCAAAGGCCACGACTTGGCCCTCCGACTTCGAGACCACTTTGCTCGTCACGACAATGAGATCGTGATGCGAGAGCGTCTCGCCCTGGGCTAAAAGTGCGTCGAGGAAGAGGGTAACGAGGTCGTCGCCCTCACTCACGAGACCGACCCCGCGGATCGGAATGACGCGCAGTTCAATCATGCGAGGACCACGTGGGCGAGTCGCAACGCGTCGTCGGGATTGGCCATGATCGTGGTCGTCACCTCGACCTTGAGGCCGCGCGCACAGATGACGTCGCGCAGATCCGCGTCGGCGCGATCGATGATGAAAGTTCCGATGAGACCTTCGTAATAGTCAGCGACGCCGACGCACGAGACGTCGTGGCCTAATTCGCCGAGCAACCGATCGGCCGGACCCTTCAGCGCCGCGCCATTGATGATGGGACTGACCGCCGCCACGTCGTCGCGACGGCGGGCCAACACTTCGCGCACTCCGGGGACTTGGAGAATCGGGTCGATGGAGATGAGTGGATTAGACGGTGCGATCACGATGCGCGAGCACTCACTGAGTGTCTCGAGCACGTCGGGTGCCGCGCGCGCCGTGTCGGTGCCCACCACGTCGATTGCGCTCACGACCACGTCATGGTGATGCTCGACAAAGTACTGCTGGAAACTGAGCCGTCCCAGTTGCGTGTCGAATTCGGTCGCGATCGTGTCGTTGGTCACAGGCAGCAGCCGGACCCGCACGCCCCAGCGTTCACATAGTTCGCGTGTCACATCGCTCTTGGTCGCTCCCTCACTGATTCGTTGGCTGCGGTAAAGGTGGGTCGCGAGGTCGCGGTCGCCCAGGCGGAACCACGCGGCTCCGCCCAGCTCGGACAGCTCGTCCATCACGCGCCACGATTCGCCGCGCAGTCCCCATCCCGTTTCGTCATTGTTGAGCCCCGCCAGGGTGTAGCTAATCGTGTCGAGGTCGGGGCAGATGGTCAGGCCGTGCAGGACCAAATCGTCCCCCACGTTGACGATCGCGGTGATCTCGGAGGGGTCGAGCACGCGACTCAGTGCACTAATGAGTCGTGCGGCTCCGACGCCGCCGCTGAGAACAGATATCACCCCAGAGACTCTAGGAGGCGTGGTTAACATCGAGTGTTGTGAGCAATAGCCAACTGGTGGATGGCTGGCCCGGCGCTCCCGGCGTAGTTCTCTTTCGTGTGCGTGACGGAAACGCGGAACGTATTGACGAAACGGGCGACCTGCACGACGTTCGTTCGTGGGCGTCGGTGTCCAAGATGGCCGTGGCGTTGGCCTTTGGGGTCGAAGTCGATCGGGGACTGCACCAGTTCGACCAGGACTTTGGCCCCCACGGCGCAACGCTCGCCAATCTGCTCTCGCACAGCAGTGGGTTGGGCTTGGAGGAGGGCGACCGCGAGGTGCCCATCGCTACCAAGCGCGTCTATTCAAATGTCGGTATCGATCACGCGGTGAACGTCGCCGTTGGTGATCGGGACCCGGGAGAGTGGCTCGAAGAACGGATCTTTGCTCCGTTGGGAATGAACACAACCCAATTGCGGGGGCGCCCGTGTGCCGACGTGTACGGATCAACCGAGGACCTCGTGACGCTGGGCGTAGCGTGGCTGAGGGCCGACGGTGTGAGCGTGACCACGCGAAACCAGCAGATCACGCCGTACTTGCCCGAGCTGAGCGGGATCGTGCCGGGCTTCGGCCGATTCAGCCCGTGTGCGTGGGGTCTGGGTCCCGAACTGCGTGGGACCAAGCATCATTGGATGGGTGACTGGCCGGCGCAGAGTTTCGGACACTTCGGCCAGAGTGGCGCGATGCTGTTGCTCAACGCCGACGAACAGATTGGACTCGCCGCGACGAGCACCGAGGGCTTCGGTCTCTGGGCGGCTGAGCTGTGGCCGAGTTGGACCACCGTGATGCGACAACGCGTCCTGTCTTCATGACGACGACGAAAGTGAGAGTGGGGCTCGACCTGGACGGTTCACTCGAGTCGCTCGGCAATTCAATGACCGACCTCGCCGACGCGCTCACCCAGAGCGGAGAGTGTGATCTCGTGCGATTCAGGACGCGGTCGTCACGAGAGTCGCCGAACGAGAGTCGTGTGGCCCTTCGAATGCTGTGGGCCCCGTTGTGGCGTCGCAGTCGCGGACCCTCGTTGGATGATCTGCTCGCGCCGCTCGACGTGATTCACGTGGCCGGTCTGGCGACGCCGCCCACCAAGAGGACGCCGCTCATCATTTCGGTCGACGACCTTCGCCCCTTGCGCGAAGAGTCCCGAATCCATCAGCGCATCGCCCAGCTCCAGCGCGCGGCCGAACACGGGGCCACGCTCGTCGCGTCGACGGTCACGGCGAGTCACGAAGTGCAACAGGTCCTCGGGATCTCGCGAAGTCAGGTCGTCGTCGTGCCGCCGGCCGTGCCGACAGTGTCACCCACCACCCACGGACGCGATCTCGTGGTCAACATCACGGGACTGGCGGAATGGTTCCTCTCGCTCGCTCCCGAACTGATTGGGTTCGCCCAGTCCCAGGGCGTGCAGTTGGTGGCGCTCACGAGTACGGAAGTTGGCCAGCGAATCCGCCAGAGCGGACTTAATGTCACGGTGCGATCGCGTAGCGAAGCCCGAGCGGCGTTAGCCGACGCGCGCGTCGTGATGCACTTTTCTGACGGCGCCCGTTTCCCCTCCTTCGCCATTGCCGCGCTAGCGGCGGGTGTGCCGACGATGGCCCGATCCACTTCGATAAATCGCGAGCTACTCGAAGGAGCCGCGGCGCTCGTTGACAGCGACGACGAAGTGACGTCGGTACTCGACGACGTGTGGCGCAGCGAACCGCGCCGGTCCATCATGATCGCCGCCGGACAGTCACGGGCCATTGATTACGCGCCTACGACGGCCGCCAGGGCCTACGCCGCGCTGTATCGCGACGTCGTGCGAGGCTAGAGGGCGTGACGCGGAACCTAACGCTGAGCGTTGAGCAGCTCTATCGCCGACAGCCCGGCGGCATTGGGACGTACGTGCGTGGGCTCATTCGTGGGCTCGCTCAGGTGAGCAACGACCTCAACGTCGTGGCGCTCGCGCCGTGGCACGAGACCCCGAGCGATGTCCGCGCCATGTTGCCCTCCTTAGAACAGGCTCCGCTGCCGGTCGGACTGCTGACGCGCGTCTGGAAGTTCCGAGCTTTGGGTGTTCCGCGAAACTCGTCGATCGTGCACGCCACGTCGATGGCCGGACCGTACGGCGGGGGAGCGCCGGGCGCGGTGCATTCGGTTGCCATGCACGATTTACTTTGGCGCGACGATGTTAATGAAGCAACGGCGCGCGGCATACGTTTTCACGAAGATCGCCTCTCACTGCTACGAGATCGCAAAGATGTACGAATCTTCACCAGTTCACCGGGACTTAATGAACAGTTGGTCGATGATGGTTTTGAAAGCGAACGTGTCCATCCCGTTCGTCTGGGTGTGGACGACGACAGCGTTGTCGCGGCGAACGCAGTTATCGTGCGTGAACTGTTGGACCGTTACGGCGTCGCAGGTCCCTATACGCTCTACGTCGGCACGCGCGAACCGCGCAAGAACCTGGAGCGTCTGATTAAGGCCCATCGCGACGCACTGGCTGAGTGCGCCGAATTAGGACCACTGGTAATCGTGGGATCGCCCGGTTGGGGCAGCGTCGACACCCAAGATGCGACGGTGCTCGGAGTCGTCGAGCGCGACGTGCTGAAGGGTCTCTTACGTGACGCGGCGGTCTGTGCCTACATCGCCATCGCCGAAGGGTGGGGCCTGCCGCCGGTCGAGGCGCTGCACGCCGGCACCCGGGTCGTCGCCAGTGCCTCGACGCCGAGCGTGGCAAACAACCCCGAAGTGGTCCACGTTGATCCCTTCGACGTCGCGTCAATTTCCGATGGACTTGTTCGTGCCCTGTCGACGGACGGCGGGGAGACGGGCGCGCAGCGGCGTCGCGCGTCCGTGGCCGACCTCACGTGGGCCAACTCGGCACTCGATCACCTGGATGGATGGTCATGAAGGTCGCCCTCGACGTGTCGGCGGTGCCCGAACATCTCGCGGGCGCCGGGCGCTACATCTACGAGGTGGCCCGGCGAATGCCGGCGTTGGGCGTGACCACGACGTTGGTCAGTCGCAGACATGACGGGACGCGCTGGAGAGCGTGGTCGCCCGACGCGGCGGTTGCTCCCATCGTGCCCACGGGACGAATACCGCGACTGTTTTTTGAAGCGGTCTCGCTCGGCACGAGCGACGTGGCGCGAGAAGCGGACGTCTGGCACGGCCCCCATTACACGATGCCCCGGCGGGGCAAGACCCCGACCGTCGTGACAATTCACGACCTCACGTTCTTCACGAACCCCGAGTGGCACGAGAAGAGCAAGGCGGTCTTCTTTCGTCGAGCGATTTCCTACGCCGCGTCACACGCGGACGTCCTGATCAGCGTGAGTGATTTCACGGCGAAGCAGATCGACGAGTTGTTGCCCGGTCACGCGCCGGTCGTCGTCGCGCCGCACGGGGTGGACCTGACCCACTTCACGCTCGACGCCGTTAACGATGTCGAGCTCCTGCGCGCCCACCAACTGCCGGTTGACGTGCCGTACGTCTTCTTTTTGGGTACCGTCGAGCCGCGTAAGGGACTCGACGTGTTGCTGCGCGCCTTTGACATTCTGTCGCGAAACGACACTCGTACCGAACTCTGGATCGCCGGTCAGACCGGGTGGGGAATGAAGAATTTTGAAGCAGAAATCGCTGGCCATCCCGCTTCGTCGCGTCTTCGACGTTTAGGTTTTATAGGTGATGATTTGCTGCCCGTATTGTTTCGACGGTCCCGGGCTGTCGCTTATCCGTCCCGAAGCGAAGGCTTCGGGTTGCCGGTGCTCGAAGCGCTGGCCTGCGGGGCGTCCGTCGTGACGTCCGCACATACGGTGATGGCCGATGTGGCGGGCAACACGGCCACTCTCGTGGATGCCGGTGACGCCACGGCGCTGGCGCATGAGTTGTCAAGAATCATTGCCCGCAGTGACGACGATCGGGTCACGCACGCGACGCTGGCGCGAGCGCGGGCGGAACACTTTACGTGGGACGCGTCGATGGCGCGACACCTCGAAGCGTACGAACTAGCTCGAAAGGGCCGTTAAGTCATGCGCGCGCTCGTCACCGGAGCCAGTGGATTCGTCGGGCGTCACCTCTGTGAGCATTTGGCCCAGTCGGGCGACGAAGTGGTGGCCGTCGATCGAGACTGTAACGTGACGATCGCCGGCAGAGTCGAACGGGTCTTCCGTGAGCATCAGCCCGACGCGATCTATCATTTGGCGGCCCTGTCGCACGTGGGCGAATCGTGGAACAATCGCATTGAATTCGTGCGCGTCAACGTGTTCGGAACTCGCAACGTTGTTGAATCTGCGTATAAAGCAGTCCCGGACGCCGCGGTACTTTTCGTTAGTTCGGCTGACGTCTACGGCATAGTCAGCGAAGACGAACTGCCAATTAGAGAAACACGCGAAGCAGTCCCGGCTAATCCCTATTCGCAGAGCAAGCTGCAAGCCGAAATACTGGCGAACAGCATTGCGAGCCAGAACGGCCAACGTCTCGTGACGGTGCGTCCCTTCAACCACATTGGACCGGGCCAGTCAGACAAGTTCGTCATCCCGGCGTTGGCCAGTCGATTACTGGACGCCGCGGAACGGGGCGCCCACGAAATCTCGGTGGGTGATCTCTCTACGCGTCGCGACTTCAGTGATGTGCGCGACGTGGTGAGAGCGTACCGGTTGCTCATCGAGCGGGGCCGCTCGGGAGAGATTTACAACGTCGCCTCAGGTCGCGACGTCGCCCTGATTGATATCGCTGACGATCTGGTAGCACAGATTGCGCCGGACGTGAAATTGATGCCCGACGCGGAATTGATGCGACCCGTGGAGGTTCCCGTGATGCGCGGCAGCTTCGAGAAAATTCACGATGACACCGGTTGGGAGCCCACCATTTCATTGTCGACGTCTCTTCACGACGTGGTCAGTGAACTTCGCGCACGGCGCGAACGATAAATTCATTGACCGAAACGTGACCCATGTACTTTCGCGCGGCCCACTCCATTACTGAGCGCCAACTAACCTTGATGTACTGATGGAATCTCGTGCTCCGGCCGTCGTTGCCGTCGTCGTTACCACTGGTCCTGGGCCCGGCCTGGAAGCGACGTTGGCTTCGCTAGTAGCGCAGGACTATGAGGAACTAAGCCTGCTCGTAGTGGCGAACGGGGAGACCGAGCACGTCGCCGCGCGGGTCGCCGCGATCGCGCCCACCGCGTTCTTTCGCGCCCTCGAAGAAAACAAGGGCTTCGGCGCCGCCTGCAACGAAGCTGCACTGATGATTGAAGGCTCGGCCTTCTTCCTTTTTTGCCACGATGACGTGCGATTGGAACACGATGCGATTCAACAGATGGTGGAAGCGGCCTTTCGCACGAACGCCGGCATTGTCACCCCCAAGGTGGTTTCTTACGAGGACCCGATGGTGTTACTGCACGTGGGCCAGACCGCGGACCGCTTCGGTGTGGTCCAGGAACGCGTCGAAATAGGAGAGATTGACCACGGACAGCAGGACCTCGAACGCGACGTCTTTGTCGCGCCCGGGGGAGTGACGCTCGTACGCTCCGACCTGTTTGCGACGTTGCGAGGTTTCGACCCACTCATCTCGGTGCTCGGCGAAGACCTCGACCTGTGCTGGCGCGCTCAAATTGCCGGCGCGCGCATCGTGGTCGCCCCCTCGGCCAAGGTCGCCCACCGCGAAACGGTGGCGACGGGCGAGCGGCCCGTCACGGCGTACGGCACACGACGCGCGAGCCGCAAAGACCTGCAGCGTCGCCACCAACTCTTGGTCGTGGCGACCGGATGGGGACGGCGCAGCACGATATCGACGCTCCTGTGGCTGTCCGTACTCGACTCAATCGAACTGGTGCTGTCCCTGCTCGGGGGTGACACCGACCGGGCGGGCGCGATCGTCGGATCGTGGCGTTGGCTGATAAAGAATCGCAAGGGAATTCGTCAGCGCCGCAGTCAACGAACCGTCTTTCGCGTACTGTCGGACGAGGAGTTACGCCGCCTGCAGATAGGCGGCGCCACTCGGGTGAAGCGATTCGTTGTCACGCTGGTGCGCGACGGACTGGACCGAGCCCGCGGCATTCTGCCGCCGCCCGAAGACGTCATTGAAATTGATGACGCTGTGGGCGACGTCGTGGGATTCGCCGCCGCATTTTCGGAGAACGAAGAGTTTGACGAAATTCCCGACAGCCCCGTCATCGAGCAACGTCGACAGCCCTCTCGATTCTTGACCACCTTCAGGTCGCAAATCGCATTGATGCTCGTCGTGATCATCCTGTGGATCATTGGTTCGCGCAATCTCGTCGCCACGCACTTACCGCTCGTTGGCCGTCTGGCTCCGCTCGATTCGTGGTGGACTACGTGGCGTCACTTCTTTGCCTCCTGGTCACCCAATGGACTGGGCACGGGCACGCCGGGCATGCCCGGCTATGGCTTGCTGGCCTTTGCCGGAACCTTCGTGTTAGGACGCATGGGGATACTGCCGCGCCTGGTCCTTATCGCGGCCGTGCCTTTGGGGGCAGTCGCGGTGGGGCGGCTACTTCGCGGACGGGTTTCGAATCGGGCGCGCGTCGTGGCCGCTGTTGCCTACATGGCGCTGCCGCTCGGGCTCAACATGGTGGGCCAGGGCCGAGTGGACGTGCTGATCGTGGTCGCCGGACTGCCGCTCATCGTGCGGCGCCTCTTCGAGTTACTCGCCGTGCCGGGATTTCGTACGGCTCCCTATCCCGACCCGATGCCGTTCGGTCATCGCGGCTGGCGCGCGACGCGCTCGGGTCAGCGCATGTTGCTCGTCATGTTGATTGCGCTGCTGAGTGCGATGGCGCCCGCCACCCTGATACTGGTGGCCCTCATTGTCGCGGGCGTCGTTGTCTCGCGGTACTTCGAACGCGACGAGGTCCACGAGCGAGTTCGGCCGTGGCGCCTGTTGGCGGCAACCGTCGTCAGCGTGGCCATCTTCTTGCTGCCCATGACCGTCGATACCCTGCTCGCGGGACGGCGCGCCCTCGGAGTATTCGGGCTTGCCGTTGGGCCGTGGTCGGCGCCGTCGTTCGCTGACCTCGTGCGCGGCGCCGACGGAAGTTTTGGCGCGACGTGGCTCGGTTGGTTGTTGCCCGCAGCGGCACTGCTAGGCCTGGCGCTCTGTCGAGCGGAGCGTCGAGCCATTGCGACCAAGGCCGCCACCATCGCCACACTGGCCCTGGTGGTTGCCGCGTTATCCTCGCACCACTGGCTGGGTTCCTTCGCGCCCGACCTCGAAGTCCTGATGGCCCTCTACGTCGTGATGTTGGCCCTACTGATTGGCCTGGGGGTCAGTGCCCTCGAGCACGACCTACGCCAAGCGGGCTTCGGTTGGCGCCAGATATTCGGTGGCCTCACGGTGGTCGCGCTCCTCGTCGCGATTGTCCCGTTCCTCACCACGTTCGCCAGCGGACGTTTCGACCTGCCGACCTCAAGCGTGGTGGGATCGCTGGGCAACCTCGCGCCCGTCGAGGGCGGAGGTGACCGCGTGTTGTGGCTCGGCGACCCCTCGATTCTGCCGATCGCCGGTTGGTCCGTCGCACCCGGATTGGAGGCGGCGACGTCGACCAATGGACTACCGGGCGGCGCGACCCTCTTCGCCGCGCCCGACTCGGGCACGACCGATGTCCTGCTCTCGGCCGTTGATCTCGCGTTGGAGGGTCGGACAGTGCGCCTCGGCCAGCTGCTCGCGCCGGCGGGCATCTCGACCATCGTCGTGATGAGTGCCGCCGCCCCCGAGATCGCGGGCGTGCAGAGTGTGCCGCTGCATCCGGCCCCGGCCAGCCTCTTGCTCGCGCTCGGGCATCAGACCGATCTGTCACTGGAACTGCACACCAGTTCGGTGGAGGTGTATTCGAACTCTCTCTTCCACGGTCTGATTGCCCAGCAGACGTCAACGGGCTACGTCCCGGAGCTGGGTCAAACCGGCGTCTTGAGTCCGGTCCTGTCGGGCGGCACCCTCGACGCGGCGCTCGCCCCGGCGAGTGCCTTCACGCTGCTCGTCAACGGCACGGCCGTCCCGCGCCAGGTCGAAGACGGATGGGCGCCCACATACACGCTGGGCAACTCTTCAACAACACCCAGTGCGAAGTTGGTACTGGACCGACTCCCGCTCAACGGACTTCTCGCGTTCCTGACGCTGTTGCTCTGGGCCACCGTATGGCTGGGATTTGGCTGGCTGACGCGCTTCGAGTGGCTGTTCACCCGTCGCACCCAGCGGCTCGCGTCGGCCCGACACGCAAAAAGGGATCCGGATGAGTAGTTCGCGCCGCCGGCCGCTGTTCGCGGTACTCGCGCTCGTCCTCGTGGTCGTGGGTCTGCTCACTTCGCTCGCCAAGACACCGAACTCGTCGACGCTGCCGGGCGGACTCGGGGCGGGGACAAATGCGGAGTCGACGGCGCTCTACTGCACGGGCTTGAGCGGAGT